>JACCDU010720329.1_pt1 | contig 37013 bp, 15 predicted proteins | sample 7446081 | NCBI WGS metagenome assembly JACCDU01 (sample SAMN15323447, study PRJNA562643) | freshwater metagenome | isolation source: river surface water | place: USA:Blue River Watershed | collected 2017-08-17
CGACGCCAATCCGCGGCGAAAATCGCTTAGTCTCGGTTTCACAAATAGATCAGTCTGCTCATCGGCGCGCCGAACGGAGGCGGGCAGGACAATCCCAAGCGCAACAAAGAGAAATCGAAGCCCTTGGCCTATAAGCTCCTTCGTTGACTTAACATCCAGCCGGGAAAGCGACGTCCGCTCATTTCAGGCAGCTTCTTTTCCCTGCGGCGGCGCGAGAACGCACTCGACCGCCACGCCCCTGCCCTCCCGCGGAAACAAGCCGGAGCGTTCTTTGCTCGAGGCAAGGCCAAGGCGTTCAAGCGCCAAGACCTTGCCCCAAAAGATCGCCGACCTCGCGCTCAGGGCACGGAGAGGCGCAGACGGAAGAAGCGGCGGGCGGTGACGGCGTCAGGCGCGGCGGAGCTGAGCGAGATCGTGGTGGCGCTGGCGCGCGGCACGCCATCGGCGCCGGCGGGAGTCCACGGGGCCCAGTTGGCCAGATCGGTGGAGGTCTCCAGCGCCCATGCGCGGTCGGGCGGCAACACGAAGGACACGGTGATCGTGGCGCTTTCGCCGACGCCGGCGCCCGAGATCGTGGTGCGCAACGCGCTGGAAGCGTCCAGGGGATCGGTGAAGGAGATGAACTCCGAGAGGTTGTCCTGGCCGTCGCCGTCGGGGTCGGCGTTTTCGGCGCCGTTCGCGGAGGATGCGCTGCCGAAGGTGGCAAGGCGCCAGGCGGGGTAGTCGGCGCGGGCGCCGAGCGCGGAGATCCACTCCGTCAGGAGCGCGATGGCCGTCTGATCGAGCTCGGTGCTGCCCAGCGGCGGCATGCGGGTGAAGCCGTTTTGGACGGCGACGCGGTTGTAGACGATCGAGTGCGAGAGATCGCCCGGCACCACGAGGCGGTTGGCGGCGCTGCCCCCGTTGTTGAGCGCGGGACCGTTGATCAGATTGGTCTGCGTCAGGCTCAGATGGGCGCGGCCATCCCAGAAGGCGCCGGCGACCGTGCCGTCGGCGCGATGGCAATAGGAGCAGTTGACCGCGAGGTAGGAACGGGCGCGCGCCTCGACGGAGTAGAGCGTCTCGTCGGGTCGCACATGGCGGGGCAGCGCGACGGGGTCGCCGAGGGAGGTGGAGAAGTAGCCGGCGTTCTCCAACGTCGCGAGCTGGTTGCCGAGATATCCGTGAATCGAACCGTCGCGATTGAGCTGGCGGGTGTTGAAGGAAAGCGCGCCGCCGGCCTGCGGCGTATGGCAGGTGAGGCAACTAGAGCGGCTGGGAATGCCCCAACGCTGGGTGCGAAGGACGCCGCCGTCGTTGATCGCGAGGTCGAACTCGACGCCTTCGTCGGGCACGAGCGTGGCGTCGGTCTGCGCGTCGTTCCAACGGTAGCTCACGCCGTAGAAGCCGGCGTCGTTCTTCACGAGGACGCGCGTCTCGATGCGACGGCGGGTGGAGGAATCACCGCGGGTGAGATCGAGGTCGAAATGCTTCACCAGAACCAGTCCGGAGGGATAGCTCCAGTTGGCGTCGCGCTGGGGCGAGACCTTGGCCGCGCCCGGGATGCCGAACCAGCGGCGTTTGACGGCGTGGTCGCTCCAGAAGGGCAGATTGACCTGATAAGGAACCAAACCCGGGCTGGGCGAGAGGTCGGCGAGATCGGCGAAAAGGCCGGTGGCGCCCAGGGTCGCGGGGAAGCTGCTCGTCGAGGTGCCGGTGACGAGGCGGATGATACGGCTGTTCAGGTAGTCGGCGAAGAGCAGGTCCTGGTTGGAGGGATCGACGCCCATGCTGACGAGGCCGCCGTAGACGCCGGGCACGCCGGTGAGACGCGAGACGGCCTTGGTCGCGGGATCGAGTTTCCAAATGTGGCCGGAAACGGAGTCGCAGAAGACATACTGGCCGTAGAGGGCGGGGAAACGGGCGCCGCGATAAACCACGCCGCCCACGACCGAGTTGCCGGCAAACTGGGGATCGGCGCCGGCGACGGAGGTATGCGGGTAGGCCCAGACCGGATCGATCGAGGTGAAGTTGGCGGGCTTGGTCGGATTGGTGGCGAAGGTCGTGTCGGTGAAACCCTCGCGCCAGACCCAGCCGTAGTTGCCGCCCTTCACGACGCGGTTGATCTCCTCGTAGGTGTTCTGGCCCACGTCGCCCGCCCAGAGATCGCCGGTGAGCGAATCGAAGGAGAAGCGCCAGGCGTGGCGGAGTCCGACCGCCCAGTATTCCATGCGCAGCTTGGTCATGTCGGTGACCGCGAGGCCGGTGAAGGTGCCGTCCCAGGCGCCGCCGCGCGCGACGGGGACGAAGGGATTGTCGACGGGCACGGAGAAGCGGGCGACGCCGTTGTCGGTGGGGATGGCGGCGTGCGCGGTGGGCTCGAGGTTGCCCGGGCGCTTGTCCACATCGAGGCGGAAGATTCCGGCGAAGAAATCCTTGTCGAGACGCTGGCTGTTGGCGCGGAAGTCGTTCGGGTTCTCCTCGTCGCCGGCGGCGTAGTAGAGGTAGCCGTCCGCACCGAAATGGAGGTCGCCGCCGTTGTGGTTGGCGCCCTCGTCGAGCTGTTGGAGAAGCACGAGCTCCGAGGCGGGGTCGGCGGCGTCGGGGTTGGCCGAGGCGACCTTGAAACGCGAGATGCGCTCGTAGACGACGCCGTTGATCTGCACGGAGTAGGCGACAAAGAAGTATCCGTTGCTCGAATACTGGGGGTGGAAGGCGAGGCCGAGGAGGCCGAACTCGTAGTTGGCGCCGTTGACCAGGGTCTCGGCGGGGGTGCGGCCGGCGACGACCTGCGCGAGATCGAGGAAGAGCTGCTTGGCCGGCGCGGCGGCGGTGATGTCGGGGACGAGCTGGATCTTGGCCATGCGCTCGCAGACGTAGACGCGGCGGGTGTCGCCGGGCTGCGTGGCGATGGCGACGGGTTCGCTGAAGCTGACGCCGGGGATGGCGTCGACCGTCTGGTAGAAGGTCGGCGGCGGCGAGGCGGGCATGGCGATGGCCGGGTTGTCGATGCGAAGCCCGGCGGCGAGCCGGATGGTCACGACAGCGTCGGCGCTGGCGCCGCTGACGTTGGCGACGCGGTAGGTGAAGGTGACGGGTCCGGGGGCGGAGCCGGCGTGGGAGTAGAGGATCTTGCCGTCGCGGATCACGGCCGTGCCGGCCTGGGGCGGAGACACGATTTGCAGGGAGGCCGGGATGGGGCCGCCGGAATCGTTGGCGAGGACGTCGAGCAGGACCTTTTGCCCCGGCTGGATGGTCGCGGAGTCGGCGACGAGCGTGGGCGCGGGGAAAACGACGGACGGGCCGGCCTGGTAGCTACTGATCACCTCGGCGGGCGAGATGGCGCGATCATAGACGCGGAGCTCGTTGAGCGAGAGGTTGGAGTTGTTGTCGGCGGCCCAGTTGGAGCGGCCGATCCAGTTGTTCGCGTCGCTGAGGTCGGCGAGGCGATAGGAAAGATCGGCGGAGCCCTGCTGCTCGCCGTTGCGGAACCAGCGGACACGGCAGCCGGCGGCGCCGTAGACGCCCGCGCCGTCCTCCACGGTGAGGACGTAGTGGTATTCGGTGCCGGCGACGGTGATGGAGGAGAGGTCGGTGTTGAGGCCGGTCTCGGTGCCGCCGTCGACCTTGGCGGCGAGACGGTGGCTGCCGAGAACGGTGCCGACGTTCAGGGAGAGGAAGAGGTTGTCGTTGGCGACAAAGCCCCCGGGGGCGGCGGCGCCGTCGACGATCTCGCCCGCGGCCGCACCGGTGCCGCTGGTGATCGAGCAGTTGCCGAAATCGAAGAGGCGCTGCCAGTTCTTCGAGGAGACCGGCGTGACCCAGGCCTCGAAGGTGAGGCTGGAGCGGGACGACACGAAACCGTTGCGGAGGTCGAGGTAGGCGGAGATGGCGGCGGCGGTCTGGTTGCCGTTGGTGGTGCCGGGAAGGACGACGGACGAACCGTTGAACGTCGCGCCGACGCCGCGGACGGTGAGCGTCTCGCGACCGGAACTGTCGACGAGCGCGGTGCCGGAAGCGGCGGCGCCGGAGGCGTTGTCAAACGACCAGCGATTGACCGGGAGCGGGGCGGGAGGGAGCGGTTCGGGCGGTCCCGAGGCCGGATCGGCGCCGGCGGTGTAGCTGGCGAGGACCTCGGCGGGCGTGATGGCGCGGTTGTAGATCCGCAGCTCGTTGAGGTCCAAGTTGGAGTTGGAGTCACCGGTATACAGCGAGCGGCCGATCCAGTTGTTCACATCCTCCATGTCGCCCGAGAGGAAGGCGAAATCCATGGAGTTCTGGAGGACGCCGTTGCGATACCAGCGGGCGCGGCAACCGGTGGCGCCGTAGGTGCCGACGCCGTCCTCGATGACGAAAACGTAGTGATACTCGGTGCCGGCCGTGGTGGCGGCGGTGGTGCTGGAGTAGACAGGAGCGTTGCCGTCGTATTGGCCCTCGAGCTGCTGGCTGTTGAGGTTGGTGCCGGTGTTAAGGGTGAGGCCGAGGTTGTCGTAGCCGGCGGTGGCCCCGGGGATGGCGGGGCCGTCGACGATCTCGCCCGTCGCCGCGCCGGCGCCCGACGTGGTCGCGCAGCGGCCGAAGTCGAAGAGGCGCTGCCAGTTCTTGGACGAGCGCGGGGTGGCCCAGGCCTCGAAGGTGATGGCGGAGCGCGCGGAGATGATGCCGTTCGGCAGGTCGAGATAGGCGGAGATCGAGGCGGCGGTCTGGTTGCCGTCGGTCGTGCCCGGGAGGCGAAGCGCGGTGCCGGTGAGCGTGGCCCCGTTGCCGCGCACGGTGGCGGCCATGCCGCCGACGGAATCGGTGAAGACGAGCCCGGAATCGACGGTGGAATCGGCCTGGACGTTGAACGTCCAGAGGTGGTTGGGCGTCGGCGCGGGAACCGGCGCGGGAGGCGTGACGATCTGGTCGGGGCCGCCGTCGCGATTGGCGGAGACCTCCGTCGCGCCGAGGGCGTGGTCGTAGAGCCGGAGCTCGTCGATGTTGATGCGCGAGAGCGGGTCGGCGGAGAACTGGGAGCGGCCGATCCAGTTGTTGACGTCGTTGATCGTCGAAAGCGCGTAGGGCAGGTCCAACGTGGCGACGAGGGCGCCGTCGCGATACCATTTCTGCTGGCCGCCGCCGGTCGCGGCGTAAGCGCCGACGCCCTTGGCGTAGGTGACGACGTAGTGGTAGCGCTGGCCGAGCGTGGTGGTCAGCGCGCTGTCCGCGTAGAGATTGAGCGCGCCGGCCTGGTCGTAGTTGAGGCGGCCATACAAGCGCTGGGTGTTGATGTTCGTCCCGACGTTGGTGGTGAGGCCGAACTCGTCGGAGGCGGTGACGTTGTTGGGGGCGACCGTGCCGCCGCCGGTCCACTCGCCCGCGGCGCCGAGGCCGTCGCCGGCGCTGGAGGCGCCGAAATCGAAGATCCGCTGGAAATTGAGCGAGGCCACGGGCGTGACCCAGAGCTCGATGGAGACGTTTTCCCGGCTCGAAAGGACGCCGTTGGGGAGGTCCAGGTAGGCGGAGATGGTCGCCGGGGTGACGTTGCCCGTGGTCGTGCCGGGCAGGACGAGGGCGGAACCGTTGAACGTGGCGCCCACGCCGCGGACCGTCGCCGTCATGCCGCCCACCGAGTCGGAGAGCGCGGTCCCGTTCGCGGCCGAGCCGGAAGCGGAATTGAAGGACCAACGCTGGGTCAGGGCGGCGTTTGCGGAGGGAAGGCAGGCGACTACGCAAAGCGAAGCCGCGCGGACGAGGAAGGGGCGCCGGAACATGGGGTGGGGTGATTAGAAAACGACCACGCACCCTGAAGACGTCCTTAACTCGCGGCAAACGGCTTCCTCGCCCGACAAGCAAAATGGGTATTTACCGTAAAGATTCGCCACCACGCCCCAAGCGGAGAAGAAATCACCCCTCAAAACCGATAAAATGGAATTGTCGCCTCCCGACGCGGGCGCTCATTCCTCCACCGCGTTTGCCCCGCGCAGCCCGACACCCCACCTTCCGCGAACCCCTTCATGAGCGAGATCACCCAACTCCTGCGCGCCGCGGAACAAGGGGATCCCGGAGCTCCGGAAAAGTTGCTGCCGCTCGTTTACGACGAATTGCGCCGGCTCGCCGCCCGGCGCCTGCGACGCGAGGACGGGCCCGTCACCCTGCAACCCACCGCCCTCGTCCACGAGGCCTGGCTTCGCCTCGCCCACCAAGGCGAGCGCAACTGGAACGATCGCCAGCACTTCTTTCGCGCCGCCGCCCTGGCGATGCGCCACATCCTCGTCGACCTCGCGCGCAAAAAGGCCACGCGCAAACGCGGCCGCATGATGGAGCCGGTCGACATCGCCGACCTTAATCTCAGCAGCCCGCAGCCCGACGAGCGGGTGCTTCTGGTCAACGAAGCCCTCACCCGGCTCGAGGCCGAGGACCCCGAGAGCGCGCGTCTCGTGACCTACAAGTTCTTCGGCGGCTTCACCAACGAGGAGATCGCCGAAATCCTCGGCGTCAGCGAACGCACCCTCAATCGCCAGTGGGCCTACGCCCGCGCCTCCCTTTACCGGCTCGTCCGCCAGGATCCGGGCGCGAATCCGCCCGAAAAGGGCGCGACGCCACCGCGCAAATGACCGAGGCGCGCAAACGGGAACGGCTCCTCTTCGAGGAACTGGTCGGGCTCGCCGGCGAGACCGAGCGACGCGCCTTCCTGGACCACCACTGCCAGGACGACGCCACGATGCGCCGGCGGCTCGAGGAACTGCTCGCGTTGCAGGAACCGGCGGAGACCCTCCTGAGCCCCCTGCCCACCGGCAGCGCCGACGAGTTCGAATCCTATTCCGGCGACCGCGGCGGACGGGGCGTAGCGAAGATCGGGCGCTACAAGATCCTCCGCAAACTCGGCACCGGCGGCTGCGGCGTGGTCTACCTCGCCGAGCAGGAGGAACCGGTTCGCCGGCAGGTGGCGCTCAAGGTCATCCGCCTCGGCATGGACACCGAGAGCGTCATCACGCGTTTCGAGCGCGAGCGGCAGGCGCTCGCCATCATGGACCACCCGAACATCGCCCGCGTGCTCGACGCCGGCACGACGGACTCCGGGCGGCCCTACTTCGTGATGGAGTTGGTGCACGGCATCAAAATCACCGACTACTGCGCGCAACATTTCCTCACCACCGAGGAGCGGCTGCGACTCTTCATCCGCGTCTGCCACGCCCTCCAGCACGCCCACCAGAAGGGCATCATCCACCGCGACATCAAGCCGTCCAACATCCTTGTCACCACGCAGGACGGCCAGCCCATGCCGAAGATCATCGACTTCGGCATCGCCAAGGCCGTCGAGGGCCGCCACGGCGAGCCCGGGCTCACCTTCCAGCTGCACCTCATCGGCACGCCGGCCTACATGAGCCCCGAGCAGGCCGATCTCGGCAACCCCGACCTCGATACCCGCGGCGACATCTACAGCCTCGGCGTGCTCCTGCACGAACTCCTCACCGGCCGCACCCCCTTCGACTCCAAGGAACTCGAGGCCGGCGGCCTGGAAAGCATGCGCCGCATCATCTGCGAACGCGAGGTCCCCCGCCCTTCCGCGGTCCTCGCCGCCCTCCCGCCGGGAGACCTTCTCGCGATCGCCCGGCAGCAGCGCGCCGACCCCTCGCGCCTCATCGCCGCCGTCCGCGGCGACCTCGACTGGATCATCGCCACCGCGCTGGAAAAAGACCGGCGCAGGCGCTACGAGACCGCCTACGGCCTCGCGATGGACATCCGCCGTTATCTCGCGAACGAGCTCGTCGCCGCGCGCCCGCCCAGCCGCCTTTACCGCTTTGAAAAGCTCGTCCGGCGCAACCGCGTGGTCTTCGTCGCCGGCGCGCTCGTCCTGGTCACGCTCCTCGCCGGCCTGGGCCTCTCGACCTGGCTGCTCCACCGCGAACGCATCGCCCGCCGCGAGCAGACCCGGCTCCTCGCCCAGGCGGAGGCCGGCGAAAAGATCGCGCAGGCCGCCGTGTTCCTGACCTACGGCCGGATCGCCGAGGCCGACGCCCTCGTCGCCCAGATCGACGACGGCCTCTTCCGCCCCTCGCTGGAATGCGCGCAGGTGCTCCGCGCCCTCGGCGAATGGCACGCCATCGGCGGCCGTTGGGCCGAGTCGGCCAAACGCCACTTCGCCCTCTCCCTCGTCATCACCCGCGTCGACCCCTCCGACTCCGACAAGGTGTCCTTCAGCCTCATGCCCGCCGCCTCCGCGATCTGCGAGAACGGCGACGACGCTCAATACGACGCGTTCCGACGCAACGCCGTCGCCCGCTTCGCGCGCACCACCAACCCGATGCCCGCCGAGCAGGTCCTGAAAGCCAGCCTGCTGACCCCGGCCCCCCCGGAGTTTCTCGACTCGCTCGCCCCCCTCGCGGACGTCGTGCTCACCACCTTCGAGGGCGCCGACCGCCAGGCCAGCGCCGACCCTTACCTCGACGCGTGGCGCTCCTTCGCGCTCGGCCTCCTCGCTCAGCGCCGCGGCGATCTCGAAGGCGCGATCCGCTGGAGCAAACGCTGCCTGTCCTACCAAAACCCCAACCTCCCCCGCGAGATCTCCGCCCGCATGGTCATGGCCATGTCCTACGCCCAGCTCGGCCGGCACGACGAGGCCGCGCGACTGGTCGAGGAAGACCGCGCGCGCCTGGACGAGCGTTTCCGGAGCGCGCTCGAGCCCTGGGAACCCGCCACCCAGATCCTTTGGTTCGACTGGATCAACGCCCGCATCCTCGTGCGCGAAGCCGCCGGCATGCTCGACCGCCGCGACCAGATCCCCGCCCCGCGGGCGCCGCTCCGAACCCGCTAGCGACAGGCCGCTTGGCCGGCGCGGAAGGAAAAGTTTGGAAAAAAGGCGCCGCCCTCTGGCGCAACTCCCCCGCGAAACGCGTTCCTCACTGTCGACGCCCCCCTCGACCCCGGGCCGCCCATCCACATGGCCTCGCCCCTTTTCACCCGTTGGTTCCAATCCCAGGTCTTCACCCCGGGCTTCCGCATGCATCTCATCGCGGAGGGCGAAAACACGCCGTGGAACGGTCCCGCCCCGTCCCAGAAGGTGCTGGTCGACTTCATCCGTCTGCGCCGTCGCCTCGCCCCCTACGTCGACTCCACCGACGAGGCGCTTCCCCTTTCCAAAAAAGACGCCGCCGCCCGCGGCGCCCCCGCCACGCTCAACGACTACCTGCGCTCGGGGGAACACCTTCACGCCCTGACCTTCGGCCCCGCCTTCTGGGTGCAGCCCCCTCCCGCCGCCGAAACCCACCTGCTGCGCCTCGCGCTCCCCCCCGGCGCCGCATGGATCGATTTCTGGTCGGGCGCCTCCTACGCCGGCGGCGACACCCTCCAGACCCCGGTCCCGCTGGAAATCATCCCGGCCTTCGTGAAAGCCGGCTCGATCATCCCCCTCGCCAGCCTCCCCGAACAAGCCGGCGACTCCGCCGCGCCCTTGGAAATACGCGTCTACCCCGGCGCCGATGGCGAATTCACGCTCCGGGATCCCGCCGGTCCCGTCTCCTTTTCCTGGGACGACCGCGCCGGCGCGCTTCGCATCCGCCCTCCCGCCGGACGCCCCGCGGGCCCGGCCCTCTCCCGGCGCTTCGACATCGTGGTCGTGCGCCCGGGCCGCGGCGTCGGCCTCCACCGCCCCGCCCGCCCCGACGTCGAGGCCGACTACCGCGGCGCGGAGCTCCGCCTGACGCCCCCGCCCCCGCCGTCCCGCCCGCTCGCGCCCAAGGGATTTTCCGCCACGATCGACGGCGCCCACGTCGTCTTCACCTGGCAGGCCCCCTGTTCCAGCGCGATCTACCGCCTCAAGCGCGTGACCGGCCCCGGCGCCGCGCCCGAAGATCTCGCCTCGGCGCTTCAGACCACCCGCTTCAGCCTTCCCCTTTCCGCCTGCGAACACCCGCTCGAGTGCGTCGTCACCGCCATGAACGCCGGCGGCGAAGGCCCCGCGTCCCCTTCCGTCAAAGTATCCCTCCCCGTCGACGAGCGAAAGACCGCCCCTCGCCCCGCTTCCGCGCCGCCTTCGCGCGTTGTCGCCCGGCCCGAAGCCGGCGGCGAACAAGTCGCGACCGCGCAGCCCGACACCCGGCGCGGAGCCGGCAAGCCGCCCTGGCCCGCCCCCTCGCCTCGCGCGGCGGCCTCCGCCCTCTACCCGCTCGCGAAAGCCAGCTGAAAACCCGCGAGGCAAGACGCCCTCCCGGCCGTTTCCCGGTCACCGGCGCGGTCCGCGGCCCGAAGCCGCGCGAGGCTCGGGCTCGGCGATTCGCGAGTGCCTTGGCGGGATGACCGGTCCACTTTCGCTCCTTCGCTTGCGCCCCCTCCCCGCGCGCTCCCCGTCCCATGCCCCGTTTCAGCCTCCCTTTTTCCCGCCACCTGCGTCGCGCCGCTTTTCGCGCCTGCGCCCTGCCCCTCGCCCTTCTGGCCGCGACCGGAGGCGACCGCGCCTCGGCCCAGGACCGCACCGTGCTCTTCGGCACCACCGACGCGGGGGTTTCCAAGGCGATCACCGAATGGGGCCTGGATACCGCCTGGCCCAGCTACGACAACATGCGCCGCGGCGTCATCTACATGGGCGCCGACCAGGTCGACCTCGTCCGCGTCACCTTCCCGATGAACGCGCCCGTGGTGAACGGCCAGCTCACCACCGCCCAGCTCGCCGACGTCGCCTATCGCGTCGGCCTCGCCAATCTCGCCGGCGCGAACAAGCCCCTCGCCATGACCGCCGACACCGGCGCCGGCGTCGACGCGTGGTTCAAGAACGGCTCCGAGGTCGTCCCCTCCCGCTGGGTCGAGACCATGGCCGCCGCCGCCCGCGCCTTCAAGGCGCAGGGCAGGACCATCGCCGTCGCCTCGCCCTTCAACGAGCCCGACTACGGCTGGAACCAGGGCACCCTCGCCAACCTCTACGACATCCTCGGCCTGCTTCAGACCCACGCCGACTTCGCCGGCGTCGCCTTCGCCGGCGGCAGCACGCTCAACTGCGACTCCGCCGCGACCTGGTATAACGCCATCAACGCCCGCGTCGGCGAAGGCACCACCCACCAGCTCGCCGGCGGTTTCGACGCCTACGCCGCCTTCTACCAGTCCGTGCGCGCCAACGGCGACAAGGCCGTGAACGAGGAGCTGCACAATGTCGTCGAGGCCATCGTCGGCGCCGAATACGGCGTGCAAAGCGGCACCTGGTGGGCCTCCGCCGAGCTCGCCCGCGCCAGCTTCGTCAAAGCCTGCCAGGGCGTGCGCCTCGGCTACGCCGAGCACCGCCCCTTCTGGACCGCCGCCGCCGTCTACCGCGCGCCCGCCGGCAACGTCCAGGCCTTCGTCGGCGCCTCCGAACGCCAGGCCACGACCACCCGCTACCGCTTCTTCAACCGCGACCGGAAGGTCTTCTACGACGGCCAGGGCCCTCGTCACGACCACACCGTCGTCATCCCCGGAGGCACCGGCTACGGCGCGAACCAGCCCAACGCCGAGAAGGTGGTCAACATCGCCTGGGGCGTCGACGTGCAGCCCGCGATCAACGGCCGCTACATCCTCGTCAACCGCGCCAGCGGCAAGGTCATGGAGGTCGCCTCCGGCGGCACCGCCGACGGCGCCAACATCCGCCAGGGATCCTACAACGGCTCGACCTACCAGCAGTGGGACGTCGCGCCGCTAGATTCCCGCACCGGCGGCGACTACAGCTACTTCACCGTCCGCGCCGCGCATTCCGGCAAGGGCGCGGACCTCCTCAACTGGTCCTACGACGACGGCGGCAACGTCCACCAGTGGCCCGCCGGCGTCGGCGCCAACCAGTGCTGGTTTTTTGAATACGCCGGAAACGGCTGGTTCCAGATCCGCAACCGCTGGAGCGGAAAATACCTCGAGGTCGCGGGCGCCTCCACCGCCGACGGCGCCAACATCGCCCAGTGGTCCGGCAACGGCGGCTTCAACCAGCAGTGGCGCCTCCTCCCCGCCGACGCCTCCGTCGAATTCGTCGCGCCCCCCGCCCCCACCGGCCTCGTCGCCACCGCCGCCGCCGTGTCCGTGCGCCTCTCCTGGAACGCCAGCGCCGCCGCCGACCTCGCCGGCTACGCCGTCTTTCGCTCGGAAAATTCCGCGACCGGCTACGAGACGATCGCTCGCGACGTCTCCGCCACCACCTACGTCGACGAGTCCGCCAAGCCCGGCCGCACCTACTACTACCGCGTCCTCGCCGCCGACCGCTCCCTCAACCGCTCCGCCCCCGCCCCCGCGGCCTCCGCCACGCCCACCGGCGCGCCGACCCTCGTAGCCCTCTACGCCTTCGAAGGCGACGCCCGCGACGCCTCCGAAAACGCCAACCACGCCGAGCTCTCCGACACCGCCGCCTACGGCGCCGGCCGCGTCGGCTCCGCCGCCCTAATCCTCGATGGCACCGGCAAACACGCCAACCTGCCTCCCGGCGTCGCCCGGCACGACCGGCTCACCGTCGCAGCCTGGGTTTTCTGGAACGGCGGCGCGTCCTGGCAGCGCGTCTTCGACTTCGGCAACGGCACCGACCAATACCTTTTCCTCACCCCCGCCGCCTCCGGCGCCGGCCTCCGCTTCGCGATCAAGAACGGCGGCGCCGAACAGCAGCTCAACGCCCCCGCCCTCTCGATCGGCCGCTGGGTCCATGTCGCCGTCACGCTCGCCGGCGCCGAGGCCCGCCTCTACGTCGACGGCGCGCAGGTCGCCGCCTCCTCCGCCTTCACGATCAAGCCCTCGGATTTCAACCCCGTCCTGAACTACGTCGGCGACAGCCAATTCGACGGCGACCCCGGCCTCAACGGGCTCGTCGACGAGTTCCGCGTCTACAATTACGCCCTCGCCTCCGGCGAGATCTCCGCGCTCGCCGCCGGCCTCCCGCCCGCCCCCTCCGGCCTCGCCGCCACCCCGGGCCCGCTCCAGATCCAGCTCGCGTGGAACGCCGTAGCCAACGCCACCGGCTACACCCTCCGCTGCGCCACCTCCGGCGCAGGCCCCTCCTCGATCCTTTCCTCCGGTTCCGCGACCACCGCCTTCACCCACGCCTCGCTCGCTTACGGCCAGACCTACACCTACACCGTCGACGCCACCACGCTCGCCGGCACCGGCCCGGTTTCCTCCGCCGTCTCCGCCACGCCGCAGTCCGCCCTCATCACCAACGAAGAGACCGCCGCGGTGAAACTCGCGCTCGCCGTCGCCGCCGACCAAAGCTCGACCGCCACGCTCACCATCCCCGCGTCCGTGCGCGGTCATGTTTACCAGGCGCAATTCACCGCCGATCTTCTCGCGCCGTGGACCAATATAGGCGCCGCGCAAGCCGGCACCGGTGCCGATCTCCTGCTCACGCTGCCTCCGATGCCGCCCGGCCCGCGCGCCTTCTACCGCGTGGTGATCCAGCGCTGAGCGACGCCTTCGCCTCGGGGCACGCGGGGCGGGGATTCATGCAAAAAGCGTAAAGACGCGCGCCCGTGGCGCGCGCGGCCGCGAGACCGCGTTCGTATCATTGGCTCCGCTTCCTCACCGTCCCCGAGAGCGGCTCGCCCCCACCCTTACCCCTCCGCCCGGCCGGCACGAGCCGCCGCCAAGGGCGCAGCCTACCCTTTGCCCGCGCCGACGATCCCCTGCGCCTCGACGGGCGATTCCCAACCCCAAAAACAAAATGACCCGCACAACTCCCGCCGCGGCCCGCGCCGCCCGCCTCCGCCCCACCTCGCCCAAGCGCCGCGCCCGCCCGCCCCTCGGCGCCACGCTCGCCCTCGCGCTCGCATCCTCCGCCTTCGCGCAGGATCGCACCCTCGCTTTCGGCGTCGCCGACGCCGGCATCTCGAAGTCCATCACCGAGTGGGGCCTCGATACCGCCTGGCCGAGCTACGACAACATGCGCCGCGGCATCCTCTACATGGGCGCCGACCAGGTCGACGTCGTGCGCGTGGCCTTCCCGGTCAACGCCGCCCCCGTCAACGGCGCCCTCGCCGCCACCCAGCTCGCGGACCTCACCAACCGCGTCAACCTCGCCAACCTCGCCGGCGCGGGCAAACCCGTCACCATCACCCCCGACAACGGCGCCGGCATCGACGCCTGGTTCCGCAACGGCAGCACCACCGAGGTCGTCCCCTCCCGCTGGGTGCAAAACATGGAGGCCTCGGTCCGCGCCCTCGCCGCCCAGGGCAAGACCGTCGTCTCCGCCTCCCCCTTCAACGAACCCGACTACACCGCCTCGCCCGTCGGCCAGGGCACCGTCACCAACCTCTACGACATCCTCGGCCTCCTCGCGACCAGCGCCGACTTCTCCGGCGTGCCCCTCGCCGGCGCCAGCACCCTCAATTGCGACCAGGCCAACCCTTGGTATAACGTCGTCAAAAGCCGCGTGCAGGAAGGCACCACCCACCAGCTCGCCGGCTCCTTCGACAACTACGCCACCTTCTACCAGAACGTCCTCGCCAGCGGCGACCGCGCCATGAACGAGGAGGTCCACAACGTCGCCGAGGTGATCGTCGGCGCCGAATACGGCCTCCAAACCGGCATCTGGTGGGGCACCGCCGAGCTCGCCCGCGCCAGCTTCATCCAGGCCTGCCAGGGCGTCCGCCTCGCCTACGCCGAGCACCGTCCCAACTGGACCGCCGCCGCCGTCTATCGCGCCCCGTCCGGCGCCGTGCAGGCCTTTCTCGGCTCCTCCGAACGCCAGGCCGTCACCACCACCTACCGTCTCGTGTCCAAGGATCGCGACGTCTTCTTCGACGGCCAGGGCCCGCAGCGCGATTTCACCGTCACCGTCCCCGGCGGCAACGGCTACCAGGTCAATCAGCCCAACTCGGAAAAGGTCGTCGACATCACCTGGGGCGCCGACGTCCGGCCCGTCGTCAACGGCCGCTACATCCTCGTGAATCGCAACAGCGGCAAGGTGATGGAGGTCGCCTCCGCGAGCACCGCCGACGGCGCCAATATCCAGCAGGCCACCTACACCGGCGCCACCCATCAGCAGTGGGACGTCGTCCCGCTCGATTCCCGCGCCGGCGGCGACTACAGCTACTTCACCGTCCGCGCCGCCCACTCCGGCAAGGGCGCCGACCTCTACAACTGGTCCTACGACGACGGCGGCAACATCAACCAGTGGACCGTCGGCGGCGCCAACCAGCACTACTTCCTCGAATACGTCGCCGACGGCTGGTTCCGCATCCGCAACCGTTGGAGCGGCAAATGCCTCGACGTCGACAACGGCTCCACCGCCGACGGCGCCAACATCTTCCAGTGGACCGCCAACGCCGGCCTCAACCAGCAGTGGCGCCTCCTCCCCGTCGGCTCCGCCATCGAGTTCACCGCGCCCGCCGCGCCCTCCGGCCTCGTCGCCGTCGCCAACCCGGTCTCCGTGCGCCTCACCTGGAACGCCAACGCCGAGGCCGACCTCGCCGGCTACAACGTCCTCCGCGCCGACAGCTCCGGCGGCCCCTGGTCCCTCGTGGCGCGCGGTCTGACCACGACCACGTTCACCGACAAGTCCGCCAACCAGGCCCGCGCCTACTACTACGTCGTGCAGGCCGCCGACCGCTCCCTCAACCGCTCCGGCTACTCCGCGCAGGTCGCCGCCACCCCGAGCGGCGCCGCCACCCTCGTCGCGCGCTACAACTTCGACGGCAACACCGACGATGTTTCCGGCAACGCCAACCATGCCTCCGTCAACGGCGCCGCCACCTACGGCGCCGCGCGCGTCGGCGCCAACGCCTTCGCCTTCGACGGATCCACCCGGCACGTGAACCTCCCCGGCGACGTCGCGAACTTCAACCAGCTCACCGTCGCCGCCTGGGTCTACTGGAACGGCGGCGCCGCCTGGCAGCGCATCTTCGACTTCGGCACCGGCACCGACCAGTATCTGTTCCTCACCCCCGCCGCCTCCGGCGCCGGCCTGCGGTTCGCGATCAAAAACGGCGGCGCCGAGCAGACGCTCAACGCCTCCGCCCTCGCCAGCGGCCAGTGGGTCCACGTCGCCGTCACCCTCGGAACCGGCAGCGCCCAGCTCTACGTCAACGGCGTCCAGGTCGCCACCTCCACCGCCATCACGATCAAGCCCTCCGACTTCAAACCGATGCTCAACTACGTCGGCAAATCACAGTGGGCCGACCCGCTCTTCAACGGCCGCATCGACGACTTCCGCGTCTACAACTCCGCCCTCTCCGCCACCGCCGTAGCCGAACTCGCCACCGGCGTCCCGTCGGGCACCTTCCGCCTGCAAAATCGCGCCAACGGCAAGATGGTCGACAACTACGGCGCCACCACCGACGGCGCCTCGGTGCTGCAATACGACAGCGGCCCCAGCGCCAACCAGAAGTGGGTCGTGTCCACCGTCGCCGGCGGCTACCGCAAGCTCCAGTGCGTCACCGGCGGCAAGTTCCTCGACACGCTCGGCAACACCGCCAACGGCTCCGTCATCGGCCAGTGGAGCGACGGCGCCAGCAACAACCAGCAGTGGACCTTCACCTACACCGACAGCGGCTACTACAAGGTGATCAACCGCGCCAACGGCAAGTGCCTCGACACCGGCGGCTCCACCACGAACGGCACCGCGATGCAAAACTGGGCCAGCGGCTCCAGCAACAACCAGCAATGGCGCCTCGTGGATTGACCGCGCTCAGGTAAATCTCCTCCGCGGGCGGGCGATATCCCATCGCCCGCCCTTTCTCGTTTCCGGAGCGCGGCGGCAGGAGGCCGCCACCACCGACGATCTCGGGCGCGCCGCCCCCGAGCGTGATGCGATGCCGGATTCCGGTCGCCCGCGGACCGCCATCCTTCGCTCGTCACCCGCGCCAAATCCCGATTCGCTCTCGCCCCATGAAACCGGCTCCCGAGCGTTCGCCCCGTCCGCCCCGGCGGGGCAAAAAAACCTGGAGGGAGAAGCTCGCCGACGACAAGGACCTGCCAAAGGTCGTGATCCTCGGAAAAGACCAGGCCGCGCGTCTCGGCGGCAAAACCTGCGCCCTCCCCGCTCCGCGCGAGATCGACGCCCTCATGCGCCGCGTGCCGCGCGGAAAGCTCACGACGATCCACGAGCTCCGTCAGGCGGTGGCGCGCGACCAAGGAGCCGAAATCGGATGTCCGATCACCACGGGGATTTTTTCCTGGATCGCCGCGCAGGCCGCCGCGGAGACCGAGGCCGCGGGCGCGACCGGCGCCACCCCCTACTGGCGCACGCTCAAGGCGAAGGGGGAACTGAACCCCAAATACCCCGGCGGCATCCCCGACCTCGCCGCGCGCCTCGAAGCCGAAGGACACGTGATCGTCCAAAAACGAAACCGTTATTTCGTGCAGAACTTCGAACGCAGCCTCGCCCGTCCCTGATGCGGCTCGAGCACGCGTATCGCCCCCTCAGCACGACTCCGTCAAGATTCCCTGAGAAGGATGCGGTCCGATGGAGGGCGGACCGCCGTGTCCGCCTTTCGTGATCCGCAGGTTTATCGCGGCGAGGACGGCGCCCCGCCCTCCACAAGAAGCGTGAGGATCTGTCTTCAAAACAAAGCGGCGTGGCGCTGGGCGGCGCAGCTGATCAAGGGGGCATACCGCCCAGCGTCCTCCGCGGCTTCAGCGGCTTCCGTCACCGCGTGTTCACCCGGATGCGCGCGTGCAGCTTCCGGTATTCGCGCGGGCTCACGCCCTGCGCCTCGGTGAAGAGCTTTCGGAAATAGCGCGGCTCGCGAAAACCGCAGGCCAGCGCCACCTCCTCGATGCTGTGCCCTCCCTCGCGGAGCCGCCAGCGCGCCTCCTGAAGCTGCCGCCGATGGATCGCCTCGCTCACCGTGCACCCCTGCGAGCGACGAAACACCCGCCCGAGGTAGTCCGGGTGGCAACCCATCGCCTTCGCCACGTCGCCCGCGTGCAGACCCTGGGGAAAGCGCGTCGCGATAAACTGCTCCGCCCGCGCCGCCAACGCCTCGCCCGCGTTCGGGTTCGTCGGCGCCTGCACCCGGGCAAGCTCCCGCCAAAGCAGGAGCAGCAGCAGACTGCCCTCGTCGGCCTCCGGCACGCCCGACTCCAACAGCTCCACCAGACGGTGGAACCACTCCCCCACCCGCTCCGGCCGCGCCGGCCGGGAATATTGCTCGATGCCCGCGCCTCCTCTTTTCCGCGCGCCCTTCGGAAGATAAAAATGCGCCCAATAAAAAGACAGGTCCGCCTCGTGCGGCCGGGTGCCGCGGTGCCGGACCCCCGGCCGCATCCATAACGCCTCGCCCGCCCCCACCTCGTAATCCTGATCGCCCTCCGCGATTCGCAGCCGCCCCGAACGCACGAAGATGATCTCATACGAGTCCATCACGCGGTCCGGATGAATGCCGTAGCCGGGACTGACAAACAGCCCCGCGCTCAGCACCCGCAACCCGGAAGAAAGAGGAATATGCAGACGTTCCATTACGGTCGGATTTGTTCCTTTTTTGTCGGACAATGTCCTTTTGAAAGGAGAAACGTCCGCGCCGACGCTCGCGACTATGTTCCCTTCCGCCCCTTCGCCCTCTCGCGGCGCCGCCGGCCGGCTGCGCTGCTACGCCGTGTCCGCGATGGCCGGCGCCCTCGCCGCCGCGCCCGCCTTCGCCGCCGGCTCCGACTACCCGATCCAGCCCGTCCCCTTCACCGCGGTGAGCTTCACCGAGGGCCTCTGGCATGACCGTCAGGAGACCAACAACCGCGTCACCCTGCCCTTCGCCCTCGGCCAGCTCGAGACCTCGAAGCGTCTGCAAAATTTCGACCTCGCGGCCGACATCCTCAAGCGCCGCGCCGCCGGCGAGGCCGGCGCCCAGCACAAGCCCGTCACCGAATACCCCTTCGACGATTCCGACGTCTACAAGGTCCTCGAAGGCGCCGCCTTCTGCCTCAGCGTCCGCCCCGATCCCAAGCTGCAAGCCCAGCTCGAGACGATCATCGCCCGCGTCGCCGCCGCGCAGGAGCCCGACGGCTATCTCTACACCTGGCGCACGATGCACCCCGACTCGCCCGCGCACGAGTGGATCGGCCAAAACCGCTGGGAAAAGGATCCGGGCCTCAGCCACGAGCTCTACAACCTCGGCCACCTCTACGAGGCCGGCGTCGCCCACGAGCAGGCCACCGGCTCCCGCAGCCTTCTCGACATCTGCCTGAAGACCGCCGAGCTCCTGCAACGCGACTTCGGCGACGGCGAGCCGCGCATCGCCCCCGGCCACGAGGTCGTCGAGATGGGCTTGGCCAAGCTGTATCGGGAAACCGGCGACAAACGCTGGCTCGCGCTCGCGCGCTTCTTCCTCGAGGCCCGCGGCCACGGCGGCGGCGAATACAGCCAGGACCACGCCCCCGTGGTCGATCAGCGCAAGGCCGTCGGCCACGCCGTGCGCGCCAACTACCTCTACAGCGGCATGGCCGACGTCGCCGCCCTCCAGGGCGACCCGCGTTACCTCGAGGCGATCAACGCGATCTGGGGCAACGTCGTCGGCAAAAAGCTCCACCTCACCGGCGGCGTGGGCGCCCGCGCCGCGGGCGAGGCCTACGGCGACGATTACGAGCTACCCAACCGCTGTTACAACGAGACCTGCGCCGCCATCGGCTTCCTCTTCTGGAACCACCGCATGTTCCTCATGAGCGGCGACGCCAAATACATGGATGTCTTCGAGCGCACGCTCTACAACGGCTTCCTCAGCGGCGTCTCCCTCTCGGGCGACCGGTTCTTCTACCCCAACCCGCTCGAATACGACGGAAAGACGAAGAACAACCACGGCCACGCCGGCCGCGCCCCCTGGTTCGGCTGCGCCTGCTGCCCGCCCAACGTCCTCCGCGTCCTCGCCTCGCTCGGCGGCTACGCCTACGCCGTCCGCGACCAGGATTTGTTCGTGAATCTCTACGCCGCCGGCGAGGCCCGCGCCGAGCTCGGCGGGCAAACGCTGCGCCTCACGCAGGAGACCGCCTACCCGTGGAACGGCGCGATCCGCCTCGGGGTGAACCCGCAAAAGCCCGCCACCTTCGCCCTGCGCCTGCGCATCCCCGGCTGGACGCGCGGCGCGCCCGTGCCGAGCGATCTCTACACCTACGAGGACGCCAACCCCGCCGCCTGGACGCTCAAGGTCAACGGCAAGCCCGTGTCCGCCGCGCTCGAGTCCGGCTTCGCCGTCGTCCGCCGCGAGTGGCGCGAAGGCGACCGCGTGGAGCTCGACCTCGCGATGCCCGTCCGCCGCGTGGCGGGTCACGCCAAGATCAAGGACGTCGCCGGCCTCGTCGCGCTCGAGCGCGGCCCGGTCGTCTACACCTTCGAGGGCCTGGACAACGACGGCTCGCTGCAAGGTCTCGTGCTCCCCGCCGGCGCCGACACGCGTCCCGTTTATCAAGCCGCGCTGCTCGGCGGCGTGACCACGCTCGAGGTCGACGGCGCGAAACGCGTCTCGCGCCGCGAGGACGGTTCGCTCGCCGAGACGCCCGCGCGCCTCGTAGCCATCCCCTACGCCGCCTGGAACAACCGCGGCCTCTCGCCGATGGCCGTCTGGCTCGCCCGTTCGGCGGACAAGGTTCGCCTGCCCTTGCCGCCCACGATCGCCTCCACCGCCAAGCTCGGCGTCTCCTTCGCCCGCGGCGGCATGGACCCCGCCGTGGTCAAGGACGGCCAGATGCCGCAAAACGCCACCGACGGCTTCCCGCGCAACTTCGATTTCTGGCCGCACAAGGGCGGCACCGAGTGGCTGAGCTACGAGTTCGCCAAGCCCGAGCGCGTGAGCGGCGCGACCGTCTCCTGGTTCTCCGACGAGGGCCAGGGCGAGTGCCGCCTGCCCAAGGCGTGGCGCCTGCTCTACAAGAACGAGGCCGGCGAGTGGCTGCCCGTGCCCGGCGTCTCCGCCTACGCGATCCGCAAATCCGAGCCCGTGAAAGTGACGTTCCCCCCGGTCGTCGCCCGCGCCCTGAAGCTCGAGCTCGACCTCGCGGACAACTTCTCCGCCGGCCTCTACGAGTGGTCGGTGGAAAGCGCCAAGTAAGACGCCGACCTTGGACCGCGACGACGCGGCCATGCTTCGAACCTGCCCATGAGTCCAAGCATCCCGCGCACGACCTCGTCCTCCCGCACCACCATCGCCCTGCTGGGCGCCGCGATCATGCTCTGGTCCGCGGGGGCACTCGCCCACGCGACCGACAAGACCACGCCCCGGATCGGGAAGCCCGAGGTTCGCCCCGAGGAATCGGACCCGACGCACAGCCGCGACGAAGCCGGCAGGCCGCTCCCTTGGCCCGGCGGCGTCATTCCCTACGACGTGTCGAAATTGACGGAGGCCCAACGTGTGAAGGTGTTGTCCGCGATGAAGCGTTGGGAAGACACCGGCGCGGCGATCCGTTTCGTGCCGCGCACCGACGAGACGGCCTACGTGTTCTTCACCGGCCGCACCGACGCGGGCAACAACACCAGCCAGGTGGGCTACCGGCCCGGCGTGCGGGTGAACATCAACATCACCTCCTTCTGGTGGAACGGCGAGTGGATGCAGGCGCACGAGCTGGGACACGTGCTGGGCTTTTTCCACGAGCACCAGCGCTGGGATCGCGACTGGTTCGTCGCCATCCGCTACGAGAACATCAAGGAAGGTCGCGCGCACGACTACGACTGGATACCCCGCGCCGACTGGATCACCGACGCCACGCCTTACGACTATCGTTCGATCATGCACTACCGCGTGTGCTGGGCGGGACGTTGCGAGGCCCAGTGCGAGGACGGCCGGGGTGACAGCGCCTGCGCGGTGATCGACCCGCTCGAGACGGAATACGACGCCGTGATCGGCCAGTGGCAGGACAACCGCATCAGCGCCGGAGACGCCGCCAAGGTGCGCGCCGTCTACGGTGTGAAGCAGCCCTAGCCGGCCGAGCCCGAAACGAAAAAAGCGGGCGCGAAAAAGGCGACGAGCCGGGGCTCGTCGCCTTGAAGCGGCTTCAGGCCGCCAAGCGATCCAGGCTCACTTGCCCGCGTCGGGCGAGAGCTGCACGCGGATGAACTGAAGCGACATCGGCGGCACCTCGTGCGTGAAGCGCGGGCCGACGGCCAGGGAGCTCTCGACCGGCTTCACCACGTCCGGATTCGCGACCGAGTTGGTGGCGTCGCGCTCGCCCGCGAGCGTGACGAGGCGGGCGGAGCTCGCGAGGCGGAGCTTGCCTTGCAAATCGATGTTGGCGTCGACCGGAGCCGCGGTGGGATTGACCAGCTTCACCACGATCTCGCGCGCGGCGCGGTCGTAGGTCGTCGACGCGCTCAGGCCGACGGGGCGGATCGTGTAGTCGTGGACGAGCGCACCGTCGAGCGAGCAGCGGATACGGCCGGGCGAGAGCTCGACCTTCATCTCGTGCCAAGCGCCGGTGCGCACCGAACCGGGCGCGTCGGCGAGGACGACGCCGCTGTGCACGCCGTTGTCGAGGCGCTGGAGCGCATGGCGGCTGTTGCCCCAACCTCCGACGTTCCACCAGTAGTAGCCCTTGCCGTCGACCGAGCCGAAGCGGATCAGGAAACCCTCGGCGCCGCCGGTCTTCCGGGCGCGCACCGTGTAGGTGACGGTGTCGCCGGAGACGCTTTCGGACGAGACGCTCATCGCGCCCTCGGCCTCGACCGAGCCTTGGCGCAGCACGTTGTTGGCGAAGCGGAAATCGCCGCCCTCGGAGGCCCAGCCCGAGGGATCGAGCTTGCGACCGTTCACGCGGACTTCGTCCACCTCGATGGCGGTGCGCCAGCTGCCCACGCCCACCGGGCCGGACAGGGTCGGCGCGGGCGCGGCGGCGGGGAACTCGACCGTGGTGGGCAGATAGGCGTCGCCCTTGTGGCGGGCGAAGAGCTGCTGGACGTAGTAGTTGGGCGGAAGGACGACCTTGCGCTGATCGAAGAAGATCAGATCGGGCGTCCACTGCGTCCGGCCGATGCGGGCGAAGAGCGGCGCGTAGCAGGCCATGTCGACGACATCGCCGTTTCGCTCGATGCCGGTGAGGTAGACCGCCTCGGAGAGCGCGTTAAAGAGCGTGTTGCCCTGCGAAGCGTATTCGCCGACGAAGATCTTGGGCTTCTTGCGATCGAAGGAATCGAAGCGGCTCTGGTGGGCGACGAACCAGTCCGGGCGTTCGTAGTAGTGCTCGTCCGAGCTGTGGATGCCGAGCTCGGTCATGAGATCGTAGATCGGGATCTCGGCGCCGAGGCCGGAGGTGCCGATGATCTTGATGTCGGGATAACGGGCTCGGATGGCGCGGACGAAATGGGGGAAACGCTCGCGCACGGCGGCGTTGTCATGCTCCTCGTTGCCGAGACAGATGAACTGGAGGTTGAAGGGCTCGGGCTGGCCCATGCGCGCGCGCACGGCGCCCCACTTCGAGGTGACGGGGCCGTTGGCGAACTCGATCAGGTCGAGCGCGTCGTCGATCCACGTTTGCAACTGGTCCATCGGCACGACCTCGAGGCCGCGGAAGCCGCAGGAGACGCCGACCGGCATGACCGGCAGGGGCTGCATGCCGAGGTCCTTGCAGAGCTGGAAATACTCGAAGTAGCCGAGGCCGTAGGTCTGGTGGTAACCCCAGAGATTCCAGTTGGGCTTTCGCTCGGCGACGTCGCCGACCGTGTCCTTCCACGTGTAGGCGTTGGCGAGGCCGTCGCCGTGGGCGATGCAGCCGCCGGGGAAGCGGAGAAACTTCGGGTGCAGGTCGCGCAACGCCTCGACGAGATCGCGGCGCAGGCCGCCTTTGCGACCGAGCCAGGTGTCCTGCGGGAAGAGCGACACCATATCGAGCGCGAGCGTGCCGCGACCGGCGACGCTCACGACGAGGCGGGCCTTGTCGGCGGTGGCGGAGGAGACGAGCACACCCTCGAACTTCTTCCACTCGCGACCGACGCCGCGAATTTCGGCCGAGCCGGCACGCGTGCCGTCGGGCAGCTCGACCGCGATCGTGACCGTGTCGTCGCCGCTCCAGTCGGCGGCGCGGGCGTAAAAAGAAAAGTCGTAGCGCGCGCCCGCGTCGACGCGGATGCCGTCGAAGCCGGAGTTGGCGACGGCGAAACCCTGGCCGGGCTCCTCGACGCGCAGGGCGAGGTAGTGCCGGTTTTTGGCGTTCAACGGCGTGGCGTCGGAGACGGAGATCTCGCCCTTCGCGCCACCGCGTTCGATCTTTTCCCAGGCGAAGAGCGGATGGAAGCCGCGGCCGCGCGGGTCGTTGCCGTTGACCGAGTAGTATTCGAAGGAACGGTTTTGGACCAACTCGGCGTAGAGACCGCCGTCGGCGGCGTAGTTGATGTCCTCGAAAAAGAGGCCGTAAAGGTGCGGGCTGAGCGGCGTGCCCGGCTTGGTGCAATCGACGCGGACGTCGACGGCGGCGCCAAACAGGGTGAACGCGGGCAGGGTGGCCCAGAGGGCCAGCGAACAAGGGAGAAGCTTCATGGGCGGGGGTAAGGGCGGGCGCGAGACGGCGCCCAAACCTAGAAGCGCCATTTCCGGGGAAATCACGACAGGCGCCGTCGGAGATTTTTCCGGAAGGCGCCTCGTCGCCGCGCTCCAAACTCGCGAAGCCTACTCCAAGACCACCCGGAGGCGCATGAAGGCGGAGCGCGTGGGACTGTCCTCGATCGGCGTGGTGAAGACGTAGGTCATCAGGTCGAAATCGCCGTCGGCGATTGGAGCCCCGAGGGGCACGACCGCCGCGGCGGCCTCGGGCAAGCCGAGGCCGTCGAGGGCGACGGCTCCCTCGGGGATGAGCGTGACGCCGGGGCGCTCGCGGCGAACGCGGGCGCCGAGCGTGAGATAGGTGCGACCTTCGACCGCGGCGGGATACTCGGCGGCGGCGAGCGAACGAAGCGCCACCTGCGGACGCCGCGCGGCGGAATCGGGCGCCAGCGGGTCGCCGCCGAGGAGCCATTCGAAGGCGTTGGCCAGGCCGTCGGCGTCGGCGTCGTCCGTGGCGGACGAGGCGCCGCCGGGCAGGGATTGTTGCGCGGCCCAGGCGGCGAAATCGGGAATCGCGACCGCGACGACGCGCAAGACGCCGTCGGTCGCGAGCGTGGAACCGTCCCAGCCGCGTCCGGGCGGAAGCGCGGGGAACGAGGACGAGGAGAAGGCGCCGGAGCGGGTGCCGGCGGTGAAGATCGGGAAGCTGTCGCCCACGGCGACGGATCCGCCGACAAGGGAGACCTCCAGCGCGCCGCCGAGACCGAGCGCGCCGGTGACGTTCACCTGATCGCGGGTGGCCGAGACGGGATCGATCTCGATGCGGGTGATCGAGCCCGCGGCGAGCGTGAGGTTGCCGGAGAAGCGCAACGTGCCGACGCCGCCGGAGCCGGGGGCGAGGATGCCGCCCGAGAGCACGGTCGTCGGGCCGCCAAGCGTGCCGGTTCCGGCGAGGGTCGCGCCGGATTGGACGCTGACCGCGCCCGCGGCGGTGGACCCTTCGACGCGGAGCGTGCCCGCCTGGACGTTGGTGGCACCGGTGTAGGTGTTGGCCTGGGTGAGCGTCCAAACGCCCGCGCCGGTTTTGATCAAGCCGCCGGCGCCGGGGAGAGCCTTGTCCCAGATGCCGGAGCCGGTTCCCGTCAGGGTAAGCGCGCCGCCGGCGGAGCTGACGATGTTGCCGCTGCCGCGGGAGTCGTTCTTCACCGTCCAGGTGTCGTCGGCCTTGGCGGCCTCGAGCGTGGCGCCGGACGCGCCGATGGTGAAGCCGGGGCCGTAGGGCGCCTCGGCGGGATTTTGCGGGGCGCCGGCGGCGCCGCCGGTGAAGCGCACGGTGCCGCCGTTGATGATGAAACGGGCGGGATTATACGAGAGGCCGCCGAGCGCCTGCGTGCGATAGGTCGGGTCGGCGATGCCGTAACCCCAGCGGTCGAGCTCGAGCACGGCCCCGGAGTTGACGGTAAGCACGGCGGTGTTGTTCCAGGCCCCGGCGTAGAGGGCGGCGGGCTCGAGGACGGAAAGCGTGCCGCCGCCGAGGGTGATGTTGCCGGTGAAGGTGTTGGCGGCGCCGAGAACGAGGCGGCCGGCGCCGGTCTTGGTCAGGGAGACGCCGGTGCTGGCGTTGCCGTTGGCGATGACGCCTCCGACGGAGATGTCGCCCGCGCCCGCGAAGGTCAGCGCGCGCGCGCCGGTGGCGTTGGAGGTGACGCCGCCAAGCGCGAGGATGCCGGCGTCGGATTGGAAGAGGTAGTTGGAGCCGCCGATCTGGATCGTGACCGGACCCAGGGTGTTGAAACCGGAGAGATTTCGGATGGCGGGGACGGTGGCGTTGCGACCGGCGAGGGAAACGGCGGCGGCGGTGGCCATGTCGCCGAGGGCGCCGCTGAGCTCGAGGGTGGAGGAGCCGGAGTTGTTGTTGCGTATTTGAATCGCGGTTACGTCGGAGATCGCATCGGGGTGGGCGACACGGACGACGCCCTGCGCGACGGAAGTGCTTTCGGAGTCGATGTTGAGCGTGCCGGCGAGGGTGCCGCCGCCGGCGAGGACGAGGGTGCCGTTTCCGCCCTTGGTCAGGCCTCGCTCGCCCTCGAGCGGGAGCGCGAGGACGGCGGTGTTCTGGTTGACGGTGACGGTGGTGGCGGTGGTCGTGCCGGTGTCGAGGATGAGCGAGGCGCCGTCGGTGGAGACGAGGGTCCAGTTTTGCGCGCCGGACACGTCCCCGAAAGCGAGCGATCCGATGGCGCGGGTGCGGTCGAGCGTGATGGTGCGGTCGGCGGTGATGTTGACGGTGGAGAAATTGGCGGAGGCGCCGACGCCGTTGGCGGGGAAGGCGCCGCTCCAGTTGACGACATCGCCCCAGGAGCCGTCGGCGTCGGGCAGCCAGGTGCCGTTGCCGATCACGACGGGCATGGTGATGGTGAGCACGGCGGAATCGCTGGCGCCGGTGGAGTCGGTGACGGAGACGACGAACTCCTGGAGACCGTCGTTCGCGTAGCCGGGGGTGCCGGAAAGGGTGCCGTCGGCGGCGACCTGGAGCCAGGCGGGGCCGGAGACCTTGGCGAAGGTGAGCGTGTCGCCCGCGTCGGCGTCGGTCGCGGCGGCGGCGAGGGTGCCGGCGTAGGGCTGGTTCTGGGTGGCGGAGCCGCCGTTGATCGTGGTGGCGGAGAATTGCGGGACGCCGTTGGCGCCCTGCATGGCGCTGATCTGCGCCGCGCTGAAGGCGTAGTCGGCGATGCGAACGTCGTCGATCGTGCCGGCGAAAAGCGGGTCGGAGGTGAAGCGGCTCTTGCCGATGTAGTTCAGATCGGCGGAGAGCTGGGAAGGCGTGATCGAGATGGCGCCGGAGGCGACCTGGGCACCGTTGAGATAGAGGCGTCCGGTGCCGCCGGAGAGCGTGAACGCGACGTGGCACCACTGTCCGACGGGCAACGCCGAGTTCATCTGGAGCGTCTGCTCGGAGCCGTTGTTGCGGGTGGCGAAGCGGAGATAGCCGCCGGTGGCGCTCGCGGTGAGGAAGGCGTAGCGCGAGGTGTCCCGGCCGAAGTCGAAGATGCGCTGCCAGTTGGCGCCGCCGTCCCAATAAACCCAGGCGGCGAAGCTGAAGGCGGACGAGCCCGCGACGTCGGACGGGAGCTGGAGGTATTGGGAATCGCCGTCGAGACGCAGGGCCTGGCCGCCGGAGCGGCCGGGGACCAGGGCGGGGCGGCCGACGGGGGCGGCGTTGTTGCCCTGGCCGGAGGCGTCGAGCGTGTCGCCCTCGAAGGAGAGCTGGGCGAGGGCGCGGGCGCCGGTGCGCGGAAGTCGTTGCACGTAGGCCATGGGCGATGCGTTGTCGCGGTAGGCGACGCCGGCGGGGGTGAGGCCTCCCGTGTCGTAGGTCATCTGGCGCATGTATTCGACGCGGCTGTAGACGGCGTAGCGCTCGATCCAGGGGGCCTTGTCCATCATGTCGGTGAACTCGGCGATGCGGGTGGCGTTTTGCGCGTAGGTGGGATCGGTGCAGGAGGTCCAGTCGGCGCCGTTGTTGAACTCGGTGATCCAGATGGGCCGGCCGGTCTGCACGTGGATGGCGTAGAGCCAGTCGTAGAGCTGCTGGGCGGTGAATCCGCAGCGGTAGAAGTGGATGGTGACGTAGTCGACGCGGAGCTTGGCGGCGTCGGCCTTGGTCATGAAGTCGTAGAGCCAGGAGAGGCCGCCGTCGGTGACGGCGGGGGAACCGACGCGCAGGCCGGTGGCGAGGAGCTCGGGCCAGACGGCGATGGCCGTATCCACCGATCCGTTACCGAGCGAGGTGTAGGAGTCCTCGACGGGGTTGTCGGGCTCGTTGAAACCGGAGAGGTGCGTGGAGTCGGGCTTGTTCGTCGGGTAGGCGGGCCACCAGCGCTGCTGGCGGATCGGCACGTATTCCCAGTCGAGCGGAGAGCTCTGGTTGTTGTCCCAGTTGTAGTGCCAGGAGGCGTTGAGCGTGGTGGGGCCGACGTCGCAGGACCCCTTCTTGGCGACCCAGCGCCAGGGGAAGACGCGCACGAAGCGGATCGCGTTGTCCAGGGAGGCGGGGAGCCGGCCGATCTCGAGGTCGGCGTCCTGCGCGATATAGACCTGGCTGGGGCCGGTGCCGTTGGTCTGGGTCGAGAAGGTGGCCATGTAGCCGCGCTTGAGCTTGAAGGAGCTGATGTCGCGGTTGAAGGCGCCGAGCGCGGTCGTGGTGTTGTAGTAGGTGTAGGTGCCGAAGGTGCGAGACGCGCCGCTGAAATCGCGGCCGGTGAAAACCTCGAGCGGCTGGAAGGACGGCGCGTGGGGGATGACGACGGCGCCGAGCTCGTATTGCACGACCCGGACGTTGGAGCCGGAGACGGCGGCGGCGCCGTTGACGCGGAGCTGCGAGAGATAGGTCGAGACGACGACGGAGGGTTTGACCGAGGTGAACAGCACCCAGGCGTCGGGCGAGTTCAGGTTGATCGTGCTGCCGGAGAGCGCGGCCGAGGAGGCGGTGAGGCGCAGCTCGGATTTGCCCGTCATCGTGACCGTCGCGCCGGAGAGCGTGGCGTAGGTCTGCACGCCGGCGGAGAGCTCGATGAGCTGCGCGCGGACGGGAAACGCGACGACGAGGGACACGAGCAGGACAAGGCAAGGCAGCAGCCAGGAGGGAAGCAGGCGGGGCATGGGGAGGTGGGGCGGGAAACACCCTACCCCACGGCGACTCCAGCGCAGCCCGCCTGTGCCTTTAACGTAAAACCTCTTCGGATACGGCTCGCCGCAAGCGAGGGCGAGAGCCGCGCTCCCGAACAAAGTCGACCAGGATCAGGGCTGCGTGATCTTGAGACGCAGGAAGATGCGCGCGTCGGAAGAGATCGGGCGCGTGTGGCGGAGCACCTGGTAATCGGCGTTGTCTTCGACGACCGTGGCGGAGCCGGCGGCCGCGGTCCACGTGGCGAGGTCGGTGCTCTCCTCGACGGTGAAGACGAGGTCGACGGCGGCCTTGGCGCGGCGATAGACGAGACTCAAGGCGGGCGATGCGGCGTCGAGGGAGGGCGCGAGGGAGACGTCGGACGCGAGCGGGTCGGTGGCGAAGGCGCGTTCGAGGAGGTTGCCCAGACCGTCGCCGTCGGGGTCGGCGGAGTCGGCGGCGGAGCCGAGGTTGTCGGTCGTGCCGAACTTCGCCTGGCGCCACGACTGCGCGGGCGTCAACGGAGCGAGGGGCGTGGCGCTTTGCTGCACGGAGCGGGCGCTCTCGGCGACGGTCTTCAGCGCGGTGACGACGTAGTAGTAGGCGGTGCCGGCGGAGACGGCGGTGTCGGGGTGGCTCGTGCCGGAGAGGTTCGAGGCGATCGTCACGTAAGGACCACCGTTCACGGTGGCGCGTTTCACATTGTAACCCGTGGCGCCCGCGACGGCGCTCCACGAGAGCGCGACCTGCGAGGCTCCGGCGGTGGCGGTGAAGCCGGACGGAGCGGCGGGCGGCGTGGCGAGCGCGGCGACCTCGGTCGCGGTGAGGGCGCAGCCAAGGATACGGAACTCGTCGAGTTGACCGTTGAGGTAGGGGTCGGGCCACTGCGAGCGGCCAAGATAGTTCAGCGTGGTGTTTCCGAGGCCGGAAGGCTTGAGCGACATCGCGCCGTTCGCGCCGGACGCCACGCCATTGACGTAGAGCGTGCCGACGTTGCCGGAGACGGTCACGGCGAGGTGCGTCCAGACGTTGGCGGTCAGCGTCGACGAACCGTAGATGTCCTGCTGGGCGACGCCGGGGGCTCGAATCCCGAAGGTCGGACGACCGTTGGAGCCTTGGACGGACAGGAAGAGGTAGTTGTCGGTGCCGGTGCCGAAATCAAAAACGCGCGACCAGGTGCTCAGCGCGCCCGGACGCACCCAGACGGAGAAGGTGCAATCGCCGAGCGTGCTCACGACGCCGGCGGGCAGCGTCACGTGGTCGTCGGCGCCATCGAAGCCGAGGGCGCGGTCAAGGCGGCCGGTGACGCGGGTGGGGCCGTTGACGAGCGTGCCGGTCCAGCCGTTGCCGGACTCGTCGGCGGTCGTGGCGCCGGAGGCCTCGTCCATCTTCAGCCAGGCGGCGGACGTCGCGGACACGGGCGCGGCGACGGCCTGCGGAGAGTTCGCGCTTTCGCCGGAAGCCCCCACGGCCGAGACGACGTAGTAATAGGTGACGCCCGGCGCGGCGGAGGCGTCGGTGTAATTGGTGATCGCGCCGAGGGTGGCGAGGGTCGCGTAGGGGCCTCCGCTGGTGGTGGAGCGCTTCAGCTTGTAGCCGGTGGCGGAGGCGGAAGCGGTCCAGAGCAGCTTCACCTGGCCGCCGACCTCGGACGGGACGATGGCGGAGGGCGGCGCGGGAGGCATCGGCGCCGGAGTGGCGCTTCGCTCGACGGACGGAATGCCCTCGCCAGCGGCGTTGAGCGCGGAGACGACGTAATAATAGGCGGTGCCGTTGGAGAGACCGGTGTCCGCATAGGTGGCGGCGGCGACGGTCGCGACGGTCGTGTAAGGCCCGCCGGATACGGTCGCGCGTTGCACCTTGTAGCCGGTAGCGCCGAGCGCGGCGGACCAGGCCAAGGCGATGCGGCCGTCGCCCGCCTGCGCGGCGAGCACGGGCGCGGCGGCGGGGGCGGATAGGCCGCGAAGGCGGGCGATCTCGGTGGTGTTGAGCGCCCGGTTGTAGATGCGGAAGTCGTCGACCTTGCCGTTGAGGTAGGGATCGGCGAATTGGGCGCGGCCGATCCAGTTGTTGGTCGTGTTGCCGAGAGAGGAGGGGCGAAGGGTCACCGCGGTGTTGGTCGCGACGGAGACGCCGTTGACGTAGAGGGTGGCGGTGTTGCCGGAGAGCGTGACGGCGACATGCGACCAGACGCCGGCCGGGAGGGGCGAGGCGCTGAGCTGCTGCTCGCCGACGGAAGGCGTGCGGATGGCGAAGCGCAGGACCGAGCCGTTGGTCGGCGCGAGGAACATGTAGTTATCGGTTCCCGTGCCGAAGTCGAAGAGGCGGGCCCAGTTGCCGTTCACGTCGGGATTGACCCAGGCGGCGACGGTGAAGTCGTTGAGGCCGGAGACGATGCCGGCGGGCAAGGCGACGTAGTCGTCGGCGCCGTCGAGATCGATCGCGTTGGCGAAGTTGCCGGAGGCCCAGACGGGGCCGTTGATCAGCGCGCCGGCGCGGCCGAGACCGCTGGCGTCGGCGGCGACGGCGCCGGAGGTCTCGTTGAAGGGCAGCCAGGCGCGCAGCTCGGCGCCGGCCGCGGCGACGACGGGGGCGGAATCCGCGCTGACGCCGGAGGAGCCGGTCGCGGAGACGACGTAATAGTAAGGCACGCCAAGCTGCACGGTGGTGTCCGTGTAGGCCGGGCCGGCGGGCGTGCCGAGGGTCGCGTAAGGGCCGCCCGCCGAGAGCGCCCGCTTTACCTCATAGGTCGTCGCGCCGGGCACGGAGAGCCAGGAAAGCTGGATCTGCGAGGAGGTCGCGGTGGCGGCGAGACCGGCGGGGGCGGAGGCGGGCTGCGGGCCGACCGCGCCGTAGATCTGGGCGTCGTAGAGGCTGGGATAGCTGGAGGAGCCGCCGGTGATGTTGATGCGCACGTAGCGGGCGACGCCGGAGAAGGTGTCGGTGGTGACGGAGGGCGTGGTGTTGTCCGTGCGATCAAGCAGCGTGGTGAAATTCACGCCGTCGGTGCTGCCCTCGATGCGGTATTTGTAGGAGCGGCCCTCGTCGTCGAACCACTGGATGACGGCTTTGTTGACCTGCCTGGCGGAGCCGAGGTCGACCTGCCACCAGGCGGGGTAGCCGGACGAGTTGGAGCACCAGCGGGTGAGAATGGGGTCCACGTCGTTGGCGTTCACGGCAAGGTTGCCGGCCTGCTCGCTGCTCGCGGTGGTCGGACGAAAGAGGGAGAGCAGCTGCATGGGCTGCACCTCGTTGTAGACGCGGCACTCGAAAAACGCGGCCCAGTAGCCGCCGCCGGTCACGCCCGTGGCGACGACGCGCACGTAGCGGCCCGACGAGAGGAAGCGGTCGACGGTGGTGCCGGTGACGGTGTTGCCAGTGCGATCGGCGGCGACGGTGAAGTTGGCTCCGTCGTCGCTGACCTCGATGCGATACTGGAAGACGGGCGCGCCGTCCCGGAACCAGTCGACCTCGACCTTGGTGATCGGCTGCACCGAACCGAGATCGACCTGCCACCACTGCGGATAGGAGCCGCTGGAGGCGGTCCAGCGGTCGCCGGCGACGCCGTTGTTGCCCTTGGTGTCGTAGTTGCCGCCGTCGGTCGAGCTGGAGGAGACCCAGCGGCCTTGGGAAACCACGCCCGCGGGGGGCGCGCTTTGCACGAGCGGGTGGAGAAAAGTCCACTGCTGGTTCCAGCTGTTGTTGCCGGCGGCGGCCCACTGCTTGATCCCGCCGCCGTCCGCGGTCTGGCCCTCGTTGTCGAGGGCGCGGCCGTTGGCCTTGTTGATGATTTTGAAGAAAAACGAGTCTGTCGGAACGATTTCCCAAAGCTGGTTGTCGGTGGGCGCGCCGCCGACGAGCGAGGTGAGAACGACGGGGGAGCCGTCGGAGGCGGCGCCGAGCGAGTCGAGATACTTGCCGGTCGCGACGTTGCGGATGGTGAAGTGGCGCGTGCCGAGGACGAGATTCACGTCCCACTCCTGGGCGGTGGTCGTCGTGTTTTCGGCCTGCTTGAGCGCGGCGCCCTCGGCGGAGGAGCCGAGACTGTCGAGCACCTTGACCGCGGCGCGGTTGCGCAGGCGGTAGGTATCCGGCGCGACGCCGATGGTCTGGTCGCGGACATCGAGCTCCATGTCGCGCCGGAAGGCGCCGATGATGCCGACCATCTGGGGCGCCTGCACGCCCTCTGAGTCGTAGTTGGCGCCCTGCGGGCCGTAATGGACGCCGTAGATGAACTGGCGCTCGCCGGGTCCGTCATAGGCGCGACGCAGGTTGGTGACATAGGCGCCGTTCCAGATGCTCCAGCGCTGGTGCTGGTCCCACTGCCAGGTCGTGCCGGTGCCGAACCAGTGGCTGGATTCGTGCATGGCCGTGCGGTAGTTGCCCGAGCCGCCGAAGCGGATCTGGCCGAAGTAACCGGCGTCGGCGGTCGGCGTGCCCGAGCTGTAGACGACGGGAATGTTGTAATTGTAGGACGCGTAGGTGTTCCAAGTCGCGACGCAGTCGTTCATCGGGCCGGGTCCCCACGGGCCCGCGTCGCCGCTCCACGTCACCGCGGCCGGCGAGCAGGGAACGGCGCCGGCCAGCGCAAGGACGCATAACATCGGCGCGCGGCAGGCGCCGAAAAAGGACGCGAGCCAGGCGCGCGGAAGGAATCGGGGGAGCAGTCGGCGGTGAACCATGGAAAAACGAGGGTCAGGGTAAGATGGGGCCAAGGAAGTAACGCGATTTCTCGGCGCGATCCGCCGAAAAGCGGAAAAACAACCCCGATTCGAGCGAAGGAGAACACGTATGCCGGGAATCGGCTTACGACGATCCATCTCGACCGGGTTCGCACCGCCGCAAGCGACCGCGGAAGGCGAAAAAGCCGGGCTATTCGCGCGTCGCCTACGTCGGACAATGGAACCTTTCATCGGCAATCGGTTTAGGTTGCGGCTGGAAAAACGCATCGGCGCACGCGAATACGCGAACCAGGCCGGCTCCGGACAAGTGGCGCTCCATCGCTCCATTCGTCGTTATATTTCGGATACAGATACTTTCAAAAAATGCGATTCGCGCGAATTACCCCGAGGGAGCCGCCGCGACGGGGCGCTGTCAAACGCCCGCCCCTCCTGCGAGCTTGTCCGTTTTCCGGACAACCTCTTCCCGTTCACGCGGCGGGCGCGAATGAGATCGACGCGCCGCCTTCGAGCTCCGGAATCAGAGCGACCCCGTCGTGCTCGCCCGGTCCACGCGCGATACGCCGAAACAAAAGCCGGAGGATTCTTCGGGCCATGTCGATGCCGTCCACGCGGTAGCTCGTCAGCGCGGGCTCGGTGTGGCGCATGAAACCTTCGGACCAAAGCGAAACCAGGGAGGCATCGCGCGGGACCAGAAGCCCTCCGCCCTGCAGGTGGCAGAGCAGATTCAGGGCGACATAGGAACCGCAGCACAGGATCCCGGTGGGACGAGGGCGCAGGGCCAGCAGCGGCTGCCAGGGCGAGCGCCAGACGCGCCCGGAAGGATCGAAGTGGATGGTGCATGCGCTCATGCCGAGGCGGAGGGATTCATCGAGGAAAGCCCGCTCCGCGCGTTTTACCCCCAGGGTCGGCTCCAGGGCCTGCGCGTAGGCGACGCGACGATGTCCGCGCGCGTGAAAAAGCCCCGCCGCATGACGCGCGGCGGCAACGCTGTCGGGCCAGACCGCGGACAGTCGCACCCCTGGATAAGCGGGCCCCACAAGAACGGCGGGAATGGCGCGCTCCATCAACACGCGCTGGATCGCCTCCGTGGAAAAAAGAACGACCCAGCCGGCGGTGTCGGGCAAAGCGTGCAGCCGCGCGAGCTCGCGCGGTTCGCGCAGACGATAAACCCGCGGACGATATTCGATCTCCACCCGATATCCCGCCCGCTCTGCGCGCTCCCGCAGGTTGTCGCAGATCGCCAGATGGGTCTCGCCCAGTTGCCTGGGCGGCAGCGGCGTGAGCACGCGTATGACCCGGCCCGGCTCGGCATTCGATGCGACAGGGGCTGACGCCAGGACGCCATGCCGCCGGCCTCGGCCTCCCGACCTCAGTGATTTTTCGGCGACAAGGAGCGCGATAGCCTGACGGAGGGACGCACGGCCGATTCGCAGCTCGCGGCAAAGTTCCCGCTCGCTCGGAAGCCGCTCGCCCCAGCGTCCCGCGGCGATGCCCTCGCGCAGACGGAGGGCGGCAAGCTCCGGCAAAGACACGCGCTCGACGACGGTGGCGGCATGGGAGGCGCGCGGCTTCGCCACATGCGAGGGAAAAGATGCAGGGGCGGGCATGGCGGGGGGTCATGAGGAAAAACGCGGGCACGGCCCGGTTTGCGCCAAGCATCGGAGGCGCTGCAGGGCCCGGCGTGATCCGCGGACACGTCGCCTCGCCATCAAGCGCCCCGGCAGAAGTATGCTCCGCGAAAAAAACGGCTCAAATCGCGTGTCGGAAAACGCGGGTTTATTCCGCTGGGAAAGGTGCCGCGCACGCGTCGCTTCCCCGTGCCGGCCAATCCCCTTCTTACGCATGAATCCGAAACCCTTCGTCTCTTCGCTCGCCCTCGTCGCCTGCTTCGGCGCCGCCCTCCACGCGGCGAATCCCGTCATCACCGACGTCTTCACCGCCGACCCCGCGGCCATCGTCCACGGGGACACGGTCTATCTCTACACCGGCCACGACGAGGCGAACCCCAACCAGCATTACACCATGCGGGACTGGCTCTGCTACTCGTCGAAGGACATGAAGACCTGGACGCCGCACGGCGCGCCCTTGTCGGTCAAGGACTTCGCCTGGGCCAAGTCCGATGCCTACGCCGCCCACGTCGTCGAAAAGGACGGCAAATTCTACTGGTATGTCTCCATCGAGCACAATGCGACCAAGCCGGGCAAAGCGCTCGGCGTCGCGGTCGCCGACTCGCCCACCGGACCCTTCAAGGACGCACGCGGCTCCGCGCTCGTGACCGCCGACATGACGCCGAAGGGCAAGCACGGCTGGGAGGACATCGACCCCGCCGTGTTCATCGACCGCGACGGCGACGCCTGGCTCTTCTGGGGCAACGTCAACTGCTACTACGCCAAGCTGAAACCCAACATGATCGAGCTCGACGGCCCCATCATGGAGATCAACGGCCTCTCCGACTTCACCGAGGCGCCCTGGGTCCACAAACACGGCGACACCTACTACCTGTCCTACGCGAGCGGCTTCCCGGAAAAGATCTCCTACGCCACCGCGCCCTCGATCCAGGGTCCCTGGACCTCGCGCGGCCTCGTCTCGGAGGGCGCGTTCAACAGCAACACGATCCACCAGGCCATCCTCGAGTTCAAAGGCCAGTGGTATTTCATCTACCACAACGGCGCCATCCAGCGGCCCAACACCGGCGGCAGCTACCGCCGCTCGGTCTGCATCGACTACCTCTATCACGAGGCCGACGGCTCCATCCGCCGCGTCGCGCAGACGACCGAGGGCGTATCCCTCCCGCCCAAGCCCTGAACCCGGGCCCCAGGCCCTCCCTCATTCCATGCTTAGTCGCATCCCGCTCCTTCTTCCGCTGCTCGCCTCGATCGCGCTGGCCAACCCCCGCCGCGACACCCCGTCGCCAGCCGCCGCGGTCCCGATCGCGCCCGAGGCGCCGAGCGCGTATCTGTTCGCCCACTTCACCGGGGAATCCCCGCGCGGCGAGCAGATCTACTTCGCGGTCAGCGAGGACGGCCTGCGCTGGACCGATCTCAACGACTCCGAGCCCGTGCTCGTCTCCGACATCGGCGAAAAGGGCGTGCGCGATCCCTCGCTCATCCGCCTCGAGGGCGGGAAAAAATTCATCCTCCTCGCCACCGATCTCCGCATCGCGAGCGGCAAGGGCTGGGGCGCCTCGATGAAAAACGGCAGCCCCTCGCTCGTGTTCTGGGAGTCGACCGACCTCGTGAACTGGTCGCGGCCCTGGATGGTCGACGTCGCCTCCGCGATCCCCGAGGCCGGCTGCGCCTGGGCGCCCGAGGCGATCTTCGA
>JACCDU010889513.1_pt1 | contig 36980 bp, 32 predicted proteins | sample 7446081 | NCBI WGS metagenome assembly JACCDU01 (sample SAMN15323447, study PRJNA562643) | freshwater metagenome | isolation source: river surface water | place: USA:Blue River Watershed | collected 2017-08-17
CTGTTCTCCGGCGACCTGGTCGAATACGACGCCGCCGCGTACACGGGCGACGCGCAATTGGAAGAATGGCCGCAGACGCTGGAAACCCTGCGCGCGATGGGCGCGGACAAGCTGGTGCCCGGGCGCGGGCCGGCGCTGATGAATCCGGCCGAGGTGAACAAGGGCCTCGACTACACGAAGGATTTCGTGACCACGCTGCTGAGTTCGGCGAAGGAAGCGGTCGCGCAAAAGCTGGACCTGAAAGGCGCGATGAAGCACACGCGCAGCAAGATGGACCACAAGTTCGGCCATGTGTTCATCTACGAACACTGCCTGCCGTTCGACGTTACGCGTGCGGTCGATGAAGCGAAGGGCATCAAGCATCCGCGCATCTGGACAGCCGAGCGCGACAAGGAAATGTGGCACGCGCTGCAGAGCTGAACGGCACCGCTGTTGATGGCTGAGGAAGCTGCGAAGACGCGTGATGCACCAGACCTATACCTACAAAACATTTCCGTACACAGCGCCGCCCGAGCTGCGCTCTGCCGACGTGCCGCGCCGCCCGCTGATCGTGATCGGCTGCGGTCCGGTGGGCCTCGCGGCCGCGATCGATGCGCGCCAGCACGGCATCCCGGTACTGCTGCTCGATGACGACGACACCGTGTCGGTCGGCTCGCGCGGCCTGTGCTATGCGAAGCGCACGCTCGAGATTCTCGACCGCCTCGGCTGCGGCGACCCGGTGGTGGCAAAGGGGGTCGGCTGGGATGTGGGCCGCACCTTCTTCCGCAATGATGAGGTGTTCAATTTCAACCTGCGGCCGCAGCCCGGCTTCAAGCGCCCGGGCATGGTCAACCTGCAGCAGTACTACCTCGAGGAGTACATGGTGCAGCGCGCGCAGCAGGCCGGCGTCGAGCTGCGCTGGAAGAACAAGGTGGTGTCCGTCACGCCGCATGAACACCATGTGACGCTGCAGGTCGATACGCCGGACGGCATCTATGCGATCGAGGCCGACTGGCTGATCGTCTGCGATGGTGCGCGCAGCCCGGTGCGCACGATGCTGGGGCTGGACATCGACGGCAAGGTCTTCATGGACCGCTTCCTGATTGCCGACGTGGTGATGAAGGCCGACTTTCCGGCCGAGCGCTGGTTCTGGTTCGACCCGCCTTTCCATCCGAACCAGTCGGTGCTGCTGCATCGCGAGGCCGATGATGTGTACCGCATCGACTTTCAGCTGGGCTGGGATGCGGATCCCGACGAAGAGAAAAAGCCGGAAAAGGTAATCCCGCGCATCAGGGCGATGCTGGGCGACGAACGCGAGTTCACGCTTGAATGGGTCAGCGTCTATACCTTCCAGTGCCGCCGGATGAACGACTTCCGGCATGGTCGCTGCCTGTTCGCGGGCGACGCCGCGCACCAGGTGTCGCCGTTCGGCGCGCGTGGCGCAAACTCCGGCGTGCAGGATGCCGACAACCTGATCTGGAAGCTGAAGCTGGTGATGGATGGTCGCGCGCCGCTCGCGCTGCTCGATACCTATTCGTCAGAGCGTGGCTTCGGTGCCGACGAGAACATCCTGAACTCGACACGCTCGACCGACTTCATCACACCGAAGAGCGCGGTCAGCAAGACCTTCCGCAATGCGGTGCTCGCGTTGTCGCGTGACCTGCCGTTTGCGCGCAAGCTGGTGAACTCCGGCCGGCTGTCGGTGCCGTGCTTCCTGACCGACTCGGCGTTGAATACACCGGACAGCGAAGTCTTTGCCGGCGACATGGTGCCGGGAGCGCCGCTGGATGATGCGCCGGTCGAGGCCGATGGCAAGCCGTCCTGGCTGATCGACCATGTCGGTGGCCGCTTCCAGGCGCTGTATTTTTGCGAGGACCCGAGCGCGATCCCGGAAGCGATGCAATTGCAGCTGCGAGGCCTCGCGCATGCCACCATCCCAGTCGAGCCGCTGGTGATCGCAAAGCGTGCCGCATCCTGCTCGCTGAAGGTGGCGGTCGACCGCGAAGGCATCGCATTCCCGCGTTACGATGCGACACCGGGCACGCTGTACCTGGTACGGCCCGACCAGCATGTGGCTGCGCGCTGGCGCGAGGCCGAAGTGTCGCGCATCGTCGCTGCCGTGGCGCGCGCGACCGCTAATTTTGCAGAGGATTGAATGATGTCGCTGATACTGGAGCCGAATTTCAATGAACCGGGCAAGCGCTATTTCCGGGATTTTTCGCCCGGCGATGATTTTTACCAGGAGCTGATCGACATGCACCGCGACCTTACCGATGAGCAGAGCGCGCAGGTGAATGCGAAGCTGATCCTGATCCTGTCCAACCATATCGGCGACCTGTCGGTGCTGCGCGCAGCGATGGCGCTGGCGCGCAAGGACATCTGACCGCTGCCCGCTTGAGAGAGGATGCATCATGCTGATCCAGAAAATCCACCATGTCGCGTACCGCTGCAAGGATGCGAAAGAAACCGTCGACTGGTATACCCGGCACCTTGGCATGAAGTTCGTGCTCGCGATCGCCGAGAACGAAGTGCCGTCGACCAAGGCGCCAGACCCGTACATGCACGTGTTCCTCGATGCGGGTGACGGTAATGTGCTGGCCTTCTTCGAACTGCCGACACAACCGCCAATGGACCGCGACCGCAACACACCGACCTGGGTGCAGCATCTCGCAATGAAGGTCGATTCTCTCGAGACCCTGATCGCGACCAAGGCGCGGCTGGAAGCCGAGGGCATCGAGGTGATCGGCCCGACCGATCACACGATCTTCAAGAGCATCTACTTCTTCGACCCGAATGGCCATCGTCTCGAACTGGCTGTTGACTGCGGCACGCCCGAGATGTACCGCAAGCTCGATGACGTGAAGTGGGACATGCTGGAAGAGTGGAGCCGTACCAGAAAGGCGCCCACGCATGCGGCGTGGATGCATGACGGCAGCATGGCGCGCTGACAAGGATGACCGTGAGCTTAGTGAATGAAACCCATGATCCTTCGCTGACCAGCTGGATCGCTTCCGCTAACCAGCCCGGTACGGATTTCCCGATCCAGAACCTGCCGTTTGCGGTGTTCCGTCGCATGGGCAGCGATGAAGTTTTTCGCGGCGGTGTCGCGATCGGCGACCAGGTGCTGGACCTCGGCGCCGTCGCGGCGACCGGCGTGCTGATCGGAGATGCGCTGAAAGCGGCACAAGCCGCCAGCGCCGACAAGCTCAATGCGTTGATGGCGCTCGGCCAGCCTGCGTGGAGCGCATTGCGGCTGGCGCTGTCGCGCGCGCTGCGCAGCGGCTCGCATGATGAGGGCAAGCTAGCGACCTGCCTGGTACCGATGGCTGCCGTGGAATACGCGTTGCCGGCGCAGATCGGCGACTACACGGATTTCTATACCTCGATTCATCACGCGACCAATATCGGCAAGCTGTTCCGGCCGGATAACCCGCTGCTGCCGAACTACCAATGGGTGCCCATCGGCTACCACGGCCGTGCGTCGAGCATCGCAGTATCAGGCCAGACCTTCAAGCGACCCCATGGCCAGTTGATGCCGCCGGGCGCGGAGCAACCGACGCTCGGTGCAAGCAAGCGGCTCGACATCGAGCTCGAACTGGGGGTGTTCATCGGGCAGGGCAATGCAGCGGGTGAGCCGATCGCGATTGCCGATGCGGAGTCGCATGTATTCGGCATCTGCCTGCTGAATGACTGGTCGGCGCGCGATATCCAGGGCTGGGAATACCAGCCACTGGGACCTTTTCTCGCAAAGAATTTCGCGACCACCATCTCGCCCTGGATCGTCACGCTCGAAGCGCTGGCGCCGTATCGGCTACCCTTCGCGCGGCCGGATGGTGATCCGCAGCCGCTGCCGTATCTGGATAGTGAACCCAACCGCGCGGCCGGTGCTTTCGACATTCGTCTTGAGGTCGAGCTGCATACAGCGACGATGCGCGCCGCCGGCCAGCGCGGGCATCGCCTGTGCGAGACCAGCTACCGCCATGCGTACTGGACGCTGGCGCAAATCGTCACACATCACACCGTCAATGGCTGCAACCTGCAGCCCGGCGACCTGCTCGGCACCGGTACCTTGTCCGGCCCAACGCCGGACCAGGCCGGCGCATTGATCGAGCTGACTGGTGGTGGCCGCCACCCGATCATGCTGCCGAACGGCGAGCAACGCACCTTCCTCGAGGATGGCGACAGCGTCACCTTCCGCGGCTGGTGCGAAAAGCCGGGCGCGGCGCGTATCGGGTTTGGTGAATGCACGGGGAGGGTGGCTTCCGGCAGCGCGTGAAGGCCGGGATGCCGAAGCAGCTACAATCGGCGTTTCCGCATCCCGAATAACAATTCTTATAACGAGCCGATGAACCACGTCGCAGACTACCCGCCCGGCTGGAAGGGCACGATCGAGCGCTTCATGGCGCGTCGTGATGTACAGCGTTTCCTGATTGTTCTGATCGTGGTGAATGCCGTGATCCTCGGCATCGAGACCAGCCCGGAGGCGGTCGCGTGGATAGGGCCGTCGCTGGCCCGTCTGGATCAGATCATCCTGTGGATCTTTGTCGCCGAACTGGCGCTGCTGATAGCGGCGCGCGGCTGGCGCTTTTTCCGCGATCCGTGGAGCGTGTTCGATTTCGTTGTGATCATGATCGCGTTCGTGCCCACGACCGGCAGCCTGTCGGTGCTGCGTGCGTTCCGTGTGCTGCGTATCCTGCGACTGATCAACAAGATCGAGAGCATGCGCGTGGTGGTCGCCGCGTTGCTGCGTTCCTTGCCCGGACTGGGTTCGGTGTTTGGCTTGATCGCGATTATTTTTTATGTGAGTGCGGTGATCGCGACCAACATGTTTGGCGAGGCTTTCCCGGACCGCTTCGGCAACCTGTTCACGACGCTCTTCACGCTGTTCCAGGTGATGACGCTCGAGGGCTGGTCGGAGGACATTGCGCGCCCGGTGATGGAAAACTTCCCCGGCGCCTGGATCTTCTTTGTGTTGTTCGTGCTGACCGCGACCTTCATCGTGGTGAACCTGTTCGTGGCCGTGATCGTCAGTTCGATCAGTGATGCGAAGAGCGAGGGGGCATTACAGGCGGGAGGTGCCGCCGCAGCAGGCTCGGCAGGCGCTGCCAACGACGGACGTAGCGGTACGCAGTCGCCGCAGGTCGATCAGGATGAAGTCCGGCGCGAACTGGCGGCGATACGCGAAGAGGTCGTGCAGCTTACTGAAGCGTTGCGCCGCCGGCAGAGTTGACCGCGCTGACCTTGGGCGGCAGGTGCGCGCCCAGCTGAAGTGCGCGCAGTTGTCGTTCGAGCTCGGTGATGCGCGAGCTGGCGGCGGCCAGCGTCTTTTCCATCAACAGGCTGCGCTGCACCAGCAGACAGGTGGCGTCGGGCTGGCTGTCGAGCGCCGAGTGAATCAGGTCGTCGCCTTCAGGATCACGCTGCAAGTCGCGGAACCAGTTCAGCTGCGCCAGAAAATCCTCGAGCTGCTTTTTTTCTTTCGGGGTCATGCGATTGCCTTTTTGGTATCGCCGGCCGGCGGAATGCCAGTCCGTCAGCGTGTTTATACCGGGCTGTCGCGACTTGTTACATCAGGGATACGATCGGTAACAATTTGGGCCACGCTGAATGTGACCGCCCCCAATGTGGCAGCACCCGATGTGACCGGCCTCAATGTCGCCGACCCCGAATGCGGCCGACCTCCGATGCGGTCGAAGCTCAGCCGGCGAAGCGCGCCGCCACCCACGCATACAGCGGGATGCCGATCAGCAGGTTGATCGGGAAGGTCACGCCCAGCGGCAAGCCGAGGTACAGCGACGCGCTGGCTTCCGGCACTGCCTGCCGCAGCGCCGCCGGCACCACGATGTAGGACGCACTGGCCGACAGCACCATCAGCATGGCGGTGTCGCCCGCCGGCAGTTGCAGCAGCAGCGCCAGCAGCAGCGCGATGCTCGCATGCACCAGCGGCGCCAGCGCCGCATACGCGAGCAGCATCGGCGACTTGCCCTTCACTTCACCGAGGTTGCGCGCGACCATCAGGCCCATGTCCAGCAGGAAGAAGGCCAGCATGCCCTTGAACAGGTCGGCCGAGAACGGCTTCATCACTTCCTTGCCGGCGTCGCCCGACAGGAAACCGATCAGCAGCGACGCAATCAGCAGCAGGTGCGTGCCGTCGGTGGCCGAGTGCTTCAGCACTTGTCCGATCGACAGCGCCGGCTTGCCACCGTCGCCGGGACCGCCGGCCACCAGCGTGCCCTGGGCCGTCACTTGCAGCGCCGCCGGTGCGGCCGCCCGCTCGTTGCGGATCATGTTGGCCAGCACGATCGCGACGATCAGCGCCGGCGATTCCATCAGCACCATTGCGACGGCCATGTGGCCGCCGGCCGGCATCTGCGCGCTCTCCAGGAACTGCATCGCGGTCACGAAGGTCACCGCGCTGACCGAGCCGTAGGACGCGGCGACCGCGGCCGCATCGAAGCGCGACACATGGGATTTCAGGAAGTGGTAGCCAATCACGGGCACCGCGAACGCCATGAACATCGCCGCGCCCAGCGTGGCCAGGATTGACGGCGACAGGCCGGACGCGGACAGCGCGAAGCCGCCTTTCAGGCCCAGTGCCATCAACAGGTACAGCGACAGGAATTTAGCGATCGCCGGCGGGATCTCGAGGTTGGAACGCAGCAGCCCGGCCACAAGGCCGAACACGAAGAACAGGATGGCGGGATCGAGCAGGTTTTGCATGGGTTTCTCCAGAATTGCCCGAATGGTAGCGGGTTCAGAACATCAGGTAAAATCAATTATCAGTCATTGATATATATGTTTTAGTCTATGAACTTGACCTTCCGACAATTGCGGCTGTTCCTGGCGCTGGCCGATACCGGCAGCGTCAGTGCTGCTGCGCGCGCGATGCACGTGACCCAGCCGACCGCGTCGATGCAGCTGAAAGAAATCACGCAGGCCGTCGGTCTGCCGGTGTACGAGGTGATCCATCGCCGCGTGCACCTGACCGAGGCCGGCCGCGAATTGGCGCGCACCGCGCGCGCGATCGCCGGCGAATGGGAAGTGCTGCAGCAGAAATTCGATGCGATGCGTGGGCTCACGCGCGGCCGGCTCAAGGTGGCGCTGGTCAGCACCGCGAAGTATTTCGTGCCACGCCTGCTCGGTACCTTCTGCGCGCAGCACCCCGAGATCGAGATCTCGCTTGAGGTGCTGAACCGCGACGGCGTGGTCGCGCGGCTGCGCGACAACCTCGATGACCTGTACATCATGTCGACCCCGCCCACCGACATCGATCTCGACGATACGGTGTTCATGCCCAACCCGTTGGTGCTGGTGGCGCAGCCCTCGCATCCGCTGGTGCGTCGCAAGCAACTGCCGATCGACGAGCTGGACGGCGAACGCTTCATCCTGCGCGAGCGCGGCTCGGGCACGCGGATGGCGACCGACCGCCACTTCAGCCAGCTGAAATTCCGGCCGAGCCTGCGGCTCGAACTGGGCAGCAACGAGGCGATCAAGCAAGCGGTCGCCGGCGGCCTCGGCATTGCGGTGCTGTCGCGCCATGCGCTCGAAGGCAAGGCAGAAAAGGATGTCGCGGTACTCGATGTGCAAGGCTTTCCGATCGACTCGCGCTGGCATGTGGTGCACCCGAAAGGCAAACAGCTGTCGCCGATTGCGACCGTGTTCCGCGAACACCTGTTGCAGGCGGCCGCCGACCAGGCCTAAGTGCCGGCGACGGCCCGTGACTAACCGCGACTGCCGGTCGCCGTCATCTTTCCGTACTGATAAACTGCCAACCATGCGCCAACTGCCCGCCATCCCGCCGATCACGCTGCTGTCACCGCGCGCCCGCTGAGCGGTCGATGCCGCCCGCGCCGAGTCGTGCAGCGCGCTCGTTGCGCCCCTGCACAGCCTCGTCCGCTGACGGCCCCCTGGAGACAACCCCGATGCCCATGCAAGGTCTGCTGACAATCATCGCCCGTGCCGCCAATACCGCCAATGCCGCCGTCACCGCCACGGTCGCCGCCGCGGTCGCCGGTGCCAGCGCCTTGCTTGTCGCGATCGTTATCCTCGCGACGACCGCCATCGCCATCGCCACCGTCGCTTCCGCTGCAACCGCTGTCGATCCCGCGCCGGAGCCGGCCGCGCCGCTGACACTGGCCGACGCTCAGCGCCTCGCACTCGAACGCAATCCGGAACTGGCGGCCGCACAGCGCGAGCTCGATGCGACGGCGGCACAAATCCTGCAGGGTTCCCTGCGCCCGAATCCCGAACTGGTATTGCAGGCCGATGACAGCAGCCGCATGTCGCGCACCGGCAGCGCGCAACTCGATGTACCGATCGAAACCGCGAACAAGCGTGGCGCGCGCATCGACGCCGCCGAGCGCGCGCGCGATGTCGCACAGGTCGAACTCAGCGCGCAGCAGCTGCGCCTGCGCACGCGGGTGGCGGCAGCGTTTCATGAAGTGCTGGCCGCGCAGGAGTTGCTGGCCCTCGCGCAGGACAGCGTGAACCTCGCGCGCCGCGCGACCGACATCGCTGCCAAGCGCGTGATCGCCGGCAAGGTATCGCCGGTGGAGGAGACGCGGGCGCGCGTCGCCGAAGCCGGCGCGCGCGTCGCGCTGGCCCAGGCCGACAGCGAATTGCGCAATGCACGACGCCGTTTGTCGGCGCTGTGGGGCAATCCATCGCCGGTGTTCACGCAGGCCGAGGGTGCGCTCGAAGCACTGCCCGCGCTGCCGGGCGACACCGAACTGGCGCAGCGCCTGCAGCAATCACCACTGGTGCTGCGCGCGGAGCGCGAGCTGGAGCGCCGCAAGTCGTTGGTCGGCGTCGAGCAAAGCCGCACCGTGCCGGACTTCACCGTCAGTGTCGGCATGAAGCGGCGTGAAGAAACCGTGGGCGCCGGAGCGCGTGATCAGGTGCTGGTCGGCGTCACGGTGCCGCTGCCGGTCTTCAACCGCAACCAGGGCAATCTGCTCGAAGCGCTGCGCCGCGAAGACAAGGCGCGCGATGAATTGCAGGCCGCGCGTGTCTCGCTCGCTGCCGGCGCATATCAGGCGCTGGAGCGTGTCGGTGCGCGCCGGCAGGAAGCCGAACTGTTGCGCACCGAGGTGCTGCCCGGTGCGAAGAGCGCGTATGAGGCTGCGACTATCGGCTTCGAGAACGGCAAGTTCAGCTTCCTTGAAGTGCTCGATGCGCAGCGCACGCTGTTTGCGGCGAAGGCACAGTACCTGAACGCGATCGCCGCCTTTCATGCGGCACTCGCTGAACTGGAAGCCCTGATCGGCCGCGCAGACGCCCCCTGACGACTCCCATGATGCAGAAAGATCTCCGCATGCAGACTGAATCGATGAATCCCCGCAGCGACGCCGAGCCCCGCGTGCGCGTGTCGCGCGGCACCCGTCGTCAACAAGGCTTTGGCCAGACCGCCGCCATTGCGGTGCTGCTGGTGGTCGGCATCGCGATCGGCGCATGGATACTGTCACTGGAAAAAGGCCGCAGCGTGCAGGCCGACGATGATGACGGACCGCGCCGCAGTGTCGCGGCGGGCAAGGCAGTGAACGGCAAGTCAGGGCAAGCGGCGAACAAGCAAGCGGCCGACGATGACGATGGCAAGGACGCGGCCACTGCCCGAGACGGTTCCCGGTCCGGCGCGCCGCATGCGCGCATCGATCTGAGTGACGCGCAGATCAGCGCGTCAGCGATCAGGGTCGAGCAGGCCGGCCCGGCGCGCATTGCGACGATGGTGGAATTCCCCGGCGAGATCATGCTCAATGACGAGCGCACCGTGCATGTGGTGGCACGCGTGCCGGGCATTGCCGAGTCGGTGCATGTGAGCACCGGCCAGCAGGTAAAGAAAGGGCAGTTGCTCGCCATCCTGTCGAGCCAGCAGATGTCGGACCAGCGCAGCCAGCTGCTGGCGGCACGCAAACGGCTCGATTTTGCAGCCGCGGTGCATGAGCGCGAGAAAAAACTGTTCGAGCAAAAGATCACCGCCGAGCAGGATTATCTGCAGGCGACGCAGGCGCTGCGCGAAGCCGAGATCGAACTCGAGAACGCGCGGCAGAAATTGTCCGCGCTGGGCGTCAGCACGCAAGTGACGGCGGGCAGCAGCCTGAACCGTTTCGAGCTGCGCGCCGCGCATGACGGGCTGGTGGTGCAGCGTGACCTCGCGGTCGGTGAAGCGGTGAAGGAAGACACGCCGGTGTTCACGATCGCCGACCTGTCCACGGTGTGGGCCGAGGTACATATCCCGGCCAAGGACTTGCCGGCGGTGCAGGTCGGCAGCAAGCTGACCGTGAAGGCGACGGCCTTCGATGCGCAGACCGTCGGCAGCGTGGCCTTCATCGGCGCGCTGGTCGGGGAACAAACGCGGATGGCGAAGGCGCGCATCGTGCTCGCCAATCCGAAAGGACTGTGGCGACCCGGATTGTTCGTGACCGTCGAGGCGCGCGCAGGCGATGCCGATGTGCCGGTCACGGTCGATACCGAAGCGATACAGAGCCTCGGCACGCAGCCGGTGGTGTTCGTGCGTGATGACAAGGGCTTCGTTGCGCAGCCGGTCAGTCTGGGCCGCAGCGACGGCAAGCGCATCGAGGTCACGCGCGGTCTCGCGGCCGGCATGCGCTATGCCGCGCGCGGCAGCTACATCCTGAAGTCCGAACTCTCCAAGCTGGCGTCGGAAGAGGGTTACTGACCATGTTCGAGCGCCTGATCCACTTCTCGATTGCGCAGCGCTCGCTGGTGATGCTGGCGTCAGTGGGGCTGATGCTGGTCGGAATATTCAGTTATCAGCGCCTGCCCATCGATGCGGTGCCCGACATCACCAATGTGCAGGTGATGATCAATACCTATGCGCCCGGTTATTCGCCGCTGGAAGCCGAGCAGCGCATCACCTATCCGGTCGAGACCGTGATGGCCGGCCTGCCCGGTCTGCAGCAGACGCGTTCGCTGTCACGTTATGGTCTGTCGCAGGTGACGGTGATCTTCGAGGACGGCACCGATATCTTTTTCGCGCGACAGCTGGTCAACGAGCGCATCGCGCAGGCCCGCGACCGGCTGCCGCCGGGCCTGACGCCGGAGATGGGGCCGATCGCCACCGGCCTGGGCGAGATCTATTTGTGGACGGTGGAGGCTGACAAGGATGCAAAGAAGGCCGATGGCACGCCCTACACCGATACCGACCTGCGCGAGATCCAGGACTGGGTGATCAAGCCGCAGTTGCGCAATGTGCCGGGCGTCACCGAGATCAACTCGATCGGCGGCTATGTGAAGGAATACCATGTCGCGCCGCATCCGGATCGGCTGGCATCGGTCGGCGTCACCATTGGTGACTTGCTGGCCGCAATCGACCGCAACAACCTGAATGCCGGCGCCGGCTACATCGAAAAACGCGGCGAGCAATATCTGGTGCGCGCACCGGGCCAGGTGAAAACCATGGACGATATCCGCGACATCGTGGTGCGCAATGCCGGCGGCGTGCCGGTGCGCGTGCGCGATGTCGCCGAGGTCAGCATCGGGCGCGAGCTGCGTACCGGTGCTGCCACCGAGAACGGGCGCGAAGTCGTGCTCGGCACCGTGTTCATGCTGATGGGCCAGAACAGCCGCACTGTGTCGCAAGCGGTCGACAAGCGCATGCAGGAGATCAATCGCAACCTGCCCGAAGGCGTGCGCGCGATCACCGTGTATGACCGCACCAACCTGGTCGACAAGGCGATTGCAACGGTGGCGACCAATCTGGTCGAGGGCGCGATCCTGGTGATTGCAGTGTTGTTCTTCTTCCTCGGCAATCTGCGCGCAGCCGTCATTACTGCGGCGGTGATTCCGCTGTCGATGCTGTTCACGCTGACCGGCATGGTCAAGTTCAATGTCAGCGCGAACCTGATGAGCCTGGGTGCGCTGGACTTCGGCATCATCGTCGATGGCGCGGTGGTGATCGTCGAGAACTGCATACGGCGGCTCGCGCATGCGCAAGCCGAGCGTGGCCGCGTGCTGACGCGTGATGAGCGTTTCGAGCAAGTGTTCGAAGCAGCGCGTGAATCGCGCCGGCCGCTGCTGTACGGGCAGCTGATCATCATGGTGGTGTACCTGCCGATCTTTGCGCTGTCCGGCGTCGAAGGCAAGATGTTCACGCCGATGGCGTTCACCGTCGTGGTCGCGTTGCTGGCCGCGATGGTGCTGTCGGTCACCTTCGTGCCGGCCGCGGTGGCGATGCTGGTCACCGGCCGCGTGAATGAAAAGGAAAACATACTGGTGATCGCCGCGCGCCGTCACTACCTGCCCCTGTTCGAACGCGTGATGCGCTACCGCGCGTTCGTGATCACCTTCGTCAGCGTCGCCGTCGTGCTGTGCGGTTTGCTGCTCACGCGCATGGGCAGCGAGTTCGTTCCGAACCTGAATGAAGGCGACCTCGCATTCCAGACCATACGCGCGCCGGGTGTGAGCCTGACGCAAGCGGTCGAGATGCAGCAGCACATCGAGACCACGCTGGTCGAGAAGTTCCCCGAGATCGAGCGCGTGTTCACCCGCATCGGTACGGCCGAGATCGCGACCGATCCGATGCCGCCCAGTCTGTCCGATGGCTACATCATGCTGAAAGACCCGAAGGAATGGCCGGCGCCGCGCAAGACGCGCGATGAATTGCTGGATGCGATACAGGACACGGTATGGCAGATCCCCGGCAACAACTACGATTTCTCGCAGCCGATACAACTGCGCTTCAACGAACTGATTTCCGGCGTGCGCAGCGATGTCGCGGTCAAGATCTTCGGTGATGACATGGATACGCTGCACCGGCTGGCCGAAGAGGTATCAAATCGCTTGTCGCGCGTGCCGGGGGCGTCTGAAGTCAAGGTCGAGCAGACCACCGGCCTGCCGGTGCTGACCGTGAACATCGACCGCCAGAAAGCTGCGCGCTACGGCTTGTCGGTAAACGAGGTGCAGGATGTGGTCGCGGCGGCGGTCGGCGGCAGTACTGCCGGTACCTTGTTCGAGGGTGACCGTCGTTTCGATATCGTGGTGCGTCTGCCCGAGCACCTGCGTACCGACATCGATGCGATACGCCGGCTGCCGGTCAGCATTCCGGTGCAGGGAATGCGTGGCGTGCATGGCAAGCCGGACATGGCGGGTGCGCAGGGTGCGCAGGGTACGGAGGGCCGCGCCGCTTTCATTCAGTTGTCTGAGCTCGCGCAGTTCAGCCTGGCACCGGGACCCAATCAGGTCAGCCGCGAGAATGGCAAGCGCCGCGTGGTCGTCACTGCCAATGTGCGCGGACGCGATGTCGGCTCCTTCGTCAGTGAGGCCGAGCTCAGCCTGGCCGAGGTCGCACTGCCGACCGGCTACTGGACCACCTGGGGAGGCACCTTTGAAAACCTGCAGTCTGCCGCGCAGCGTTTGCAGCTGCTGGTGCCGGCGGCGCTGTTCCTGGTGTTCGTGCTGCTGTATGCGATGTTCGGCAACCTGAAAGATGGCTTGCTGGTCTTTACCGGCATCCCGTTCGCGCTGACCGGCGGCGTGCTGGCGCTGTGGTTGCGCGACATACCGCTGTCGATTTCGGCGGCGGTCGGCTTCATTGCGTTGTCCGGCGTATCGGTGCTCAACGGCCTGGTGCTGATCACCTTCATCCGCAAGCTGGCCGACGAGGGCCACGCGCTGCTCGATGCGGTGCGCGAAGGCACGCTGACCCGACTGCGCCCGGTGCTGATGACGGCGCTGGTGGCATCGCTCGGCTTCCTGCCGATGGCGATCGCGACCGGCACCGGCGCCGAAGTGCAGCGGCCGCTCGCGACCGTGGTCATTGGCGGCATCCTGTCATCGACTGCGCTCACCTTGCTGGTGCTGCCGCTGTTGTACTTCCTCGCGCATCGCGGCACGCAACATGGTCGGGTATTCGGCAGCAGCGGGGCAGGCGCGCGGTAAACTGCCGACCATGAAACTCGCGCTGCTTTCGGACCTGCATGCGAACCTGCCCGCCGTCGATGCATGCATTGCGCATGCGCGTGCGCAGGGTGCGACCGAGTTCGCGATCCTCGGTGACATCGTCGGTTATGGGCCGCATCCCTCCGAAGTCGTCGAGCGTTGTCGCGAGCTGCAGCAGGAAGGCGCCATCGTCTTGCGCGGCAACCATGATGTGCTGCCGGTGAATCCGGTGCTGACCGGCTCCACCTGGGGCGACATGACCGCCGCATGGACCTTCAGGCATATCGACGATGTGCAGCGTGAATGGCTCGCGCAACTGCCGCTGACCGCAACCCGTGGCAGCGTGTTCCTCGTGCATGCGACCGCCGATGCACCGGAGAAGTGGCACTACGTGCTGGATGAACGGCTCGCGGCGCGCAGCCTCGATGCCGCCAGCAAGGACGACGCGGTGCGTTATGTGTTCGGCGGCCATGTGCATCAGCAGACGCTGTACTACCGTGGCACCGGCCGCCGGCTGATGCCGTTCAAGCCGCGTGCCGGCGTCGCGATTCCGGTCGGCCCGCACCGCCACTGGCTGGCCACCGTCGGCTCCTGCGGGCAGCCGCGAGATGGTGATACGCGCGCCAACTATGCGCTGCTCGACCTCGGTGCGAAGCTGCTGACCTTCCACCGCGTGCCGTATGACCATTTGTCCGTGGTGCGCGACCTGCGCGTCGCCGGTCTGCCCGAGGTGCTGGCTACCCGACTGGAGAGCGGACGATGACGATGCCAGCCGAGGGCGGCGAACTCGACGGCTTTCGCATCGGCACCCGCATTCATGCGGGCGCAATGGCGCGCATCTACGAAGTGAGCTATGCGGATGGCCGTGAGCCGCCGTTCCCGATGGTGATGAAGGTGCCGCTGATGCGCGAGGGCGACGGCAGCGAGAACATCGTCAGCTTCGAGATCGAGCATCAGCTGCTGCAAGTGCTGCATGGTCCGCATGTGCCGCGCTTCGTCGCTGCCGGCGACATCGACCGCGTGCCTTATCTGGTGATGGAGCATGTGCATGGCATCACGCTCGATGCATGGATGCAGAGCTTCCGCATCGCGCGCGAGCCGATACCGATCGACGCCATCGCGCGTCTTGGCGCGGGTCTCGCGCAGGCGGTGCACAGCCTGCATCAGCAGAATGTCTGTCACCTCGACCTGAAGCCGGCGAACGTGATGGTGGCCGACATCGGCGTCGATGGCGAGCGCATCGTGTTGCTTGATTTCGGTTTGTCCTGTCATGCGGACTACCCGGACCTGCTGGCCGAGGAATTCCGCAAGGCCGTCGGTTCGCCGACCTGGATCGCGCCGGAGCAGGTGGTGGGTGTGCGCGGCGACCTGCGCTCCGACCTCTTTGCGATCGGTGTGATGCTGTACGAGATGGCGACCGGCGAAACCCCGTTCGGTGCGCCCACCACCACCGGCGGCTTGCGGCAGCGACTGTGGATGAGCCCGAAGCCACCGCGTGCGTGGCGCGCCGATGTGCCGGAGTGGTTGCAGGAAGTGATACTGCGTTGCCTGGAACCGCAGGCCAGCCAGCGCTATCCATCGGCCGCGCATTTGATGTTCGATTTGCGCAACCCCGGCCAGGTGATCATTACCGAACGCGGCAAGCGCATCGAGGGCAAGGGCTTCTGGTGGCATGTCAAGCGCTGGCTGCGCGCGGCCGGTATGCAATACGAGCCCAGCCCGCTGCCGTCGCAGCAGATCTCGGAGGTGCCGATCGTGATGGTGGCGGTGCCGAATTACGATGTCAGCGACGTCGCGATGTATGCGCTGCGGCAGGCGACCGCGCGTTCGCTCGGCACGCGGCCCGGTGCGCAGCTGGCGGTGGTCACGGTCGTCAATACCGGCCTGTTTGGCGGCAGCGAGCACAAGGACAAGAGCGAGACCTGGCTGCAGCGCCAGCATCTGGCCGGCTTCCGCAAATGGGCCGATGGCCTCGATCTGTCAGGCCATCAGGTGTCGTATCACGTGATCGAATCGAATGATGTCGCGCAGGCCTTGTTGCGCTATGCCGAGGGCAACAATGTGAGCCTGATCATCATGGGTGCCGCGACGCATGGATTGTCGATGCAGCGTTTCGTTGCGACCGTGCCGATCAAGGTCGCGATGCATGCGCCCTGCACGGTGGTTTTGGTGAAGGAGCCGATGCCGTTCGCGCAGCTGGCGGCGAGCATCGACGCGGCCGCGTGAGCGGTCAGGCCGCTGCAGTTTCGGCAGCGCTTGTCTCGTCGGTGGCTGCGGCGCTGGCGTCGGTATCGGACGCTGCATGCGCGAGTGCCGGTGCTGTCGCTGCTGTCGCCGTGGCATCGCCGGAGCGTGAAGGCACGAAGCGACGTGCCTGCAGCGAGCGCGCGGTTTTTTCGCCGAGTTCCGTCAACGTGAAGATGCCGCGCATCGGGCGCAGGTAACCCATGCGTACCAGGCTGTCGATCTGACGCTCGCGGCCCGCAGGGTCGCGCACGACGTCCTGTGTTTCGAACAGGTCGACGATCAACTGTATGTCTGCAACTGACAAGACGTGCATGTCATCCTCCGTTGCGCATGAAAAGACCAGACCCGGAATGCAAAAAAGAAACGGCGCAAGCAGGATTGATTATAAATCAGTGGCTTGCGTGTCAAGGACGACCCTGCTGGCTTTTACACTTTTTGCGGCGAGACCAAATGGGGTGATAATCGGCGTCAAGGAAACCGCGAACGGAGCACCAGATGCCCGGCATCGAGACCTCGTCCGACATTTATCAGAATCGTAATCAGGGACTGACCACGTATCGCAAGAACGTGCAGGGCCCGAGCTTGCCGGACGAAATGGCGAATCGCACCGAAGACCGTGCGAAGGCGGCGCAGGTACAGGCACGACAGGAGCCGGCCACGGTCGCCCCCAAAGTGCGTCCCGCGGCGACCGCGGCGCCCGGATCGCAGGCGGCCGGCAGCGTGGCCGCCACCCGACCACCCGCTGCCAGCGGCACGGCCACGACCGCAACCAGTGCCACTGCCGGTCCGGGCAGCACCAACCGGGCTGCCGACGCCGACCCGGTTACTCCCCCCAAGGTCGTGCATGAACTCTACGAGCCGACGTCGCGGGTCAAGCGCGAGCATGACGACCGTCACGCGATGATTACAGGCGGGACAATCGATGTGCGGGCGTGATCGGCTTGATCATCGCTTTGCCCTTGCCTGACCTTTTTTCACGAAATCCACCAGCACCGCATCAATCCGTGACTGCCATCCTTGTCCGGAGGCCTTGAAATGTTCAATCACCTCATGCGACAAGCGAATGTTGATACGTTCCTTCGGGTTCGCGAGGCGCGGTCGGCCCCGAGGCTTGAGCATCTCCTCTGCCATGGGCGTTCCGAATTGCTCTGCCAGCACCTTGCGGGCTGGCTGTGATCGCGCGAAATCCTCGGCAGTCCACTCGGGATTGTCGTCATCGCGCATGTCGCGCCTGGGTTTCCTGATCATGAAGTCTGACCTCTCTCTGGTTTGCTTTGCGCAAGCTGATCACATGAATTGCCGGGAATCTGGGCGTGTACACCAGCACATGCAATCGCCCCAGCAAATAGCCCAATGCCCTGAATCGTGGTTCTCCATAGTTCCAACGATCATCGGGGACGATCAGCGCACTATCCCATTCGAAATGTTGTACCAGGCTGAATGGCAATCGCCGTTCGAGAATATTGCGTTCGTTTTTTGCGGGGTCGAAGCTGATCTTGAACATCTTTAATGTACTCACAAAAAAGCTGACCGTCAAAGTTTTTTGTGAGTACGGAAAAGGTGGGCGCGGTTCTTCCTGCCGAACGTTTGGTTATTGATGATTTTTCAGGGAAAGCTCTTGCGCAACGAGCGCCTGACGGCGGTCGCGAGCTAGCCCTCCGTCACCGTCACACCCACATCCAGACTGTGGCTCGCGCCGCCACGAATGATGCCGCGCAGTGGCGACACGTCCGAATAATCGCGGCCGATCGCGAGCGTCACGTAATCCTCGCCGGGCGAACCGACACCCCAGCGGTTGTTGGTCGGGTCGAGGTCCACCCACTGGCCGCCCGCCGCGAGGCCGTCGTCGGTCAGTCGTGGCAGATAGACCGATACCCACGCATGCGACGCATCGCTGCCGATCAAACGTGGCTGTCCGTCCGGGGGTGTGGTCAACAGATAGCCGCTGACATAGCGCGCTGCGAGACCGGCACTGATCGCGCATGACAGAAAAATATGTGCGAAGTCCTGGCACACGCCCTCGCGCTGCGCGAGGGCTTCGTGGGCTGGCGTGTGGATGTCGGTACTCAAGCTTCGATAGCGCAGCTGCTGATGGATCTTTTGCATCAGCGCGATCGCTGCGTCCAGTAGCGGACGGCCCGGCATGAAGATGTCCTGACTGAAGGTCAGGAATTCCGGATGCGCTTGCACGTGCGGCGACGGAAAACTGAACCCGGTCGCAGGCTCCCAGTGTGCGCCGCAACGGTAGCGCAAATACTCGCGCACGGCGTCCCAGGGCGGCGATGCTGATGGCTCGTCGCATCGCAGGGTCTCGACCACACTGGTGGCGCGCACATGCAAGAACGCGTGCGGGTCGCGGATCGCGAACGCGGTGCGCAGGTTGCCGAACACATCGAGGTTTTCTTCCATCCAGTCCGGCGTCGGGCTGATGTCCAGCGACGAACTCAGCACGCGCTGCGTAGGCAGGTCACGCGGCCGCAGGTGGCCGATATGCTGCGCAAGGTCGACCTGTGGTGTGTAGTGATAGTGCGTGTCATGCGTGACGGTCAATCGCATGCCTGGGCCTCCGTGCCGTATGCATGCCCGCGCACCGGACCAGACCTCGTGCTGCGCACGCGGACAATGTGGTGTCGGCCACCGGACGGCATCGACGCAAGCTCGACATCAGCGCTGGCCAGCCACGCAAGCCCGCCCGGCACCACCTGCCAGTGATGCGGGCCGGTGCTGAGCGCGAACACGCGCAGCATGAAGGCTCCCTGCATGGTGTCCCCCTGCGTCGATGTCGTTGGCAGCGCGCGTTGCAGCACATAGGCATCCGGATCGCGCATGATGCGTGACCGCCATGCTTCCCATTGCGCCTCCGACAGCGCGCGCGCCGGCAGCGGTTCGTCGTGCGGGTAGCGCGACGAAGGCGGATACGCGGCTTTCACTACGCAAGAACGCCAGTGCGTCACTGCGTCGTCGAGCGCAGCCCGCTCGCCGCACCACCAGGTATCGAGCGCGGGCAGCTGCAATGGCTGACCGAGCAGCTGTTTCGCGAGCGCAGGCAGGAAGCCAAGCAGCGCCGGAGATTCCAGCCAGCCGCTGCCCGGCGCATTCGCGATCACCAGCTTCCCTGCGCGCACTGCCTGCAGCAGGCCGGGCACACCCGACGCCGAGTCAGCGCGCAACTCGAGCGGGTCGATAGAGGCGTCGCCGACGCACTTCAACAGCACGTGCACCGCTACCTGTCCGTGCGCTGTCTGCAGCCAGAGCTGTCGGTCGCGCACGCTCAGCATGCTGGCCTCGGCCAGCGTCAGGCCCAGCTGCTGTGCCAGCGCCGCATGATCTGCATGGTTCTGGTGACCGGGCCCCGGCGTCAGCAGCGCGATATGCGACGCGGAACCGGCAGGGGATTGCGCGCGCAACGCTGACAGCAATGGCTGTCCGGCTGCTTTCAATGGCAGCAGCTGCGGCGACACTGGTGACAGTGGTGGCGGTGGTGACGTTGGTGGCAGTGGCGGCAGTGGCGGCAGTGGCGGCAGGTGGGGCAGGGCTTCATCCGCGGCTGGTGACAGCTGCGAATCTGCCGCATCATCGTTCAGCAGCGTGCCGAGGCCCGACGGTACATCAATGTGCTGTGATACCAGGCACCACTGACCATCCGCCCCACGCGTCAGATCGAAAGCAATCAGGTGCAAGTGCTGCGTGACGGCGTTCATGCGATGCATCGCGCGCAGATAGCCCGGATGACCGTAAACCAGCGCCGGCGGTATCAGCCCCTGTTGCAGAAGGTGCTGATCCTGATAGATGTCGGCAAGGATCATCTGCAGTAGCCGCGCCCGTTGCTGCACACCGGCTTCGATGGCGTGCCAGTCCTGTGCCGACAACAGCCATGCCGGCGGTTCCTGCGGACCGTGGACCGGAACAGGCACTGACAGGCGGGCTTGGTCGGGGCTTTCGTTGGTCTCCACGGGGTCGGGGTCAGGCTCGTTTCAGGTTCGGTCAGTCATCGCGTGATACGCACAATCCCGGTGCGGCACCGGCGGGGCAGCCGGATCGCATCGCGCCTGCGGCCAGATTGTGCACGATCCTGGCGCTGTCAGCCCGGACGTGCAGGATGGCAGACGGCGATTACTGCGGCTGACACGCGATGCTTGATAGCGAATAGCAGTTTGCATGCCTGCCCGCGCCTCGCTACGGGCTCAGACGGTGGTGGCTGCCAGCCTTTGCAGCAGCTCGGCCGGGTCGAGCGGATGGCTGAACAGATAGCCCTGGAAGGCATGGCAGCCATTGAGTTCGAGGAAGTCGCGCTGCGCTGCGGTCTCGACACCTTCGGCGATCACGGCAATACCGAGGCTGTTACTGAGCGCAATCACGGCATGCACGATCGCGGCATCATGCGGCTCGTTCGGCAGCTCACGCACGAAGGCCTGGTCGATCTTGATCTGGTCGAACGGCAGTTTCTTCAGGTACGCAAGGCAGGAATAGCCGGTACCGAAATCATCCAGCGAGAAGCTCACGCCCAGCGCGTGCAGTGCATGCATCTTCTGCGCGATGTCGTCGATGTCGCGTGCGAAGATGGATTCGGTCAGCTCCAGCTTCAGGCGTGTCGGATCGGTGCCGGTCTGGTGCAGCAGCTCGCTCAGCTCGGTCACGAAAGCCGGCTGCATGAATTGCCGCTGGCTGACATTGACCGCGACCACCAGCTCGCGCGTGGCCGGCTCTTGCGCGAGCGTGCCCAGCATCACGCAGGCTTCGCGCAATACCCAGCGTCCGAGCTCGATGATGAAGTTGTCTTCTTCGGCCAGCGGGATGAAGCGCGACGGCGGCACCATGCCCAGCTCCGGGTGATGCCAGCGCAGCAGCGCTTCGGCGCCGAACACGCTGCCGTCAAGCCGGCATTGCGGCTGATAGACCAGCGTCAGCTGTTTGCGGAAGATGCTCTGCCGCAGGTCGGCCTCGAAGGCCGAGCGCTCCAGCAGCGACGCCTGCAGCGCGGCATCGAAGAAGCGCACCAGACCGCCGCCCTCGGACTTCGCACGGTACATCGCCGAATCCGCCTGCCCGAGCAGCGTGTCCGGATGCACATGCTCGTCGCGGAACAAGGTCACGCCGACGCTGGCGCCGCCATGGAATTCATGCTCGCTCATGCGGAACGGCGGATGAAAGGATGCCAGCACCTTGTCGGCAATGGTTGCTGCCTGTTGCGCGGCTTCTTCGCGGTGCGTGCCGAGGTTCTGCACCACGATCACGAATTCGTCGCCGCCGATGCGCGCCACCGTGTCGCCGGTGCGCAGGCCCTGCTTCATGCGCTGCGCGACCTGCACCAGCATCTGGTCGCCGACGCTGTGTCCCCACAGATCATTCACGGGCTTGAAGCCATCGAGGTCAATGAACAGCAGCGCGCCATAGTGCAGGCTGCGCTCGGAAGCGGCCTGAGCCTGCTGCATCCTGTCGTTCAGCAGCTTGCGGTTCGCCAGCCCGGTCAGCGGGTCGTAGTAGGCGAGGTACTCGATGCGCTCCTCGGCCTCCTTGCGTGCGGTGATGTCGGAGTTCACGCCGATCATGCGTGCATGGCCGGGCCGCGTGGCATCGCGCAGTGCCATGCCGCGCGCCAGCACCCATTTCCAGCTGCTATCCTTGCAGCGTATCCGGTACTCCTGCACGAATTCGGAAGAATGGCCATCCAGGTGCTGCTGCACCGCATCCAGCACGCGTTGCTTGTCGTCCGGGTGCACCAGCTCGCTCCAGACCGAGATCGTCGGCGTGATTTCATCATCCGCATAGCCGAGCATGGATTTCCAGCGGCTGCTGTAGAACACGTGGCCGGATTCCATGTCCCAGTCCCACAGGCCGTCACCCGCGCCTTCGATCGCATAGCGCCAGCGTTGCTCGGTATCGCGCAGCGCTGCTTCGGCATGTGCGCGCGACTCGCGCTCGGCCTGCAACGCATCGCGCACCGCTTCCACTTCGATGATGGTGTCAGTGCCGGCCGCGCGTGCTTGTCCGCCGGTCAGAGTGGTCAGCGCCTGATACAACTGCCGGCCGGTACGACGCCCGAGCTGCAGGCTGACGCCCAGCGCCACCACCAGCAAGGCCATGGCCCACAACATGGTTTCAATGTGCTGGCGATAGAACAGGCGCACCGGCACCGACACCCTGACTTGCCAGCGCGCGACTTCGGAGGCGCTGCTCCATTGCTTGGTCTGGCCTGCGATGCCGCCAATCTGTTGGGTGCCGGGTGCATTGCTGGCCGTGTGCTGCGCGAGCAACGCGCCGGTACTGTCGTGCACGCTGATCTGCCAGTCGGGCGGCAGATGCAGCGTCGCGAGAAAATCCTCGATCGCGCGTGTCTCGACGGTGTTCAGCAGCAGCCGCCGCACCTCGCCATTGCGCACGACCGGGGCGACCACCGCGATGATGGGTTGCTGCGTTGAGCGTGCGATCACGCGGTCGCCGACGGCGGGCTGACGACTGGCGATCGCATAGGGGGCTGCCGCAAAGCCTTCCGGTGTTGGCAGCGTGCGCGGCAGCGCTTGCCCCAGCGGGATGCTGGTCACGAACAGCATGTTCAGCGCAGTATCGGCCAGTACCACCGAGCCGCCGAAGTGGCCACGAAAATCCTGTGCCTGCCGGTACAGTCGCGGCAGATCGAGCGGGTCGGCGGCTGCCGAGTCGGCCACCACTTGCAGGCTGGCGATGCGTGAGCGCAGATTGTCATCGAGCGCGACCCGCACATTGGTCGCCACTTGCGCTGCGCGTGTCTGCGATGCACTGTTCACATCGAACACGCGCACTGCCGACACATAGATGGCCGCCAGGATCAACGGCACCGCACACCACAGGATCTTGCGTGTCACCAGATTGCTCAGACTCGTATGCATGCTTCCGGCCCGTTTGTTTGCGTGTGCCCGCGAGGGGCAGGGTCCAGCCATCGGGGTTGCGCAGCTTGCTATGTCTGGCAATCGAAATTTGCACCGATTCTACTGGCGCTTGTGCGATTTCAAATGCGCGAATAAGCGCTTCACTTGCTTTGAATCAATGCTTGCAGGCATGCATCTCGCCGCAGTGTGCGAGGAATTTACTTAGGGAAATAATGCCAAGTGACAAAAGCCAACAACGAGCGATAATGCAAGCTCTGACGGATAACGAGCCTGCACAATGAACGGACCTGCGCATATCCCGACCGACCTGGACCACCCGAGCGGTGCAGCGCCGCGCCGCGATGCCGCGTGGCTGGAAGCCCACTGGATGCCGTACACCGGCAACCGGGAGTTCAAGGCCAACCCGCGGCTGGTCACCGGCGCCAGCGGTGCCTGGCTGATCGATGACCAGGGCCGGCGTATCTTCGATGGCCTGTCCGGTCTGTGGACCACCGGCCTCGGGCATGGCCGGCCGGAGCTGGTGGCAGCGGTCAGCCGCCAGATGGCGACGCTGGATTTTTCGCCGTCGTTCCAGTTCGGCCATCCGCTGTCATTTGCGCTGGCGAACCGCATGCAGGATTTCCTGCCGGCCGGTCTCGATCATGTGTTCTTCACCGGTTCCGGTTCGGAGTCGGCCGACACGGCGCTGAAAATGGCGCGCGCGTACTGGCGCATCAAGGGCAAGGCGTCGAAGACGCGCTTCATTGGCCGCGAGAAGGGCTATCACGGCGTGAACTTCGGCGGTGCCTCGGTCGGTGGCATCGTCGGCAACCGCAAGATGTTCGGGCAGGGCGTCGAGGCCGATCATCTGCCGCATACGCTGCTGCCGCAGAATGCTTTCTCGCGCGGCATGCCGGCGCAGGGCGCCGAACTGGCCGATGCCTTGCTCGGGCTGATCAATCTGCATGATGCATCGAACATCGCCGCCGTCATCGTCGAGCCATGGTCGGGCTCGGCCGGCGTGATCATCCCGCCCGTCGGTTACTTGCAGCGGCTGCGCGAGATCTGCGACCAGCATGACATCCTGCTGATCTTCGATGAAGTGATTTCGGCCTTCGGTCGTTCCGGCGCGTGGACCGGCGCGGACGCATTCGGCGTCACGCCCGATATCCTGAATTGCGCAAAGCAGATCACGAATGGCGTGCAACCGCTGGGCGCGGTGGTCGCGAAGAAGGAGATCTACGATACCTTCATGCAGGCCGGCGGCCCGCATTACCTGCTGGAGTTCGCGCATGGTTACACCTACTCCGCGCATCCGGTCGCGTGCGCCGCGGCGCTGGCGACACTTGATCTGCTGCAGCAGGAAGATGCGCTGGCACGCGTGAACGCGCTGGCGCCGGTGCTGGAGAACGCGGTGCATCAGCTCAAGGGCAGTCCGCACATCACCGACATCCGCAACTTCGGGCTGGCAGCGGGCATCACGGTCGCGGCGGTGCCGGGCGAACCGGCGAAGCGGCCGTACGAGATCGCGATGGCAATGTGGAAGAAGGGCTTCTATGTGCGCTACGGCGGCGACACGATACAGCTGGCGCCGCCGTTCGTGTCGAATGAAGCCGATATCGATGCGCTGGTGAATGCGCTCGGAGAGACGTTCCGCGAGCTCGGCTGACGCGTATCAGTACAGCGTGTACATCACATTGATGCGCGCGACGTACTTGGGCACGTCGCCGAACACGCGGCTGCCTTCATGCAGCACGCTGGTCGGCCCGAAGCCGTGGCGGAAGAACAGCGCGGAACCCTTCTTCGGCGTCACATCCACATGGCCGCGATCCGGACGGTACAGGCGCGTGCTGCCGCCCTGCACCCCATCGTCGGGGCCGTTCAGGTACAACAGCATCGACAGGCAGGAGCGCAGGCCCGGCCATTCGACCATCTCGCTGCGGTCCTCGCTGAGACCGTAGCCGGGCCAGTCGCCGTCGGTGTGCATGTTGAACACATCATTGCCGTCATAGCGGTACATGTTGATGCGTCGCGACAGCGCCGGATGCAGGCGCGCGCCATCGATCTGTGCCGGCAGCAGGTGCGCGATGCGCTGAAACAGCGGCGTCATCATCGATTCATCCGCTACCCAGTGCACAGCCTTGTTCATGCGCATGCCGGGCGGCGTCGCGATGCCGGGCGCTTCGTCGCGATAACCAAAGCGCTCGCTGGCCTCGACGATTGCATCGGCCTCGCCCGGCAGCAGCACGTCGTCGATCAGAAAGGCTTGCAGGCCGCCGAGTTCGATATCGGTACGCACCGGCGTCAGCGGCGCATCATCGGCCAGTGCCAGCGGCGCCGCCGGCGTGCGGAATGCGTGAATCGGTGTCATCGGCACCACGCCCCCCATGGGCAGCGAGCCGGGCATGTGCGCGACCGCGAAATGCGGCGGCCACAGGAATTCGGACTTCATTACCAGCTCCCGATATTCGGCATCGACACCCAGGGCTCGGCCGGTTCCAACGGGCGACCGGCTTGTAGCAGTTCGATCGAGATGTTGTCGGGTGAGCGCACGAAGGCCATGCGGCCGTCGCGCGGCGGGCGCAGGATGGTCACGCCATGCTGTTGCAGGCGTTCGCAGCTGGCATAGATGTCGTCGACCGCATACGCGATATGGCCGAAGTTGCGCGCGCCGCCCAGATCCTCAGGGTCCCAGTTATGCGTGAGCTCGATCTCCGCATCGGGGTCGCCCGGTGCGGCCAGATAGATCAGCGTGAAGCGGCCGGCGGGATTGTCAAAACTGCGCGTGACTTCCAGCCCCAGCGCATCGCGGTAAAAGCGCAGCGACGCTTCCACATCATTGATGCGCACCATCGTGTGCAGAAACTTCATTGCAGCGAAACTCCGAAAAATCGTTATGAAACAGGATTTTATCGTGCCGCGGTCAGGGCTGCAGGCAGGCTGGCGGCCGGCATCGACTCGAAGAACTGCACGCCGCCCAGCCAGCGCTCGGCCTGCTCCGCCGGTACCGGCGGCGACGCCAGGTAACCCTGGATTTCATCGCAGCCCATCAGCCGCAGCAGTCGCAGTTGCTGCACGGTCTCGACGCCCTCGGCCACGGTGGTAATGCCGAGCGAGCGCGCCAGTTGCGTCATCGCATGGCACAGCAGATAGCTTTCGCTGTCCGGCGACAAGTTCTGCACGAAGGACTGGTCGATCTTGAGCACATCCACATTCAGCCGATGCAGGCGCGCCAGCGATGAATAGCCGGTGCCGAAGTCATCGATCATCAGCCGCATGCCGAGCTGCTCCAGCGCAAACAATTCGCGCTGCACGCTGGTGTTGTCGCCGACCATGGTCGATTCGGTCAGCTCGATCGCCAGTTGCGACGGCAGGATCGCATGCTGCGCCATGCAGCGCTGCAAATGCTCGCGGAATGCCGGCGAGGTCAGCTGCCGCGCCGACACATTGATCGATACCGGATACACGCCAAGCTGGCGCTGGCGCCAGTTGGCCAACATGATGCACGCCCGCTCCGCGACCCAGTTGCCGATCTCGCTGATCAGGTTGCTCTCCTCGGCCAGCGGAATGAAGCGCTCCGGCGAGATCAGCCCCAGTCGCGGATGCTGCCAGCGCACCAGTGCTTCGAAGCCGATCAGCTGGCCCGTCAATGCGCTCGCGCGCGGCTGCAGATACAGCAGCAGCTGATTGTCCGACACGGCCGTGGTTAGTGCCGCTTCCAGCGTCACGCGATCGGTGATCTCGCGCTGCATGTCGTCGGTGTACATCGTCACGCGGCCTTTGCCGGTGCGCTTGGCTTCATACATCGCGATATCGGCCGCCTGCACCAGCGAGTCGGCATCGATCGCATCGCCCGGATAGAACGCGAGGCCAATCGATGCGCGCGGGCGCATGCCGCCCATGCCCTGTATCGGATTGATCTCGCCCAGCTTGTCCAGCAAGTGCACTGCGATCTCGAGCGCGGTGTCGCGGCTGCCGATATCGTGCAGTATCACCATGAACTCATCGCCGCCCAGCCGGAGCACATCATCCTGTCGGCGCACCGCGCCGCGCAGGCAGGCCGCCACTTCCATCAGGAACAGGTCGCCGGCCTTGTGACCCAGCGAATCATTGATCATCTTGAAGTTGTCGAGATCAATGAACAGCACGGCGAAATGCTGCGCATTGGTCTTCGCCGCTTCGATCAGTGCCGGCAATTGCGCCTGCATCCAGCGCCGGTTCGGCAGACGCGTCAGCGGGTCCGTCAGTGCGAGGTCGCGCAGCTGCCGCTCTTTCTCCTTGATTTCGGTGATGTCGCGCAGCGTGACTGCCAGTCCGAGGTCGGCGCTGACCGCGCGGCAGTGATACCAGCGCGCATGGCGCGGCCCGGCGCGGTAGATTTCAAGCTCGCCTTCCGCAAAGCCTTCGCGCAGCGCGTTCGACAGCAGCAGTTGCACATCTTCGCGGCCACCAATCATCAGCACATCGGTCAGGGTCTTGCCGATCAGCGCTTCGCGCTCGCGGCCCGACATGCGCGCTGCCTGGCCATTGCAATCCTCGATGCGGAAGGCCGGGCGGCCATCGGCATCGGCTGCCATCGGTGACACCATGTACAGCTCTTCGCGCGCGCCATCGACGGCAAGGCGGAAGGTGCTGCGCACGCGCTCTTCGCGCAACAGTCGTTCATCACGCCGCCAGTGCAGCCAGCCAAAAATGATGCAGATCAGCACGATGACCAGTGTGCCGCCGGATTGCATCACGCGGTAAGCGACGCGCGTTTCGTCATGCTCGCGCAGCACGTTATCGAGGTTGATGCCGATGAACGCATGCAGCGGGTAGTACTGCAGCTTGCTCCATGCAATCTGTGCCGTCTCGCCATTGATGCTGCCGACGAAGGCGAGGTCGCTGCCGCGCAGGTCGGGTTCGCCGAAGTGCACGCTCTTTGCGCGCTCGATGCCGATCACCTGCCGCAGCAGCCATTCGCCATCCGGAAAACGCAGCGCGATCGCATCGCCATCGCGCAGTTCATTGTCGCCGCCAAAGCGCAGCAGGTCTTCGGGCAGCATCGCAATCGACACCACGCCCGCCAGCTTGCCGTCGGCATCGTTCAGTCGGCGTGACACGCGTACCAGCGGTCGGTCGACATAACGGCCCACGCCGCCTTCCACCGGGTTGATCTGCAGCGCGGTCGAGCTGGAGTTCAGATGATTGGCAAAGAACTTCAGGTGCAGCACCGAAGCACCGATCGCGGTCGTGTCGGTCGCGGCCTGCACGATGCCATTGGCGTCAATGTAGATCGCATTCGATGCGCTGTAGGACGGCAGCGATGCGAACACGTGACGGAAGATGTCGCTCGATTCGCCGCGTGCATGCAGATAGCCGATGAACCAGGCCAGCTGGTCCAGCTGCTGCAGGGTTTCCTCAATCTGGCTGCGGTAACTGGACGCGAGGCTCGCGACTTTTTCGCGCCCCTGGTTCAGCCAGGCTTCGCGGCTGCGGTCGAGCGCATACTCGGTCGCCGACAGCAGCAGGCCGGTGCACAGCAATGCCACCAGGGTCCAGGTGCGCAGCGGCCGCACCCACGGGCGCACCGGCCTCAGGGCAGTCGGGTTAGGGTTCATCCGGGCAGCACAGCGGCGCAGGGCAGCATGCCAGTCAGTTATGAAAAGGAAATATTTATTGTAGGCGTAGTCCGGCGGCCTGCGGCAAATGCCCTTGTATTTGCGTGCTGCCGAAATGGCAACGGTCAAACCCTTATCCGCGCGTCCCCTGCGACTGCAACGCCATGATCTGGAAGTTCTGCATGCGCGCCTCGCTGACCGCATACCACTGGTTCTGCTGGTTCTGGAAGCGGTTGTAATGCTCGTACATCTTGCGGAAGGAAGGGCTCTTGGCCGCTTCCTCATTGAGCATCTCACGTGCGGCCGCCAGGCTGGCCATCATCACTTCCTTCGGGAATGCGCGCAGCTTCACGCCACGCTTCACCAGCCGCGCCAGTGCCATCGGGTTGTGCAGGTCGTACTGCGCCTGCATCCACACATGCGCTTCATAGGCGGCCGCGGTGATCGCCGCGCGATAGGCTAGCGGCAGCGCTTCCCATTGCTTGATGCCGGTGATCGCCGACAGCTGTGAGCCGGTCTCCCACCAACCCGGCGTGTAATAAAAAGGTGCGACGCGGTCGAGGCCGAGCTTTTCATCATCGAAGGGCCCGACGAATTCGGCGGCGTCGATGGTGCCTTTTTCCAGCGCCGGGTAAATGTCGCCGGGTGGGATCTGCTGCGGCACCACGCCCAGCTTCTGCAGGATGCGACCGCCGATGCCACCGACGCGGAACTTCAGTCCCTTCAGGTCATCCAGTCCGCGCACCTCCTTGCGAAACCAGCCGCCCATCTGACTGCCGGTATTGCCGCAAGGCGTGGACGTGATGCCATAGCCCTTCAGGAAGTCCTGCACCAGTGCGCGGCCGCCGCCGGATACGTACCACGCTGATTGCTGGCGCGAGTTCATGCCGAAAGGCACGCAGGTGTCGAAGGTGAACGCGGGGTCCTTGCCGAAGTAAAAGTAGAGCGCCGTATGGCCCATCTCGATGGTGCCGGCCTGCACGGCATCGACCACCTGCAGCGCCGGCACGATCTCGCCGGCCGGGAACACCCGTATCGTGAACTTGCCCTGCGTGATTTCACCGACGCGGCGCGCGATCAGTTCGGCACTGCCATACAACCATTCCAGCGATTTCGGGAAGCTCGACGCCATGCGCCAGTTGAGTGTCGGCAGTTGCTCGTTGGCGGCGGCGCTGGCCGCTGAACTTGCCATCGCGGTGGCTGCCGCAGCGGCACCCAGGAAACTGCGTCGATGCATGGTGTCTCCCTGTTCTTGTTGTCGGCCCGGTGCCGGCGCGCGGCGATGCCGCACGGACCGGGACTGCGAGCCATTGTAGACGAGGGGAAAGTGTTGCGGTCAGCCGCCAAGCGCGGTATCGGAAAAGACAAAGCCCGGCAGGGCCGGGCTGTGCGTGATGCGATGTCGGCTTGCAGCGCCGACATTGCGCCGTGGTTCAGCGCCAAGGTTCAGCGCCACCCGTATCCGTAGCCACCCGGCCCCCGGTGGTGGTGATGGTGGTGGCCATAGCCGCCCGACGACCAGCGCAGCGTGATGCCGCTGCTGTACGACGGCCGGTAATACGGGCCCCAGGCCGGACCGTAATACGACGGATAACCCACTGCGGGATAGACCACGGTCGGATAGCTGGTGATGACCGGCGGCGCGACCACCACCGGCGGCGACGGTACCGTGCTGACGATTTGCGCAGGCGCCGGTGCCGGCGCAGCAGCCGCCGGCGCGATCGTGATCGGAATGGAAGGGCCGGGATCGTTCGGCATCTGCACCGAATACTGTTTGCCGGCGTATTCATACGTGACGTTGTATGCAACCACGCGGTTTTCATACACGGCCTGGTCGGTGCAGGTCGTGACCGGCTGCGCCACCGGTGCCGGCGCGCCCTCGATGCGGTCGCCGAGAATGGCGCCGCCGAGCACACCAATCGCGGTGGCCGCAGCATTGCCCATGCCGCCACCGATCTGGCTGCCGACCGCACCACCGGCAATCGCGCCCATCAAGGCACCGGCGCCGGATTTCGGTGCCTGCGTAACCACAGTTGTGTTGTTGCACACCTGACGCGGTACCGCGACTTGTTGCATCACCGGTGTGGTCGAGATCACGCGCGCCATTTCCTGTTGCTGAGCGTGCGCAGCCAGCGGCGCGCACAGCAGCAGCGCGAACGGTGCGGCGACGGCCGCGCGGGTCGCGGCAAGGGGGGAAATCCGGGTGCTCAGGGGTGTCATACATCCTCCGCTGGGTTGGACGCCGGGCCAGCGCTTGCAGTGCCCCGGCCCGCGTCATGTCCGGCAGAGTAACGCCGGGCTGCAGCCCGGCAATGCCTGATTACAATTCGATACAGGAATAAACGACCGCACCCAAGCAGGCAGGTGCGCAGTCAGATCTGCGCCAGTTGCGGCCGCACCCCGCGCAGCACGCGCGACAGCGTGCCGAATTCGCGCGCGACGCGGTTGAACAGCTCGTCGATGGGCCGCGTGACGGCGGCTGCATAGCCATACGCGGTCTGGCCGAGCTTTTCGTAATAGTCGGGGCTGACCAGGCGCGCGCGGTTGACATCCCATGCATCGACGAACAGGCAGCTGTCGCCGATCTGGCGGAAATCATCCTGAGTGCGCGCATGCGTGAATTCCAGGCACAGCACCTCCGGCGGGAAACGCCGGTTGCGGAAGTTGCGCGCCATCATGTAGACCAGATAGGCCTCCAGTTCCTCGTCCAGATACAGCTGGCTGCGGTTCTCGCACTCCATCACGATCTCCCAGCTGGCGCGGATATAGGGTTGCCAGTTCATCGAAAACCCTCCACTCGGTGAGCGATGTCAGTGAGCGATGTCGGTGAGCGACAGCGCGTCACACCTACAAACTTACACCGAAAAAATTCTCTTGTTCAAGAGAATCGCCACAATTTTTCTGAGCTTTAACGCTATGGGCCGGCCTGTCGTTGGCACGCTGGTTGGCACGCTGGCTGGCACTCTGCTGCAGGGAGTGCTGATCGCCTGTCCGGTGGCCTGCAATTGCGCGAGCTGCGTCGCCTTTGGCCCTCTGTTCCGGGCTTGCGTTCCGGCGTTGCTGCGTATGCTGGGCAGCGAGTCTGGACCACTGTGCCCGACCTCACGGATCAGGCGTCATCAGCAAGCTTCATGCATACCGGCCACGTCCGGAATCCGGCGTTCACGCGCCTTCATCGCTACGCAACAAGAACTGGACATCCCATGTATGGATTGGTAAACCGCGCGTTGCAGCAACTCGTCTGCACCAGCAAAGGCGAGGACACGTGGCGCCAGATCAGGCAGCAGGCCGGTGTCGAAGACGAGGTGTTCATGCGCATGGACTCCTACCCGGACGAGATGACGTATCGGCTGATGCATGCCGCATCCGATGTGCTCGATACACCGGTGCCGGCGCTGCTGCGCGAATTCGGCCGTTACTGGACCCGCTACACACTGGTCGAAGGCTATGGCGCCATGCTGCATGACCTCGGCCCCACCTTTCAGGAAGCACTGACTGCGCTCGACAGCATGCATGCGCGGGTGTCGCTGCTGTACCCGTCACTGAAGCCACCGATGTTTCGCGTGACCGATGTCACGCCCGACAGCATGCGCCTGCATTACTACTCGAACCGCCTGGCGCTGGGGCCGATGGTGCACGGCCTGGTCGAGGGCCTGGCCGAACGCTTTGGCATTGCGATCGATGTCGATCATGTGTACGCAAAAGACGAGTTGCATGACCACGACCGTTTCGACATCCGCATCCTGGGAAGCTTGTCCGATGCCTCATGAATTGATGCGGGCGCTGGCCAGCCAGAGCACGTCGCCCACCGAGACGATGCTGCGCTGGGCCGAAGCCTTTCCGTTTGCGTTCATCATCGATGCGTCCTGTCGCATCGTTGCTGCCGGCGAGCTGCTGCGCAGGATCTGCCCCGAGATCACCTCGCATCCGCTGCTCGATGAATGCTTCCTTGCTGCCAATAATCACCTGCATAGTGACATTGCGGCGCTGGCCGCCGACAGCGGGCAGCTGCTGATCCTCAATCGCAGGCTCGGTGGCAACGTGCCACCGTTGCGCGGCCAATGGATGGCGGTCAGTGAGACCAGCCTGATGTTCATCGGCTGGCCCTGGGTCACGTCCTTTGGCCAGCTGGGCGATCTGGGTATCAAGCTGTCCGAGATACCGCCGCATAACCCGCTGGCAGAAATGCTGATGCTGTTGCAGACCAATCGCAATGCGATGGATGATGCACGTGATCTCGCGAATGCATTGCGCCAGCGGCGCCGCGAGCTGGAAGAGGCCAACAAGGAACTTGCGCATCGCGCGTTCCATGATGCACTCACCGGCTTGCCGAACCGGCTGATGCTGCGTGATCGTCTGTCGCAGGCGCTGATACGTGCACAGCGCAATAGCACGGTACTGGCCGTGCTGTATATCGACCTGGATCGCTTCAAGACCATCAATGACACGCTGGGTCATCGCATCGGTGATGCAGTGCTGCGTTCTGTCGCGACCCGCATCAGCGGTCAGCTGCGCAAGTCGGATACCGTCGCGCGTGAGGGGGGCGATGAATTCCTGATCTTGCTGGAGGAAGTCGGCAATGCACATCATGCAGCCAGCGTCGCAGCGAAGCTGCTGCACAGCCTCGGGCAAGCACATCAGATCGAAGGCCAGAGCCTGTACTGCAGCGGCAGCATCGGTGTCGCGATGTTCCCGGACGATGGCCGGAGCGCGGAAGAGCTGATCAAGCATGCCGATGCCGCGATGTTCGATTCCAAAGGCGATGGCCGCAACCAGGTCCATTTCTTTTCTGAAGAAAGCTGGAACCGGCTTGCGCGACGTTTCACGCTCGAAGCCGAATTGCGCACCGCAATCGATGAAGGCCAGTTCATTATTCACTACCAGCCACAGGTCGAGCTGGCCGGCAACCGCATCAGCGGCGCTGAGGCGCTGATACGCTGGAAGCATCCGGTACGCGGTATCGTGCCGCCGCTGGAATTCATACCGCTGGCCGAGGAGCTGGGACTGATCGTGCCGATCGGCGACTGGGTGCTCGATCAGGTTTGTGCGCAGATCAAGGACTGGCTCAATCGTTATGGCTGGAGCCCGTCGGTCTCGGTCAATATCTCGGCGCGGCAGCTGCAGGTACATGATTTTGCGCAGCGGGTCGAAGAGATCCTTGCACGTCACCGGCTGCCGCCGCAGCTGCTCGAGCTCGAGCTGACCGAGCATTCGCTGATGCAGCAGCATGAACGCGCATCACGGCTGCTGACCGGTCTCAAGCAGCAGGGCGTGCGATTGGTGCTGGATGATTTCGGTACCGGTTACTCGAACCTGATGACCCTGTTCAGCATGCCCTTCGACATGCTGAAGGTCGATCGCGCATTCGTCAGCGGCATCGAGACCAATGCACCGAGCCGCGCGCTGGTTGACATGATCCTGACGCTTGCACGCCAGCTGCAGCTGCAAGTGGTGGCCGAGGGTGTCGAAACCAGTCAGCAGCAAACACTGCTGGCCGATCTCGGCTGCGAGTTCGTGCAAGGTTACCTGCATGCGCCACCCTTGCCCGCTGCCGGATTCGAAGCGATGGCCTTTGCTGGCAACTCGATCGCGGCCTAGCGCGCACGGATCAGATCACACGGATCGGCGCACACGGATCGGCGCACACGAATCGGCGTGCACCGCGCAATCCACATCGCTCAGCGCAAGCGGCTGCCCATGTTCTCCTGCGGTGCGACCGGCTGTTCGGGTTGCGTGCGGCCCTCGCCACTGCTGCCTCCCGTACTGCTGCCAGAGCTCCCGCCCGTGCTGCTGCCGCTGGTGCCACCACTGGCCCCGCCGCTGTGGCCACCCTGGGTTCCACCATCGCTGCTGCCGGCCGGCGCACCTTGCTGCGTTCCGCTTCCTGAAGGGCCGGCTGGCTTGGGCGTGGCTTCCGACGTAGGGGCTGCTTCCGCGCCACCGGTCAGGGTGTGCGTGCTGCCCGATTGCTGGCTGCCGCGCTGTCCCCATCCCGAGCTGGTGCAGGCCGCCATCGCCAGCAGGGAAGCCGATGCGATAACGAATGTGAAGATTGTCTTGCGCATGTCAGGTCCCGGCGTTGTGTGATCGTGATCCCACGTTAAGCGCGCGCGCAGTGCAGCGATTGAGGACGCTCAAGCACGCCTCAGTCTCGCTTGCCGGTGCGACATGAGGTTCGCGGCTCATCGCGAACGGATTGAAACGTGTCAAACGATCGCGATTGCGATCGCGACGGCGAGAAAGCGGCGACCTATTTCCTGTCTATACGCCGGGAAGGTGGCGAACGCTGCCTGCTTTCAGGAGATCACGATGACGACCAGGATGGTGATCAGCACGGCGATCAGGACAGCGACCAGATGGGCAATCACGTCAGCGCTGGCTTCAGGCACGATGGTGGCCTTCGCGCAGGGCGGCGCGCCCGCGCGTGGCGACACCCTGCAGAAGCTGGAGCAGTTTCGTTCCACCGGCGGTCCGATGACGCTCGAAACCGTGCCGCAAGGCGGGCCGCGCGCTGATGCGATACGCCGCAATCTGCAGAAGATAAAATTGCCGCCCGGTTTTCGGATCGACCTGTATGCACTGGTGCCGGATGCACGATTGATGGCAGTCGGCCCGTCCACCGGCATCGTGTTCGTTGGCACGCGCAAGAACCGGGTATGGGCCGTCACCGATCGTACCCGCACCCGCGTGGCCGATGAAGTGAAGGTCTTCGCGCCCGGCATCGATTTTCGCGTGCCGAATGGCGTGTGCTTTTCACCGGATGGTTTTCTGTTCACGGTCGAGCACAACCGCGTGCTGATGTTCCCCGCCGCCGAATTCTTTTATGAAGGCGGTGATGTCGCGATCGGCCAGGTGGTGCCGCAGGGCCAGCTGATACCGCCGGATGAAGAAAGCTTCAACCACGGCGCACGTGCATGCCGCATCGGTCCCGACAACAAGCTCTACATCACGCTCGGCCAGCCCTTCAATGTGCCGCCGAAAGAGAAGCTCGACCTCTACCGGCGCACCGGCATCATGGGCATCGTGCGCATGGAGCGCGATGGCAAGAACCGAGAAGTGATCGCACAGGGCGTGCGCAACTCGGTCGGCATGGCCTTCAATCCGCGCGACAAGACGCTGTGGTTCACCGACAACCAGGTCGATGGCATGGGCGACGACCAGCCGCCGGGCGAGATCAACCGTCTCAGCAAGCCAGGGCAGGACTTCGGCTTCCCGTGGTATGGCGGCGGCAAGGTGCGGACCAATGAATACAAGGGCGAGAATCCTCCCGCCAATGTCGTGTACCCGGAATCGGAGACCACGCCGCATGCGGCCGATCTGGGGATGAGCTTTTATCGCGGTGCGATGTTCCCGGACAAATACCGCAACGGTCTGTTCTCTGCGCAGCATGGCTCTTGGAACCGCACCACGCCGGTCGGTGCGCGCGTGATGTTCACGCCGGTGCGTCCCGATGGCTCGGCGGGCAAGACCGAAGTGTTTGCGGAAGGCTGGCTGACGTCGTCGAATGAGTTCCTCGGCCGGCCGGTCGATGTCGCAAACCTGGCCGATGGCTCGCTGCTGGTATCGGATGACTATGCGGGCGCGATCTACCGCATCTCGTATGCGGGCGAAGCGGGCAAATGATGAAGCATGAGCGACAATCCGCAGCGCAGCGCCGGCGATGGTCGGCAGCGGTGCTGGGTGTATGGCTCGCACTCGCTGGCACTGGTCACGCGGTCGCTGCGGATGCGAATGCCGGCAAGGCACGCGCCGCGCAATGCGCGGCTTGTCACGGTCCGGACGGCATTGCGGTGCTGCCGGAAGCGCCGAACCTCGCTGGTCAGGTCGAGGGCTATCTGGTCAAGTCACTGAAGGAATACCGCAGCGGCGCGCGCAAGCATGAACAGATGGGCGTGATGGCCAAGGGTTTGTCCGACCGCGACATCGAGAATCTCGCCGCGTATTACCACCAGTTGCCGGCCGGCGGACGGGGCGCTGCCCGCTGATGCCATTTCGGCATCTGGGTCGCATTCAGGCCGGTTCGGGCTGCGCGGATTTGTTCCGCGCCCCCTGATGCTTTATATTTCCAGCAATTAACACTTTAGCGAGCCGGCTTGATGCCGATTCTCTCTGGGATAGCCGCGTGGCGGGCTGCGCCATGCGGTGCCGCCGGTAGCGGCAACCCCGAGCGCATTTCCGACCATGGCTGACGAAGACAAGAAACCCGACGAACAGGACGCCGCCGCTGCCGCGGCCGCCGCCGAGGGCGCGCCAGCCGAAGCGCCTGCGGCCGAAGAAGCGCCGCCTTCGCCCCCTGTCATCTGGAAAAAGGTGGTCGAAGAGGGCCATGCGGGTGCGCATGGCGGTGCATGGAAGATTGCGCTGGCCGACATGATGACGGCGATGATGGCGTTCTTCCTGCTGATGTGGCTGC
>JACCDU010486157.1_pt1 | contig 36888 bp, 34 predicted proteins | sample 7446081 | NCBI WGS metagenome assembly JACCDU01 (sample SAMN15323447, study PRJNA562643) | freshwater metagenome | isolation source: river surface water | place: USA:Blue River Watershed | collected 2017-08-17
AGTGGAGTAAGAAGTGAAACTGAGCAAGGTGGGCGAGGCTCTCATGCACAAGTATGAGGGCTTTAGGAGTAAACCCTACCTTTGCCCCGCCCACATCTGGACGATTGGCTACGGCCACGTCCTGTACCAAGAGCAGATCAGGCTCCCGGTCATCCGCAAGGAAGGCTACACCGGGATGCTCCGCTCTGAGTTCCCCCTGAAGCCGGAGGACAGCCGTGTCTGGACTAAGACGGAGATCGACGAACTATTCCGTGATGATGTCGGGACTTTTGAACGTGGTGTTCTTCGACTTGTTCCCGGCGTATCTGGCCGTCAAGGCTCTTTTGACGCTCTGGTCAGTTTTGCCTTCAATGCAGGGCTAGGCAACCTTCAGCGCAGCCAGATCAGGATGCGGGCCAACCGGGACGACTGGAACGGAGCGGCAGACGCCTTCCGCCAGTGGACGATGGGTGGTGGCAAAGTCCTGCCGGGTCTGGTTAAACGCCGCGAGGCAGAGATTGCCCTTTTCTTGTCTTGACACGAGAATACGGTTATGCCGCTGAAGACCTGCAACCGATGTAAAGACGACAAGGACGTAAGCCTGTTCTACGCTAACAAGCGGATGAAGGACGGCCTGAACACGTTTTGCATCGCTTGCCACAAGGCGGACAATTTAGCGCGGAAGGCCAAGAACCGCGCTAATCCTGAATTCAAGGCAGCCGAGTCGGTTTATAAAAAACAGTACCGCGAGTGCACCGTGGCTGAGCGGGCGTTGTACATGGCACAGTGGCGTGCGGCGAACCGCGAACACCTCAGTGAATACGGAAAAGCGTATCGGGGTGCCAACAAGGCGCTCTACAACTTCCTGTGCCAGAGGCGCAAGATTGATCTGATGCACCGCACGCCAAAATGGCTGACGAGTGACGACATGTGGCTGATGGAGCAGGCATACGAATTGGCCAGATTGCGGCAACAGATTACAGGAGGCGAGTGGCATGTGGATCACATCGTCCCGTTGCGTGGTAAGAATGTTTCCGGGTTGCATGTCCCGCTGAATCTACGGGTAATACCCCGCGCTTTGAATCAGCGCAAAGCCAACAAATTTGAGGTGTAGACGTGCCGCTTCAGAAAATTTTGTTCAAGCCGGGGGTGAACCGCGAGAACACGCGATATACGTCAGAAGGCGGGTGGTATGACTGCGACAAGGTTCGTTTCCGTCAAGGCAACCCCGAAGTCATCGGCGGCTGGACCCGCATTTCCACGAGCACTTTCCTTGGTGTGTGCCGCTCGCTGTGGAACTGGGTGACGCTGACCAGCCAAAACCTGATTGGCGTTGGCACTAACCTGAAGTTCTATATTGAAAACGGCGGGAACTACAACGACATCACCCCGATCCGCGTAACCACCACGCTGGGCACCGACCCCTTTACGGGCAACGGCACAACCACAGTAACGGTAACCGCCAACTCTCATGGCGCGATAACCGGGGACTTTGTGACCTTCAGCGGTGTTACGGGCACCTACGCGGCGCTTCTTAACGGCGAGTTTCAGATTACTGTCCTGACGGTCAACACGTACACCATCACGGTAGCGTCGGCCATTCCTGCGGTGTCTACGGGTGGCTCTGCGGTATCTGCGGCGTATCAGATCAACGTCGGCCCGTCTACGGTGGTGCCGCTCACTGGTTGGGGTGCTGGCACTTGGGGCACTGGCCCTTGGAGCATTGGTACGCCGAGCACAACGCAAAGTGATCTTCGGCTGTGGAGCCAAGCCAACTTTGGCGAAGACTTGATCTTTGGCCCGCGCAAGGGCGGCATCTACTACTGGGATGCAACGACCGGGCTAAGCGTCCGTGGCGTGCTGTTGTCATCTCTGGCTGGCGCTTCAGACGTGCCGACGATTCAAAATAACATCTTCATCTCAGACATCAACCGCTTTGTGTTTGCGATGGGCTGCAACGACTACGGCAGTGCCACGATTGACCCGATGCTGATCCGGTGGTCTGACCAAGAAGATGCCGTCAACTGGACGCCTTCGGCAACTAACCAAGCGGGTAGCCTGCGCTTGTCTCACGGCTCAGAAATTGTTGCGGCGGTGCAGGCACGTCAGGAAATCGTAGTCTTCACTGACTCGTCCATCTACTCGCTCCAGTATCTGGATGCGCCGATCTTCTGGGGCGCTCAACTCTTGGGAGACAACATCTCCATCGTCGGCCCCAAGGCCGCTGTGATTGCCTCGGGCGTGGTGTATTGGATGGGGGTGGACAAGTTCTACGCCTACGACGGTCGCGTGCAGACGCTCAACTGCGATCTGCGCCGGTACGTGTTCAGTGACTTCAATCAAGCTCAGGCGCAGCAGGTTTTTGCCGGTACCAACGAAGGCTTCAACGAAGTCTGGTGGTTCTACCCAGCCGCTAATTCCACCACCATCGGCAAGTACGTTGTCTACAACTACGTCGAAAAAATCTGGTACTACGGCACCCTAGGCCGCACGGCGTGGCTCGACTCCGGTCTGCGCGACTACCCGATGGGTGCTACCTACAACCAAAACCTCGTCAACCACGAGCAGGGTTTGGACGACAACGAGACAGCAACCACCACCGCCATCAACGCCTACATCTCGTCGTCTGAGTTCGACATCGGTGATGGGCACAACTTCGGGTTTGTCTGGCGCATACTGCCTGACCTGACGTTTGAGAACTCGACGGCCAACACGCCCACCGTCAACATGACGCTCTATGGGCTGTACAACTCGGGTTCAGGCAGCGTCGATAACGCGGGGCAAGCGGTCGTTAAGGGCAACACGTACGTCATCACCGAAGAGTTCACCGGGCAGATTTACACCCGCGTGCGTGGGCGGCAGATGATCTTCAAGATCGACTCCAACACGCTTGGTACGACGTGGCAGTTGGGTGCTCCGCGTATTGACATCAGACCGGATGGGCGGCGTTGACCATGAGTTTGCTGATCGAAGATGCAACCGTCCCTGCACCCCCAAACCTGCCGTTGGCGCCAACTGCGTACGAGTCGCGTTATCACGAGCAGTTCAACAACGTCCTGCGTCTGTACTTCAACCGGCTTGACGCAATACTGAGGCGGATTGTGGCTACAACTTCTCCCATCCCAATCTCCATCGGCGGCACCAACACGGATGCCTTCGGTCGCCTGCGGGTCAGTCAGCCCTACACGCTCTTCGATAGCCAGAACCGTTACGCCGCAGACAACCAGTTTGATGTTTCCACAACCGGCACGGGCACGACGACGTTCCTGCCCAACGAGGCGGCTGTGAAGATGGAAGTCACCGGGGCCGGTGTTGGTTCCGTCCTGCGACAAACCTATCGTTCGTTCCCGTATCAGCCTGGGAAGGGTTTGTTGGTGCTTGCCACCTTCGTGATGGACAGCAGCATGAGCCTGAACCTCACGCAGCGCGTGGGGTACTACAACGACAGCAACGGCGTGTTCTTCCAACGCATCGACGGGGTTTACTCTTTTGTGCTTCGGTCTTCTGTGACCGGCACCCCCTCTGATGCTCGCACCGTAAACCAAGATGACTGGAACGGCGACAAGTTGGACGGCACAGGAGCCTCCGGCTATACGCTCGACCCGTCCAAGGCGCAGATTCTGTGGATGGATTTTGAGTGGCTTGGCGTCGGCTCAGTCCGGTGCGGCTTCATCATCGACGGGCAGTACATCGTCTGCCACACGTTTAATAACGCCAACGAGATCACCAATGTTTACATGACCACGGCCATCCTGCCGGTGCGTTATGAGATCAAGACGGTGACCTCTGCGGTGGCGGCTTCGATGAAAGCCATCTGCTGCTCGGTCATCTCAGAAGGTGGGTTTGAGCAGACATCCATTGACCATGTGGCGCGACGCACCACAGTCCTGGGAACCATTGGCTCCACTTTCTTGCCTGTGGTCTCCATTCGCCTTGCTGCCGGGCGCACGGGCGCGGTGGTGCTGCCAAACCGGGTGCAGGTTCTGCCAACGACCAATCAGAACTACGAAGTGGCACTGATCAAGAACCCCACCCTGACCGCCGCATCATGGACGGCAGTGCCGACTGATTCCAATGTGGAGTTTGATGTAGCAGCCACGGCCACCACTGGAGGCTCAATAGTGCAGACGGACTACGTGACTTCGACTGGCTCGGGCGGCGTTGGGAACACGAGCGCGGCTACGGGCTACAACTTTGACCTGCAACTGGGCGCATCCATCGCCGGGGTCAGTGACATCTACACCGTCGCTGTCAGAACCGTATCTGGCGCCACCACGGGCGACGTGGTCGGGTCGCTTTCCTTCTACGACTTGACCCAATAAAATGATTTCAACCCTTTTCTTGGAGGCCGTATGAGCCTTGCTGTACTAGCCGACCACATGGCGTCCAAGGGTCGCAACGGCGACTCCATGCTTGTCCACATGACACCGGACGAGGTGCGGGGTCTGCATGCTCTGGCCGAAGCACACGGCGGTGGGCTGACTATCAACCCAGAAACGGGTCTGCCCGAGGCTAACTTCCTCAAGCGCCTGCTGCCGACGATTATTGGTGCAGTACTGACTCCTCTTACCGGCGGTTTGATTAATCCGATGACGGCAGGCTTGCTGGTCGGTGGCTTTGAGGCTGTCCGCACGGGTGACCTGAGTAAAGGCATCATGGCTGGCTTGGGCGCCTACGGCGGAGCTAATATTGCCAGTGCGCTGTCTGGTGCCGGAGCAGCTAGTTTGGCTGGGTCGGAAGGGGCGCGGTTAGCTGCCGAACAGGCAGGTATGGCAGCTGCTGAAAGTGCTTTGCCCGCTGATGCATTGGCCCGCGCGGCGGAATCTGGTTTGAGTCAAGATGTTCTTCGTGAACAAGTAGCCAAGCAGGCATATCAAGAGGCGGCGCGCAATTACGGAATTAACGCCCCATTTACCGACCGTTTGTCCGCCGGTCTGTCTGGCCTGACTGAAAAAGCTGGCCGTGATGCCTTTATGCAGGGACTTGGTGGCACTAAGGGAGCATTCCGTAATGCCTACATGGCTGCGACACCTCTGTTCGCTGCGGAAACTGCTAAGGCTGGGATGCCCCAAACCACCACGCAGATGGGCAAGATTACTCCATACGTTGTTGATCAGTACGGCAATCTCCGCCCTGCTGGTTCGTACAACGTCGGTGAGTTCCCTGGCTTCGAGGCAATTCGGGAACGCTATGGCGCTAAGGGCGGCTTGATGGGTCTGGCCGAGGGCGGCGTGGCCGACTCCTCTGAAGATGCGTTCTCTCGCGGCGGCATGTTTGACTTCACCCAACGCAGTGAACCTGTGGTGCGCATGGCCAACGGCGGCGCTACCCGAGATCAAGTTCTGCAAGCCTACAGAGACAACCCGTTGGCGGTTTTGAACCCTGATGAGCAGGCCATCAATTACTGGATGGGGCAAGGGCTTGGTTCATTCACCGACGTGGTCAATCAAACTCGCGCGGCTAACCCCGCTTTGGCTCAACAGATTGATGCGCAGCGCGCAGGTCAGTTGGCCGCTCAACAAAATATTGTTGCCGATCCACAAGCCGCTGCACTCGCCGCAGCAAAGTCGGGTATTGCAGCGGGCCTCACGAACCAGCAGATCGCTGAGCAGGTAAACCAACAGTACGGCAAAAACTTCACCGCGCAAAACGTAGCCGACTTCATGGCGTCTAACAACCTGACGCGTCCCAACGCTTTTGCTACGGGGGCAGATGTTGTGCCTGCGTATTTGGGCGTCAATGCAGTGGCCGCAGGGAACGCTCCTGGTTCAATTATTTCTACTACCGCAGGCCCCGGCTACGACTACTCAGCGGCGGCGCTTACAGACCCGACCGAAAAAGCAATCAACGACATCTACAACCGCGTGCTTGGCCGTCAAGCCGAACAAGAAGGCTTGAACTACTGGGCCAACGCGGTTAGAAACAAAACGCTGTCGCTCGCGGATGTGGAGGGTCGTATTCGGCAAATTGGCCAGGATATTGGTGTAAGCGTTGACCCGACCCAGTTGGCCACGCCAACCGCCGCGCAGAAGGCCGCGCAAATGGGCATCCTCAAAGACCCGCAAGCAGCCGCCATCGCCGCCGCTAAGTTTGGTCTTAACCGTGGTTATAGCGATCAGCAGATTGCTGACATGATCAACGAGCAGTACGGCAAATCGTTTAGTGCGCAGAACGTGGCCGACTTTATTACTGCTAACAAGCTGCGCTACACACCGCCCCCACTGTTCCCCGAGGTTGAAGGTGCAACTCCCGGCTCGGCTGTAACGGGCACCCCGGCGATTGACTACACCAAGGCCCCCACGATGGGTGAGGTGAAGAGCGCCTACGAGCAAGGCGGCGGCTCTACTAAGATGCCTACGATCACGGACATCAAGCCGACTGATCGGACGTACACGCAGAACCAAGCCTATGCCCTGCTTGATGGGTACCTAAAGGCCAACCCCAATGCGGCCTACTCTGACGTGGTGGCTTTTGCTCGTCGTCAAGGTATCCCCGACATGCAGGCTAAGGCCGCGTTCAACGAGTTCCGCTTCAACAGTTTGACGGGGGGTAGCAAACAAGCCTACGACTATTTGATGGGTCGTGGAACTTACTCTGCGGCTCCGTTTATACCCGGTGGCGGCAAAGTCAGTCGGTCTTACGCCGAGATGATGGGCCTGCCGACTACGTTCACGCCGAAGAACTTAAAGCAGACGACTACGGACACCACGCTGCCTGAAGGCGTGCCCAAGGATGTGCCCGTAATCAAGAACCCCAAGACTGGCAGTAACTACTCATCGTTCGCGGCGTTCTACTTTGACGCCAACCCAGACGTAAGAGAAGCGTACGAGACGCAGGTCAAGGGCAATATGTCTGCTGATGACTACGTCAAGTACCACTACGAGACTCTGGCTCCGGCAGCAGGTGAGAAGGAAAAGCGCAAGGGCTACTACCCCTCTATCCTGGCGGCTCAAGCGGCTAAGTCCGCTGCTGAAATTCCAAGCGGTGGCGCTACAGGTGGTCTGGCTGCTGCTCTGGCCGGTGGCGGTATGTCGCGCATGCGGCTCATGGGTGTTGAAGGCGCTGCCAAAGCTGGTGGGCATCTGGGCGACTACTCTGATGGTGGCCGACTGCTTCGTGGCCCTGGCGATGGGGTGTCCGACTCGATTCCGGCGACGATTGGCGGCAAGCGCCCTGCGCGTCTGGCCGATGGTGAGTTTGTTGTACCCGCTCGGATTGTCTCTGAGCTTGGCAACGGCTCGACCGAGGCTGGTGCCCGCAAACTTTACGCAATGATGGACCGCATCCAAGCAGCCCGTCGCAAGAGTATTGGCAAAGGCAAGGTGGCTAAGAACAGCCGCGCCGACAAGTACCTCCCCGCATAAGGAAGCATCATGGCTGATCCGATCCAACAACAGGTAATTACCTACGGCCTTCCGGGTGAGGTTGCGCCTTACGCGCAAGATCTGCTTGGTCGTGCGCAAGCGATGACGGACTGGACGCAGTATCCGTATCAAGTCTACCAAGGCGAGCGGCTTGCGCAGTTCTCTCCTCTGCAACAGCAGGCGTTTGCTGGTGCTCAAGCAATGGAGGCGGCTCCTCAGTTGGCCGACGCATCTGCTCTGGCAGGCACTGCCGGTCTTCGCGCTCTGCAAGCGGGCACGTATGGCCCGATGTACTACACCCCGCAATCGTTTACGCAACAAGGGGTGGCAGGCGGCTTCATGTCGCCCTACATGCAGAACGTGGTGGAGTTTCAGCAGCGCGAAGCTCAACGCCAAGCAGACATTGCCTCCACTGCTCGGGGTCAGAAGTACGCCCGTGCCGGTGCCTTTGGTGGTGCGCGTCAAGCCATCGAGAACGCCGAAGCGCAACGCAATCTGTCTACTCAGTTAGGCGGTATCCAGGCTCAGGGTCTGCAAGCCGCTTACCAGCAGGCACAGCAGCAGTTCAACCAAGAGCAGGCACAACGCCAAGCCGCAGTGCAGTTGGCAGAGCAGTCACGCCAGTATGGCGCTGGTCTTGGCTTGCAGGGCTTGCAGACTGCATTGCAGGGTGCGGGTCAGCTGGGTCAGCTAGGAAGCACGCAGTTTGGTCAGAACCTTGCGCTCAATCAATTGCAGGCGCAGTACGGCGGTCAGCAACAGCAGCAGATGCAGGCAGACCTTACGAACAAGTATCAGGACTTCCTCAACTATCAGAACTTCCCGTACAAGCAGATGGCGTTCATGTCGGACATCATCCGTGGTGTGCCTCTGACTCAGACGGGAACTTCGCTCTATCAAGCACCGCCGACTGCGATGCAGAACATCACGGCTCTTGGTTTGGGGGCAGCGGGTTTAGGCAAGTTGTTTGCCGAGGGCGGGCATGTTAAAAACGAGAAGGGCGCGGGCCTCGGCGCTCTGGCTCTAAACACGATCTAAAGGACGCATCATGCCTATTGATATGGCCTCGGTCTACGCCAAGCGGTTTGAGGGTAACCCGCAACTGCTGCAAGCGGCAGTGCTTGGGCAGGCTCCAATTCCCGGCCTTGATCCGTACACAGCCCTTCGTTCTTTGCAGCTGCTCAAAGAAGCACAGATGGCGCAGATGGCTCAGGCAGCGCAGCAGCCCACTCAAGCTCCATCGCTTGTAGAACAAGCCGTTGCACAGCCGGTCCCTCAGCTTCAGCCTCAGATGCCTCAGATGCCTCAGGGCGCTCCCCAGTCTCAAGGGCTTGCGGGTATGCCGTCCAACATGCCTGCTGATGAATCTGGGTACGCTGGCGGTGGGATGGTGGCTTTTGCTAACGGCGGTAGCAGCATAGGAGATGTTACTGGCGGTGGCATGCGCGTCTTTGCAAGTGACTTGGAGGACGACGAGGAAGGCGGCGATATTGGTACGCAACGCTTCTGGGCTTCTCGGGCGCTGGCTGCTTCTCGTCGGGCCGCTCAATCCGAATACATCGAGCCGGAGTCGCCCGAGCAAATGGCGGCTACACAGCAACGCATCTACAAGCAACTGCAAACTCAAGCGGGAGAGAGTCCATTCAAAGCGTTTCTTGCTAAGTACGACATCTCCCCCGAAAAAGCAGCCAAGATGAAGGATCAGGATCTTGGTATGGCGTTGCTTGAAGCTGCGGGGGCAGCACTCCAGCCGGGTGGGACTACGCGTGGGTTGGCTGCTGCGGCATCTACGCTTGGTCGCAGCTACGGTGCTTCTATCAAAGCACGTCGCCAAGAAGAAATGGCGATGGATCGCGTCCGTGCCGAGATGCTTGATGCTGAGCGTAAAGAGCGCATGGGGCTATCCAAAGAGGCAGCGGGCATCATGGAGCGTGCGCGTAAAGACCGTGTCGAAGCCGCTCGTTATAGCGCCCAAGCCGACCGACTCGAAGCTCAGACGGCAGCGCAGATGGCAACCGCCCTGCGTCCTCGCGGAGAAGCTAAAGCATCTGAGCCCAAACCCGAGGCTGAAGGAGTAAGAGCTCTCACTGAGTTCTACATCAGCAAGGGCATGGATCCTAAGGAAGCTAGGGCTACCGCAGTGCTGAACTACCGTGGCGCTGGCGCTGGCATTAGCGGACAGCCCAAGAGCATGAAGGATGCTCGTGACGCGCTGAAGAGCTATCAGATCCTCAATCCCGAAGCATGGGAGAAGAAGGTCCAGACTATTGGTGTGGAAGCGGCAACTGATCAGTTTGTTGATGAGTACATGCGCGGGGCAGTGTCGCCCCCGTTCCAACAACTTCCCGGCACTGCTCCTCGTGCCGCACCTGCGGCCCCCGCAGCCGCTGCTGACCCTTTCAAAATCCGGCCCCGTTAAGGTGTTGGCATGAAATTAAAAGAATTCCGCCAACAGTATCCGCAGTACGACGACCTTAGTGACGTACAACTAGCAGATGCTTTCCATGCCAAATACTACAAGGACATACCTAAGGCAGATTTCTACAAGCAGATCGGGGTAGTTAAACCATCAGCTGAACCGGAGCGCGGTCCTGCTCCTTCAATTGGTGATGAGCTTGTTCAGGCGGTAACAGTATCCGAACCGTCTTCGACTAAGCGTACCTCTGTGCTTGAGGGTGCTCGCGCACCTGCACCGCTGCCTACAGAAGATCCGATGCTTCGGCCCGAGTTTGTCCGGGCTGTTGAAACTCAGCTTGGCGCACTGCCTGCCGAGCAACGCGCAGAAGCGTTGGACAAGCTCGTCAAGCGTCGTGATGTGTATGGCCGAGCCGCCCGTGTCGTCAAAGGTCGCTTTGATGCTATGGACAAGGCTGGGGAAGCCTTGCCGACTATCTCCGGTGCGTTTGACCCCCGCTTGGAGGCCCAGACCAAGAAGCTGATTACCGAAGGCGGCATGGAGGCCGAGTCGGCCCGAGCGTACGCTCAGCAAGAGCTGGCGCGTGGCGTGATCCCTCGCGTGCTGCCGAAGTTTGAGCGCGACATTGCGGGTGAACAAGCAGCGGCGGCTGCGGCCATGACCGCAGAAGAGATGCAAGATGCGGGCTTCATGTCTCGTGTCGGTGCCGAGGTTCGCTCTGGCCTGCGGCGGACTGCACTTGGTAGTGCCCAGATATATGCAGACATCACCGGCGACACTGATCTTCAGAAGGATTTGACGCGCTATCGCCAGATCGAATCTGCGCGAGGTGCAGCTATTCCGAAGGGTGAAAGCATCGCTGAGCGTTCGGCACAACAGGCACTTGCGACTCTTACGACTCAAGCGCCGATGATTGTGCTCAGTGCCATGACCGGTACGGCGCTGCCCGTACTTGGCCAAGTTGCCTTTGATGCGTTTAGCCAGAGCTACGGAGAAGCACGGGGCGCGGGCAAGACCCCTGCGGAAGCCGCTACTCGTGCGGGCTTGATGGCCACAGCTGAAGTGGTGTTTGAACGCTTCGGTCTTGCTGAGCAACTGAAAGCCATTCGTGGAGTGGTTGACCGCGTTCCGACTAACCAGCTTTCTGGTTACTTAACGAAGGCGTTGATCAAAGATCTTCCCGCCGAGCAAGCCACAACGCTTTCGCAGTTCCTCGTAGACAAGCTGCCGCAGATCGGTCTCGCCCCTGACGCTGGCTTCAAGGACTATTTGGAGCAGGCAGGAGAGACGCTGCGTCAGACGGTGATTCAATCTGGTGCTAGCAGTGCCGCTATCTATGGTGCAGGAGCCGGTACTCGGGCACTTGAAGAACGTGCGCTTACTCGGGAGCTTGGAGCCAGAGATTTTGAACAGGCTGCTGTAGACGAATACGCTCGGCGGGCTCTGTCCCCTGAGTTCTACCGCCCGGAGACTGTTATACCGGGTGTTCGTTCGGATGTTGGCGCACCGGAAACCAGGGCACCGATGCCCGAGCGCCCTGAAGAAATTGCACCTGCTCCCAGGAAACGCGCTCCTCGCGCTGCGGCTCCTGCTGAAGAAGCCCCGACTCCCGCCGAAGAAGCTCCAGCCCCCGCTCCCGCTGCTCCTGTTACGGATGAGGAAAAGCAGGCTGAGGTCAATCGACTTGTATCTATTGGGGTTGACGTAGAGGATGCCGCTGCCCTTGTCGAGAAGACCGCTGCGAAAGCCGCCCCAGCTCCTGCACCTGAAGCAAAGGTAGAACTTACGCCTGAGGTGCGTGCTCGCATTGACGAGTTGACGGACGAGTACGTCGGCTCTGGCCTTCCCCCCAAAGAAGCTCGTGCTCTGGCCATCAAGAACGCGCAGCGCGAAGCAGAAGCGGATGCGGATGCGGAAGCTGCCGCAGCCGAAGGAGAAAAACGTGCTCCAGAAATTGTCACTCCCCCAAGTGGAGAGGGCGTTAGCGTGGCTGGCGAGCCCGCTGCCGGAGCCGCCCCCGGAAGACCTGCAAGAGCTAAACGAGCTAGAGTGGTTCCTCCTGCGCCGGATGTTGGACAGCCTCCTGCACGAGAAGGAAAGCAGCCCGGTGCAGTAGCTGAAGAAGCCGCACCTGCCCCGGCCCCTGCGCCCGCCGCCAAAGTCGAACCGACCAGCAACACCGCCAATCTTCGTGAACTCGGCAAAGTACTGCCGAAGCTGTACGAAGACGGCGAGCCCATGTCAGATGACGACCTGCGTCTGACTCGGCGCAATGTGCTTGCGGCCATCAACACCGGATTGATGAATGGCACGCCGACCGACGACATCATCGAGAAGGCCCAGATTGCGGCTCGGGATGGCATGGACGAGGCGGGCATTGCGGCAGTGCGCAAGCTCATCGAAGACAAGCGCGGTGTGTCTGAGCCTGCGCCTACTACCGTACCGAAGCAGCCGGAACTGCCGTCTGAGGCTACGCAAGAACTCAAGGATGTGGCCAAGGGCAGGAAGCGCGTGCCCACGGCCAAGGTGGTCAAGGCCAAGCCGGGCGAGATCCCTCCTCCCGGTGAGCTTGGTAAGCCTCGCGGTCGGCCTAAGACTGAACGTACGCAGGAAGAAGCCGACAAGGCTGCGCAGGCACGCCGGAAGCAAACGCTCCAGGCCAACAAAGATGCACGTGCTGTGGCCACTGCCGAAAAGCAGCTTGCTGGTGCTTTGGCCCCCATCCCCAAAGGCGCACCGCAGATGGCTCGGCAGAACGCCGCCGCTGCACGCAAGGAAGCTATCAACACTCTGTACGCTCTGAGCCGCCGCAACAAGAACAAGCCGGGGCAGCGTGCAGCAGAGGCACTGAAGAATCCCAAGATCAAACCCGAAGAGATCGAGCAGGCCAAAGCCGACTACGAAAAGAGCAAGGGGTTGGAAGCCCTGCGTCCGGCCAAGGAAGAAATCCGGGTGCGGCCCAGCGCCAACGTGGAGCGTCTGACCAAGATGCTTGGCTCCAAGCTGTACGGCACGCCGCAAGACATCGCTAAGGTCACGATCAAGGAGCTGTTCCAGAACTCCTTTGACGCCTTGAAAGAACTCATTGAGAAGTCAGGGTTCAAGGGCGGCAAGATCCAGGTCAAGGTAAACGAACAAGATCGCACCATTACCGTCATAGACAACGGCCCTGGTATGCCGACCAGTGTGATGGGCAATCAGTTCTTGCAGATTGCGGGCACGGTCAAGGGCACCTCTCGCGCGTCGGGCGGTCTCGGCGTGGCCAAGATGTTGTTCTTGTTCGAGAACAAGAATCTGGAAGTGGTGTCACTGCGCGATGGTGTGGTGTCTCGAATGATCACCACTGGGGACGACCTGAAGGAGTCGATGAGTGACCCTTCTCGCGGGCCCACCATTGTTACGTCTACTGACCCCAAGGTTGTCGAGCAATACAAGGCTATGTTCCCGGAAGGGCACGGCACGGCAATTACTGTGCAGGTGCCTGAGACGTACGTAGACCCCTCCACCGGGGAAACAAAGGATATTGGGTTTGATTCGTGGCGGTTGGAGCGTTCGCCGGTCCTTAGATATAGCCCGCTGCTTGAGCCTGTCGAAGTAACTTTTCAGAGCAGTCGGTATCCAGTAGAACTTCCTATTGGTGCCAACTTCCCCGTCCAAGACTTCACTCCCTTTGCAAACGTAAACTTTGATTGGGGCACTGCTCGTGTCTATATTTCCAAAGGCACAGTGCAGTACCAGGATAAGAATGCGCATATTTTGTCAAATGGTCTTTGGCAGTTTAGCGAAGAATTGCAAGACAAGCCGGGTTATGACGGCAAACAGATTCCGCGCACGTTCTACTTTGACATGGCCCCCAAGCCAGGAGTAAAGCCAGAAGATCCGGGTTATCCGTTTGACCTGAACCGCCAGCGTTTTTCTACGAGTGCTAGCAACGACATAAACAAGATCTTTGCGTATATCTCGGCCATCTTCGGTCAAGCGCAGTTTGCTGAGGAAGTCAAGAATTTTGGTACGGTGCAGTACTTTGAAGCGGATGGGGGTTTGACAACGCCAGAACTGCTTGAACCGAAGGCACCTGCTACCCCCACTGCGCTCACGATAATTAGGCCCGACGACGATGTGGAAGTGCGGGATGGCGTGCTATATGTAAACAACCGCGCTCTGCCTGACATCACCCCCGACGACCTTAAAAACACAGCGGTTCGTATCGACGAGCTGACCATCCCGCAATCGGACATTAGGTCAGACCTCGTTATGGTGCACGACAACACCGTACTGACGAGTGACCCCACCCAGTCGTTATCCGACGCTGCTCGGGCTAAGTTTGGTGACCGGTACGACGATTACCTGCAAGGCGTGGGCAGCGTGTTCATGGCGCTGCGTAATGCGCTCGTACGTACGGACCCGAACAAGTACGGTGATCTAAAAGACGAAGCTGTCGGCATCAGCATTGACCCGCAGTACTACGGAGTGAGTATCAAGGTACCGTTTGCGGGGATGTTTATCAACCCTGCTGCTACGGCGCTGTCTAACACTCCCGCTGAAGTTGCAACAGCGCTGCTGCTTACTATGCAGCATGAACTAGCGCACTTCAAAGAGCGTAACCACGGCGCGGGGTTTGTATCTGAACTTCAACAAATCATCAACGTATTGGATAACCGTTCCAGCCTAAACATGGCCAACATCAAGGGACGGCTGACCGATTTTGTTGCGGAACACAAAGACGTATTCGACTTCCTGAACAAGGAGTTCAAAGATGGAAATATTGAAGCTCGTGGAAACCGTTTCCAAGACGCTAGCTACGAACAAATCGGAGATGAAGGCGGTGCTGGCGCAGGCGCTGGCGCTGTCGGAGCAGGAAAAGGGCGACCCGGCGTACCCGCAGGCGCTCAAGCAAGCACTACAGGTGCTGGACAAGTCAGCGTCGGTGCCGGAGTTCCTGCACAAACTACGAGCCTCGGCCCGATAGATAAGCGCACTGCTGCACAGATCGAGAAGGAAACCAACAAGGCGTACGACACCTTCGAGAAGTCGGCTACGGCTACAGACATCGCCGAGGGCGTCTCGCTGCTCCAGGCACTGCGGAACATCGACAAGTTCAAGCCGTACTTTGGTGCGCTCTACGATAAGCTCGATGGCGCTCGGTTGAGCGTAATCATGCAGTTCATGACTAACGACTCGCTCGTTGAGTGGGGATCGTCGTATGTGCCTGAACTGAATAACACCAACACTCTGCTGCGCAAGATGCGCACGCTGTCGCGCAACCTCCTGGAAGGTGCGCAGCGAGTATCTGAGGAGATGCAGCGGGCGTTTAAGGATGATCCCGATCTCAAGCGCAAGCTGGAGCGGGTGACTTCTGTAGCTACCGACATTCGCGTAGATCCAAGCAAGGGGCCGCGCAAGGGGGCAGAGAAGCTCATCAACGATTACAACAATCTCGGCGTCAAGGGCCAAGCACTGTTCCGCAAGCTGCGCGATTACTACGCCAGCCTGCTGGACTACTACGAGAAGGTACTCGACGACCAGATTGCCGAGTCCAACCTGCCCCCGAATGCGCGGCAGGTGCTGATGGCCGAGATCAAGAAGATGTACGAGACGGACAAGAAGATTGTTCCGTTCTTCCCGTTCGTGCGCAATCGCGGCAACTTCTGGCTACAAGTCGGCAAGGGTGCGGGTCGGCAGTTCTACACGTTCGCCAATGAGGCTGAGCGGCAGACGGTCATGGAGCACATCGCTAAGACCAGCTACGGCGGTCAGTCGGTTCGTGAGTTGCTGTCCGGCCCCAAGTCTGAGTTTGACAAGGGCGACACGCTGGAAGGTTTCCGTAGGGCTACCAGCGACATGACCAAGTCGCTGAAGAAGATCTTTGAGCTGATCGACGACTCCATCAACCCGGAAGAGTTGGTCGGGCGCGTGGCTGAGCTGCGCAACGTAATCCGCAAGGGTGATCCCAACCTCTCCGACAAAGAGGTGCGGGAGAAGGCTTACGAGCAAGCGCGTGAAGAACTCACCCGCAACGTAAAGGACTCCATCTACGAGTTGTATCTGATGACGTTGCCGGACCAGAGTTTCCGCAACAGCTTCATCGCTCGTAAGGATATTGCTGGCTACAACGTAGACATTACTCGCAACTTTGCGAGCTACGCGGTCAAGACCTCTAGCCAACTGCCGCGCATCAAGTATGGGCCGAAGCTGCGCATGTCGTTGCTGGCAGCGGAGAAGTCGTTGGAAGGAGACCCGGACAAGTCCAAGCGCGTGCGCTTCGTTGACGAAATGACTCGGCGCGTGGACCTGGAACTCAATCCGTATCCAACACCACCGGCTGGTATGTCCCCTGCTGTGTACGCAGGCATCAATCGTTTCGTGGACTTCGCTACCCGCTGGGCGTTTGTGCACTACCTGTCGGCAGGTGCGTCGGCAATCGTGCAGTCAACTGCTTTCCTCTACGGACTGTCTGGTCTGGGTGCTCGCCACGGATACGGGCGTACGCTTGTTGAAGTCGGCAAGATGGCGCGTCTGTGGAATGAGTACGGTGCTTCACGGAAGAACGACGACGGCAGCGTCTCGTTCGCTGTGCCTAGCGTGATTAACTCCAAGGCGGTTCAGATCAACCCGTTGGAGCAACGCTTCGTGCGCGACATGATGGGCGCGGGCATTGGTGAGTACACACTTACAAGCGAGATGCTTAACCGGGGCCGTGTGTCCACTGCTGCCTTTGAAGGTCGCGGGTCGAAGCTCGGGCGTGGGGCGATGATGGTTCTTGGTGGTCCGTTCACCACCATCGAACGTCTGGTGCAAGAGACGCTCGCTGTGCCTGCCTTCCGCATGAACCTGCTTGAAGGCGAGAGAAAGAAACTGAAAGGGGAAGAGCTGTACGAGTACGCAGCGGCGCGAGCCATCCGTGACGTGCACGATAGCGTCGGCAACATGGCCGAGAGCAATCGGCCTCCCCTGTTCCGCAACGCTGCTGGGCGCTTCCTGCTTCAGTTCATGGTTTACCCGTTGTTCATCACCGGGCGCTGGATGAAGGAAGCCTACCGCACCGTGACCGCTTCGACGGGTGCGGCTAAGTACCAAGCGTTCAAAGAACTGTCGGGCATCATGGGCGTCACGTTTATGCTGGCTGGCGTAACTGGACTCCCGTTCTTCAGCACCGTGCTGGGTTACATCGGTGCGTGGCTGGAGGACGAAGACGAGAAGATGGGCCGCAAGACGTTCAAGGATCTCGATTACTGGACGTGGTGGCGCACCGTGTGGTTGCCCGAGTACATGGGCAATATCGGCATCTTCGGTCGTCCGTTGACTGAGGTTGTCGGCTTGAGCGAGCAGCAGCTTGCCGACCTGATTGACCGTGGCCCGACTAACATGCTCACTGGAGTAGACATTGCTTCCCGCACGTCTATCAACCCGACCGACATGTTCGCTGGGCAGAACAAGGAAGTGCGCACTACCAAGGAAGGTGCGTTGCAGTTTGCCGAGGATCGTGCCGGTCCGTTTATCGGGATGGTGCTGTCGTACATGGACGCCTACGATGCGTTCGCCGACGGAGACATGCAGCGCGGTATGGAGAAGATGCTGCCCGCGATTGCGCGCAACCCGGCTGTGGCGTTCAAGTACTACAACGAGGGTATCAAGGACTACAAGGGCGCCACGATTCTGAAGAAAGATTCGATGACCACTGGCCGTCTGATCTATCAGGCAATCGGTTTCCGTCTCGACGAAGTAGCGAACCAGCAGAAGTTTTTGTTCCAGCTCTCTAAGATCGAAAACAAGGTTCGGTTCGAGCGCGAGGATATTCTCAAGAACCTGCGCAACTCCTACCAGAAGAAAGACTTCGGTCGGTACCGCGACTGGATGAAAGAGCGCGAGGAGTTCAACCGCAAGTACCCGAGCTACGCCATCGACGATGATGCTGTGGTGCGGTCGGTGACTAGCGGTGCGGAGCGTGCGGCCACTGCGATCCGTGGGTTTGCGCCGACCGAGCAGAATATCCCGATCTTCAAGGAAGCAGTGATTAAACGCTCCAAGTCCATGCGCGAGTTTGAAGAGCGTACCAAGGAATAAAAAAGCCCCGGCGCGATGCCGGGGCTGAAGGATTGGAAGGAGCTAACTTCCGAGAGGAGATACGCACAGCAACGTGTGCGGCGCTAGTGTAGCGTTAAACGCGCCACACCCGCAATCCTTTGACCCCCTGCTCGATCACTACTTTGCTCACTAGCTGTAGCTTCAATCGCTTAGCTGCGCTTTCTATCGTACGTCTAGCCTCTCGGTGGTCAATGCAGGGTACAAAGAACGAGTACCCCCTGCGCATCTTCCGCCAGTCAATCGTGTAGCTTATCTTCTCGATCTGCATCTTCGGGCGGCAGGAAGTCCTCAGTGCGGAAGAACTCGTCGCGGGAAGTGTCCAGCTCAATGGCACGGACAGCCGGAGAGACTACCTTCATCCCCTTGGCCATGCGCTTGTTGACGACGCCAGCCAGGATGTTGTTCCCCTTCAACTGATCCAGCCAATTCTTGTAGCCGATCTGGCGCTCGGCGCAGTGTGCACGGATAGCCGCCACGGTGATAAACAAGCGTTTGGTATCCGGCTCGTAGCGTATGAGCAGCTCGCCTCTTGGTTCCAGGATGGGTGCGCAATCCAACTTGGTACGTGCGTCGGCGATACCGTTGACCACCACGATGTTGTTGATGTGGCTGTTGATGAAGTCGCCCAGGATGTAGTTGCCCTCGTGCGTCGGCGGTGCAATATCCTCGCGCATCACCTTCAGGATCTCCTTGAGCCACTCGTAGATGGCCCGCATGTCGTAGTCGTGCAGACCGAGCTTCTTGGCGATCAGGCCTCCGGTGATGTTGCACGCAGCGATGGCCGACCAGAAACGCTCGCGGGAGGTGAACTGCATCTCGGCGTCAATCTTGGCCTGCACCTGACGCAGCGTGGACTTGGCTTCCTCAAGGTTGTGCACGAGCCACTCGGCATAAATGTCCCCAGCGTGCCCGTAGTTCTCGAACAGTTGCTGGTCAAACATCCGCTTGCCTTCGGCGGTGTCGATGAGGCTAGTCGGCTCGATCTGGTACTCAAACAAACGCATTGACTCACCGTCCGGGGAGTCCTTGGCCAGACGCAGCTTCTCGTAGAACGAGGCGTTAGCCGAGGTGAGGGTGATGCCCTGCCAACTCGTGAAGTTGATCCGCATCTCGTTAGCCGACGCCTTCATCCGGTTCTTGCCCCGGCCCTGGCTGATGCTGTACGCCAGATCGGAGAACTCCATAGCCCCGGTGTTCGTGATCTCGTCGATGGTGTTGGCTAGGTTGTTGAGCACGCCCAGCCGGTGCATCTTGGAGTTGTAGGTGTCCTTCGGGATAGACGCCAGACTCTTGGGGTGGCCAATGATGCTGTTGCACATGTACAGCGTGGTGGACTTGCCTGTACCGGAGCGAGGGTAGATCACGTTGATGATGGCGCCGCTGATGCCCGTGAATTTCAGCAGCAACGACCCGAACCCGGTGAGGGCAGCGAAAGCGTGCGGCTCAAGCCCCTTGCGAGCGTACATATTGAACACTTCTTTCCACGCCTCCAGCGACCCGCAGGGCTTGATCATGTCGATCACGTCGGACGTTGCCGACGATGGAGGGCTGTAGAAGGTGCCGTCTTTCGTGATCTCGCGGTCACCGATGATGATCTTGGAGTCGCCATCGACCCACCCGAACTGTGTGCGCATGATCTCTGCCTTGTTTGTAATCTGTAGGTTTTTGACGGAGGTGATCAGGTAGTTCAGCAAATTCTTAGTTTGTGTATCTCCTGCGGCTACCCCTTGCTTGGCTAACTCTTCGCGCAGTCGGTCCTTGACCACGATGTTGGACAGCGGCACCGGGAACTCCCGTGCACCATCTCTCGGCAGGTCCAGGTGCACCAGGGCCACCTCACCATCGACCGGGTCACGCATGCGCTTCTTGATGTACAGGTTGTTCTCGTACACCATGATCGGCTCTTCTTCCGCGCCGACGTTCATGTAAATCGCACCACTTTTAGCCCGGAAGTACGGGTCCGGCAAGGGCGGATATGTGACGCTAGCGGTAGCGTGCCCGTTTTCTTCGCCGTCACCGTCGTCGGGCGCTTCCTCCCTGGCGATCTCCAGGCCGAGCATGATGGGCGACTTGAACTTACCCTGGTTGGGGCACCCTTCGCAGCCACCGGGGTTCTCGCGCTCAAAGGTTGTGCACAGGTGTGGGCCACCAATGTCCGAAGCCTTCTTATCGGTCTCCCCCTCTGAGTAGCCGGGGTAGTCCTTCGACATCTTGTGGATGGCTTCGTCGCGGTCGATGCAGTGGGTCGCAATAGACAGGGCCGAGCGCCACAAGTTGTACTCAATGTCGGCTTGGTTCTCGTAGCAGTAGAGCAACTGCTTGCAGCCATCGCCCTTGGCCGACTTGATCATGATGGTGCTGAAACGCTTGACGCGATCTTCCAGCATGGACTCCATCAGGGGACTCATCCGGCGAGGGATGTAGTCGCGCTCTTCCTCAGGCTCGGGCGCGTTGATCAGCGCCTTCCAGTCTTCGTAGCTGCGTACGTCGTACTGATCGTTGACGACGGTTACAACCTGAGGGTTCTGTTTGTCTTTGAAGTTGTACGTGCCGGGTTCTCGCAGCACGCGAGACGCCTCGAACACAGCCGTGTCCACGATCAGCTTTTCTTCCAGTGCGAGATCGCGCAGGCGCTTGGACAACGACTCCCACACATTGCGGGGGATGGTCTCGGACAGCACCCAGTAGAAGTGCAGGCCGTAACCCGAGTCGATGATGATGGGGCGGGGGAGCTTGAACTTTAAGCAGAAAGCCCTGACTGCTTCCAGACCAGTACGCTGATCTATGTAGCCGCAGATCTTGCCCTTCTTGTTGGGCGCTGCTTTATCTGGGCCGCAGTCAATGTCCATCCACAGTGCGCGGAAGAACTTGGCGTTGGAGTGCTCTCTGTGTCCTGCATCCCCATACTTGGCGCAGCCGAAGTACGCATCGAAGCCGTTATCTACGAGCCACTGAGTCTTGTCATCAAGCTCTTTGCGTGTCTCGTGAAACGTCTGCTCTATGTATCTTCCCTTGCCCCATGAGCAGTACATACCCTCTGGAGGGAGTACTACGCTTAGCAAATCAAAGTTGCTTGTCATTAGGCACCACAAATAGGATGTAGTGCAGGGCCGAAGCCCCGCACCACCCGGATTACTTCGTCAGGGTTTTGATGTATGTGAGGATCGGGCGCAGCAGCTCTCGGCTGGGCTCGTGCACCCCGGCAAACCAGTTGTAGACGGTTTGACGAGACACACCGAAGCGTTCAGCAATCTGAGCCACTGGCACCCTCTTCGCTATACACAAGCGACCCAGAGCCACGCCTACCTGCCGCTTATCTGCACTCTTGTTCAGATCAACGGTGTATTGGCTGTATCCGCGAGTCATTGATTACCCTTCTTCACTCCAGGCAGACACCACGTCCGACAGGTTCTTCTTACCCGTGGGCTCGGCGTCGGCCTTCTTGCTTGCGCGCTTGGTCGGCTCGGGCTCCTCGGCTTTGGGTGCGGCGAGAGCAGGCTGCTTCGTTACACCGTCGGCTTGGGAGGGAGTCATGACCACGAGAGCCTTGGTCTGCTCAGTACCGGCAACCTTGGTCACCACTTCGTACTCATTACGCTTGACGTAACGGGCCGGGTTGAACAGCACAGACTGGTTGTCGTTGTCCTCGTTGAAGGAGATGCGCGTCACCACGTAGTCGATGCTCTTGCCGTTGCTGCTCAAGTACTTGGTGTAGTTCTCAAACGTGAACGTGCCGTCGCCACCATCACCGAACAGCGACTTGGACGCAAGGTTCATCTGGTAGACCTCCCCTTCCAGGTTGGTACCGAAGTCCTGCTCCAACACAACAGCGATGCGGCGGCTGTAACGGCACGCCTTCGACTGGCCCTGGCCCGAACCTTTGACGTTCTGGGGGCAGTCGTTGCAGTTGTGGTGCTGCGGGTTAGCTGCCTTAGCGTCGGGCTTGTTGCCGTCATTGCTGAAGCAGTCGGGTGCGGTCGGCTCGGCATCGGGACTCCACGCCTTCGCGTAGAAGATGCGGCCTACCTTCGGTGCGGCATTGACGATCACGGCGTTCAGGTCGCCCTTGATCTTGCCCATCTCCTCGCCGCCGACGACGAGTTTGAACGTGCCGTTCTTGGGCACGATGCGCTTGATGCCAGTTTTGTTACCCGCGAGTTGCTTGGTCAGCTCGCTGACGCCTGCGGTTTGCAGGAACTCGGGTACATCTTGGCTGAGGATGAGATTGCTCATTTCTAACTTTCCTTTGAACGTCTAACGACCACGGTGAACTCCCGCTCGACATTGAGCCCAGCAGGTTGAACGTCGGGATTCTCTTCAAGAAACTGCTTCATGTGAGTCTGATGAAGCCGCTTCTCCAGCAGGGCAAATGCACGATGCTTCTCGATGAAGCTGTACATCGAATCCCAGTCATTCGTCCAGTACCGTGACTTGACGGAACGGATGACGGTGCCTGCATTGGTCTTGATGCTGCTGGCGTCCACCGCCTTGCAGATCTCCAGCATCTCGCCTTCGATGAGCTTGAGTTGGTTCTCCAGCTCCTCGTCGGCTTGCTCGTACTTGCGCTTGAGGTCGCTGCGTGCGTCCCTGATCTTGATGTAGGTTGCAGTCAGCTGTTCAAGCGGCACGCCGCTGATTTCAGGGGTAGGTTGGGCTTGGACTTCGGCGTCCATGTTAGCTCCTTCGTTGTTGTGATGGGGTCTATTATGCGGGCTTCCTTGACTTTGTCAAGTGCCTTCGCTCATTTCTTGTTTGTACAGCTCAACTATCTTCGCGTGGTTGGAGATGTTGTCGCGCAGCAGGGCGTACAGACGCGCCTCGATGGGGCTCCCCTTGATGTGCACTACTGTCATGGCGTTCTTCTGGCCGGGGCGGTCGATGCGTGCGTTGGCTTGCAGGTACGTCTCAACACTGGTCACGGGAGCGTACCAAACGACGGTGTCGGCTGCGGTCAGGGTAAGTCCGTGGGATGCCGCTTGCGGCTGAATGATCAGCACCTTGGGGTCGGCTTGCTCCTGGAAACGCTTGACGATCTCTGTGCGCTTGTGCACGGGCACCTCACCGTTGATCACGTCGGACGTGATGCTTTGCTTGCCGAGGTAGTCATGGATCTGCTTGATCGTGTGCGTGAATGGGACGAACACCAGCACCTTGTTGGACGACTCGTCGATCACCTCGGTCACTGCACGTAAACGATTACTTGCATCGAAGTCCACGACCTCGCCCGTGTCGGTGTAGACCGAGCCGCACGCAATCTGGAGCAGCTTGTTGAGCTTGACCGCTGCGTTGACCGCGCTGATCTCCTCACCTGCCGCCTCCATGAGCATGTCGGTCTTGAGCTTCTTGTAGTACTTGACCTGCTGCGGCGTCATCGGTGCGTCCCGGTCGGCGAACGTGACCTCCGGGAGATCAAGACACTGACGCTTCTCGAACCTAATGGCCGGTTGTAGTACACGATGCACGATGGATTGAGCCGCAGGCTTGGGCGCCCACCGATACTGCGTTACGGGATACATCACTTGATCGCGGAACTGCCCGTAGAAGGGGGGCACACCGTCCGGGTTGACCAGCTTGGCCAGACCGTAGGCATCCACAGGCGACTGCGCTGCGGGTGTACCTGTGAGCATCCACAGACCTTTGACGTGCTTCATCACGTCGCGCAATGTCTTCCATCTATCGGTCTGCGCGTTCTTATAGGCAGAGGCTTCATCGACCACGATCAGGTCGAACCCGCCCGCGATGATCTCAGCCTTGCAGATGGACACGCCGTCGAAGTTGATGATGACGTACTCGGCACCAGCTCTGATGATCTCCTTGCGCTTAGTCGCGCTGCCGTAAGCCACATCGACACGGCGGTGCACCGCAAACTTAAACAGGTCTTGCTGCCAAGCGGAGTGCATGATGGACAGAGGGCAGACGATCAGCACGCGGCGGATCAGCCCCATCTTCATGAGGTAGTCGGTTGCCCAGATCACCGAGGCCGTCTTGCCCGTACCCTGCTCGTTGAAGCAGAAGGCTTTGCGTTGGCCAGACAAGAACGCAGCGGTTTCTTTCTGGTGCAGGAAAGGGGACAGCCCCGGAGGGCATGGCCAGTTGTAGCCAGGGAGAAAGTCCTGTTGCTCCATTACAGCTTGTTCTCTTTAGTGAGCATCCACCAGATGAAGGCGATTACGGGATAGCCCAGCGTGAGCACGATGATCCAGAAGTTTTCGTTCACTTCTTCTCCCGCTTGCTCGTCTCGGACACGACCTTGTGGTTGGAGTTGCGCTTGAACGAACGGTTGGCGCTCGGCGATTGCAGCTTGACGCCATGCTTGTTTGTGCCGCCTTTGCTCAGGGCAACACGGTGGGCTAGGTCTTTGCCCTGGCGTGCATCTGCCGCTCCGTTTCCGTCGCGGTCGGCTTTGCCTTTGTCGAACGACTCGCGTGCACGCTGACGCTCCAGGCGCTCATCGGCTTCGCCACGAGCAAGCTGCTGTTGGTATTCCTTCTTGTAAGGACGGGGTTTATTTACGTACGGCATCTTTGCCTCCTTCAAACTGTTTCATTGCTTCGGGGCCCGTGACCCACAGAGGTTCACGACCTTCCTTCTCTATATCGCACAGCATCCTACCGACAGACATACTGATCTCCAGTAGCATGTTGTTTTTGGACTTTACGAACTCGCGCTGAACAAGCTCTTTTACTTGGGCGTCAAGAATGCTACCGACCACTTCACGCACTCGGCGGTTCAGTTCATTCTCAAGGATCAGTGCGGTATCGGTCTGTTCGTTATCCATTGTTAGCTCCTGTTGTGTTCACATGATTTCACCGGGCAGAATCGGCACAGGGGTCCGGTGATGGGGTTCCACACGCCATGCTCAAGCGACCGTTCCAGCTGCTTGATTGTGGGCATGACGCCGCCGATGTATTCGTTGCGGTTACCGATGTGGTGCTCCTTGCGGACGAACTCGTTGCTCACCACAAACAGCAGGGCTGACTTGATCCTACCCACGTCGGGGAAGTGAGCGAACACGGCGGTAGCCATCAGGTCAAGCTGCTTCACGTCTGCGTAGCGTGCGCTCTTGCTCGTCTTGTAATCAACCATGTGGGCCAAGCCCTTGGTCGGGTCAACGATCAGCAGGTCCACGATGCCGTGCCACCACACATCAGGCGCCTTGAACGCGCACGGTGCTAGGTCTTTGGTAAGGCCAAGCTCAAGCTCGCAGTACTTGTCGCCGGGGATCTTCTTCAGCGACTCAAGGATCGGCTCCATGTACGAGTACTTCTTCGGCATGGGTTTGCCGTCACGCACGTGTTCCTCTGCGGCTTTGTGCACGTCGCTTCCGTACAGCGCCGCCTCATGCGGCGTGTCCTTAACGTCCTTGGCTACCTTGAGGTGGTAATACTTCTTCGGGCACTGTTCAAAGGTCTTGAGGCTGCTGTAGGACCAAACGAGATTCATGCTTCACCCCCAATCCCGTGTGCGCGTTCGATGGCGCGGACAAAGTTGCGCTGATATGCAGGCACCGACCCATACTGGCCGTAATCAAGGATTTCCATAATCTCCTCATCCGTCAGCGGCTTGCGCTCAGACTCCGCAAGCGCAGCACTCAACTGCTTAATCGCGTGCTTTGCCACCGGGAACGGCATCGCGTTGTCGATCATCTTCAACGCCTCAAGCGCCTGCTGCGCTGCTTCTCGTAGGCTCATTACTTACCCTTCTGCTGCATTACCTTCAAGGCGGCGTGCGCTTCTGTCACCCACCTGATCGTCATGATCGCCGAGTCGAGTGCTTTATGCCAATCTTCCTCAAGCGCCGCTTCATGCAACGCACGCAACGCCTTCTCAGCTTGCAGTGCCGGGTAAGCGTAATCAACAATCTCCGTATGTTTGTCCATGTCCAGCCTCACAGTTCAAAGGTAAATCGGGAGCCCACGAGGGACGCAGGCGCATACACAACTCAACGAACTCCTGCCCAGTCTCAGCTTCGTCTTCAGGAATCAGGCACGCGATGGCGTCATGCACCGTCATCACCACCCGATACTTCTTGGCGATCATCAGCATCTGCTCACCGATGACGATACGAGCTAACGCTTGACAGATGTTCTCCACCACTTTACCGCCATAGATGCGGTTAGGGAGCACGGTCTTACCCTTCTTGGTGTCATACACATACTCGTATTTGCCGCTCTCGGGGTCTTGGCGCTTGCGCAGATTGGGGTACTTCAGATACATCCCGTTGGGCAGACGGATGCCCCGCTTGCCCTCCACCTTCAGCAGACCGCCTCGGCCTATCTCGCCAGTTTGATTGTTGGCAATCCAGTCCAGAGCTTCGTGGGCCTTGCGCCAGAACTCCGTGATCTTGTGGTTAGCTGCGCGGTAGGTGTTGATGATGTGCTGAGCTTCTTCCAACTCCACGACCACAGGCTTCTGACCGCTCTTCAACGCCCCCTGGAACTTCTTGGCCCCCATGCCGTAGCCGCACCCGAGGATCGTGGTCTTGCCCACGAACCGTTCCATCTCGTCCTTCTTGGTGATCGTCCTGCCGTAGATGGCTGAGGCCATGATGCAGTACACATCCTGCCCCTTCTCAAAGGCTTCAACCAGATCATCCTGCTCAGCTATCCATGCGAGCGTACGTGCTTCGATCTGCGACGAGTCTGAGTCACAGATGACATAACCCACCGGGGCGACGATGGCTTGCTTCAGCGGCGACGAGCGCGGCAGGTTCTGGAGGTTGAGCTTGTCGTCCCCACCCCACCGCCCGGTGTGGGCTGCGTAGTAGCGCAGGGGCACAGGCATCGTTCCACGCCCCGAGATCTCAATGAACCTCTGCGTGCGGGTCTCCTCGATGGTGGATTTCACCCCAAGCCGGGCAGAGACGATGGCCTGTATCTTCGGATCTGGATGCTTAAGCAACGCCTTGAACGCTTCATCGGACTTGGAGAAAGCGTACGTCTCCTTACCCGTAGTCGGGCTGATCTTCATCGGCGGCTCGACGTTGAGTATCTTGAGCGTTGCAGCGAGCTTGTGGTTGGACATGAGCTGATCTTTGTCCACCATCGTCACGGCGTCGAGTAGCTCTTTCTTCGCTACCTGCACGTCATGGATGTGGTCGAGCAGCAGGTTGCTATCCAAGTACAGCGTCGGCTCCGAGAACATCTTGATCGTCAGGTCGATCAGGCGCAACTCGGTCTTCGGGAATCCATCGGATAGGTGATTGAACAGGTCGTAGGTCAGGGCCACATCGTTGCAGCAGTACTCACCGTACCTCGCTAGGTCGAGCGGATTGAAGTCCTGTCGGCGTTTGCCCTTAGCGTTGAGCACCTCCTCGCCCTTGACGCCGATCTCGTAGTACTGGGCTAGGGTAGCAAGGCTTCCGCCAACTTCCGTACCATGAACAGCACGAGCCATGCTGAGAGTATCAAGCCAGCCCCGAGGGCAAATGCCAAAATGCCAATGAAGGATAGCGGCATCAAACATAGCGTTATGAGCCAACGCCAGATTAGAAGGAAAGTCATATTTTTCGAGGAACTGTTTGATTTCCTTGCGGGTTCCTGAGAACCACTCTGGGTCGCTATCGCCCGTCTGGACTGCCACGCCGATAACTTCAAAGCGTTCATCGCGGATGTACTCCTCAGTCGTCAACTTCGTCAGGCTGAAGTCCTGATCGTAGTACGTCTCAAAGTCGATGGTTAGGATGTTCACAGGTTCTTCAGCTTCTGCACGAGTGCTTCAGTAAGGGTTTGCTTGCCGACTTGTATAGAGGTGGCAACGACTGAGCTATTCAGGGCCATGTTGTGTAGGGCTGCGTTTTGCAGGCTTTGAGCCGTGGCGGTCTGAACACCGATGCCATCTCCGTACACGCTTCTCAGGTCGGTGTGCCCCGGTTTGTACTTCAGCGAGCTACCCTGGCGCTTTAGCATTTCATCTTGCTTGGGGTCGTTCAGCATCGACTCAAGCACCCGGTCGTGGAACTTGCGGTACATGACCTTGTCGTAGCCTTGCTTGAGTGCGTCGATTTCGGCTCCGTTCAGGCCGTACGAACCGCTGCCGTTAATCGCGTTCCACACCCACCCGAAACGGGGGCTGCTGTGGCGCACAAGCTGATCGTTGTCGTAAAAATCATCCGGGTGCGTCTCCATGCGGGTCAGCACCATCTGCACCGCTTCCCTAACAGTGTTAGTCATTTCAGCTTCTCCAGTAGCTCGTCCAGTTCGTTGATGTTTGTCTCGTTGATCACCAAGGCCGTACCGCCCTGCGCCTTGATCTGACCCAGGTGCTTGTCCTGCAACGCTGTCGTTGGGTTCTTGCCTGCCTTGGCCTCAACCGCGAGGAAGTGCCCCGCCGCACAGCACAGGAAGTCGGGCACGCCACTGTTGCCGTAGCCCGAGCCGATAGGCATCGCGTAGTAGACGCCGTGCTTCTTCAGGATGGCCTTGATCTTGTCCTTGACCTTGGACTCAGGGGTTGCTGCCATTACTCGACCCACTCCATGTAAGTGACGCCCTTGTGTTGGTAGATCGCTAGATGGAAAGGTTCTCGCTTGTTCGGTATGACCTTCTCGCCGTCCCACTCGCCAAAGTGGCAGTGCTCGCAGGTGAACTCGATGGTGAGGCCGTGCCTACGACTGCTCGGGTTGTGCGTCTCTTCGCTTGGGAACTTGATCGCCGTTACTTCGTGCCCGTTCTGCGAGATGACCGTGGTGTACGGCTCGTCCTCTTTACGCTCGTAGATAGCTGTGTTGACTTGGTGCAGGTTGCGCCCATCGCACTTGGGGCAGCTCAGTGCGGTAGGGTTGTCCGGTGTCAGAAACACCAGCTCTCGCTTCTTCCACATGGGTAGCTCCTTCGTTGTTGTGCGCCCATCCTACCACCCTCCTTGACTTTGTCAAGTACCCTAGCCCTCTTCGGGAACTGGTGCATACCCGGACATGGCCGGGCGATGCCTAACATTGTTAGGGCATAAAAAAGCCCCGCAGCGCGGGGCATGCGGGGCAGTTGGGGTGTTACCCCTCAGGAGAGAACCAATGCACTCACTGCGAGATGTTCAGCACATCGCGCAGCTTGGTAGCGTACCAAGCCATCTTCCCGGCGTCAATGTCGGGCGCACCCTTCTTGCCGATGCGGGAGGCGTACTTCAGGGCGTTGCCCTTGAGGTAGCCGATGTATTCCTCGCGGGTCAGCTTGGCCTGGATGAAGTCGATGGTCTCGATGCCGCCTGCCTTGTAGTGGGGCGGGTGGTTGACCAAGTCGGCTTTGGCCTCAGGGAACAACTCCTTCTGCACCGCCTCGGGCACGGGCACAGTCACGCTGAACTTGCCGTTCTTGTGCACTGCGTCAATGTCCACAGGCTTGGCCTTGGGCACGGCGGGACTAACTTTGTTAGTCTTCTTGTACTTAACTGCGTACACCAAGCTGATCTTAACGCCCAGCTGCTCGGCCACATACTTGGCCTTGGCGTTGGGGTTTGCGGCCAGGAAGCGGCGTACCTTCTCACTCATCGACAGTCTCTTGCGTCCCATTTTGGGGCTCCTTCAATTTAAGTTCGTCTCTAACATACTCGGTAAGAACAGCTCGCATTTGGGCTTGCTTGTCTTTGGGATGGTACTTGTTGAAGTAATCCATCACTTCGCGGCTTAGCCTCATGCTCGTTGCAAAGAGGGCGGGTTTCTTACCCGGTCCCCGACCCCTTCGTTTTGGTTGCTCTGTTGCTCCTTCTTCCATTCAAGCTCCTTCGGTTGAAATAGTCTTCCTTCGGCCCCGCATGGGCCTCGGGTTCGGTTGTCGATGCAAGTGCCGATCCCCTTGCTTGCGGTGTAGGGGTTGACGGCACAGCGCATAACCAAGTTGCCCGAGTGGATGCGAGGACTGTCTTCACTCGGTCGGTAATGCTTGCATCGTTTGCACAGTTCGCGTTGGGTTCCCCATTCATACTTCGGTAGGGTGAAAGGCATGGCGTTTCAAAAGATGACACAACTTATCAGCATACCTGCAAGTAGAACGGCACAGACCGCAAGGGACAAGGCCACACGCCCAAAGTCCTCAAGCGTCTGATCTATCTCTTGCCTCTGCCTTTCCACGGCGCTCACTCCTTTCCTCCATCATCCGCTCGGCAATATCGAAAGCGGTGCGGGACACCGCCTCCACATAAGCAGGTTCGTGCCCTGCGCTCAGCACTCCTAGCATTGCTAGTCCTGCGTAGAAATCTCTAAGGTGCTCGTCATCCATACGGGTCTCACGGGCGAATGAAGGGGCAGTAGGAGGTGAACACTACGCGCTCGACGTACTGGCAGTTGAAGTCAATACAGTATGTGCCCACATAACGGGGGCCATCGTTGGTGCTGATGAAGTCACACTTGACCAGAGTGCCTGCCCGTGCGTAGACAGTAGCAGCGGTGGCGGCGAGGACGATAGCGAGAATGAATTTCATGGTGGCTCCTAATAATGTTAGGCAACTGCCTGTTGGGGTTGTGTGGTCTTGCTGTTGAGTCGGCTCTCCACTTCTTCGAGCAGCTCGGCAATGTCCTGGTCGAGCAGGTGCAACTTCTGTGACCACCGGGCGATGGTCAACCGAATGTCGTGTATCAGCTCTTCCTTCTGTGACGCATTACTTACTACCTCTGAAGTAAGGCGATAGCCGCCTCCGTTCTCTCGATCCGTGGGTAGGCTAACGAACGCCCGGATGGACACCGGCTCCGTCTCCACCAAGGTGATCCTGCACCGTTGAATCAGCGACCGTGCCTGCTCCTTGCGGTAGCTCTCAGCAGCCTTTGTGTTGTCCCACTCGAAATGCTTGTGCAGGATGCTGTCGGCTTTGCTTGCCTCAGTAATCACATCCTCCACCTTGAGCACGCCACCATTGCGCCGTGCCATGTCAGTTAAAAGTTTCCGTTCCTCTTTCATGTTTGCTCCTTAAAAGTTAAATGCCTGCCGTGCCTTGCCATACCGCGCCATTCCTGTACGCGCCATTCCGCTCCTGCCTTGCATTACCTCGCGTCGCCGCACCTCGCCCGTCCAAGCCGGGCCTTTCCTGACCTGCCTTGCATTACCTTGCCTCGCCAAGACTCACCCATCGACTCCTAGCCGAGCCTTGCCTGCCGTACCTCACCGGACCGAATCTCTCCAATCCCGGACTTTCCATGCCTCGCCTGCCTTGCCTCACCTGATCTGACCGAGACTAGCCTCGCGATGCCTGCCTGAACGCACCAAACCTTGCCTTGCCTTGCCCCGCCAGACCTGCCTTGCCATATCGAGCCACGCCGCACCATGCCAGTCCCGGACGGTCCGAGCCATACCTGCCTTGCCGAGCCTTACCGCGCGACACCGTGCCAAGCCGACCCTAGCCTGCCTTGCCTGTCCGGTTCGAGCCAAGCCCCGCCCCGACTTGCCTGCCTTACTGGATGCCGTACTTCTTGATGACCTCCTTCTCCCTTTCAGTCGGCACTACCTGAAACAAACCGAACCCACAGCCTGCGGATGCTTTGCTGTCGGGACGGCCTGCACCGATACCCACCTGCAACCCACACCGGGAAACTAGGTTGAGTACATCCACCATCTTGAACTGCTGCGTGTCGTAGCGCACTCGCAACCGCGCGGCCCAGTTGCGGTACATCGGACGGGCTCGCACATCCACTACACCTGTCGCGTTACGGGTATGCGCGGTGTAGGTGTGGCTCTCGCCGTAGATCCGCACCAGGGGAACGCCATCGTTCTTGTCGAACCCATCGGCCTCGATGAACGCAGACAACTTGGCAAGCGTCATCTTGAACCCAACCAGTCGGCATGCGCTGATCATGGCGGCACGGAACGCAGCAGCATTCATGCCTTCCCAATTCTCTGCGCTACGGTAGCGTGCTTCCTCGGCGTCTTTCTCAAAGTCCCTAGCCTCTCGGGTCTTCTTGTTCCTAGCCGCTTGGCCTTCGGCCATCTTCGCCATCAGCTCGGCCTTCTTGCTGAACCGCTCGACCACCAGGGGCGCGATGCCCTCGATGTAGAAATCGGTTACGCCGAACTTCGGCGGACTGATGACACAGGTTTCTTCTTTGATCACAGTTAGCTCCTAACAATGTTAGTGTGGTTAGAACAATGCCTCGGGCCAGTCTGCGCTGACCTTCTTCGTTTTTGCTTTTGGTTTCTTTGGTGGCGTGTAGGGCTGACCCTTCCACGTCGGAAAGGGCCAGACCTTTGGCGGTGGGTCTACCGCTTGCGCTCGGGGGTGTACTGTTTTGCGAGTAGCCATCTATCTCCTAGCTGTCGGACCGATTTGACCCATTGGCGTTGGTTGTGGCGTTGCGTATGCAGGGGCACATAGTCCACCGCAAACAATTCACGCACCAACTTGAGTGCTCGTGTTTTCATGCTTGCTCCTTCTCATCTTCAGGCAGCAACACAAAGGTTGCACCGTCCACCCTACAGCCCACATCCGAGATCATCTGACCGTCCTGCACTAGCTTGAGCAGGCCGACCTTACGCCGCATCTCGTAGGGCAATGTCTCGTCAGAGAGGGTCTTGACGCCTTCTTCAGACTTGACAATGTAATGCGTACCATCGAATGCTACGACAACTGACTTGCCATTGTCAAACGCTTCTTTGATTTTTTTCACAACACCATAGTTCGCCCGTGCGTCGTCGTACCTACCCTTCTTAGGCAAGAGGTTGGGGTATGCCTGTAGGTACGCTTCCATGTTCTTCGCAGCAAAGTCACCCGCCTTGTCGAGCAGCGCATCCTTGGCGTGTCGGTATTCCCACGCTTTAGTCTGGTTCTCTTTCTTGAGTAGTGACTCCGCTATCTCAGCAGCTTTCTCGACACGCTCGTCGTTGTTGGCTTTGAAGAAGGTCTTACGGATACGCAGTTGTGCCTTGACCGGATCTTCGGTGAAGTAGCCCGTGCCACGCTCACGGGCGGCATTGATGCGGTCGTTGCTCACCTTGATCTTGTAGCTCCTGCCCTTGTGCGTGATCGCCACCTTGCCGAGAAACTCGTCGTCCTCGTAGATAACGAAGTCGGTGTAGACGCGAGTCTGAGCGTCCGGGCGCACAAAGTCCGTAGCTACGAACCGCCAGTTGGGCTTGCCAGACACAAGCATATCCAGGGTGTCGTAGATCTGCGCTTGTGTGTGGGGTACTGTGCCTCCTTTCGAGTCGTCTGCATCTACGCTCACATTCGGGCGACCGATGAGGTTGCGGCTCGCATCGTAGGCTGATGCACGGATGGGTGTTGTCATGTGTAGCTCCTTCGTTGTTACTCTGATTACCAGTCGAACTTTTCCAAGATCGCATCGACCTTGGACTTCATGCTCTCGCGGATCGCGGGAGATTCTTTGATGGCCTCAATGTCGGCCCCTAACATTGTTAGTTCCAGTTGCTTGCGTGCCTCTTCCAACTTCGGGTCGCCCGTGATGTTGAGCTTGGTCAGCAGCGAGCACAGGTCGGTGGCGTTGGTCACCAGGGTTTCGTGATACCGCTTCTTGGGCTTATCGTCGTCACCACTACTCGGCTCGTCGGTCAGCTTCTCGCTCATCGCTGTCAGCGTAGAGTGCAGTCGCTCCCACGGCTCGCGCATGGCATCGGCCAAGCGCACATCGTAGTCCCGTGCGTACTTGTGCTTGAGTTCCTCTAGCTCCTCGTTGGCAACATCGAGTCGGAAGTCCCCGGCCTCAGGCAGAGGGGAGATGACATAGCGGAACCCGAACCGCCCACGCACATCATCCAGGGACGGGTAGTCCTCGGACTTGTACAACTTGCCCAAGTGCAGGGGCGCATCGTTGAGCAGCTGCGGGTACGCAATAAAGAAGTTATCGCAGAGCATATTGAACTTCAGCTCCGCTTCATTGATGAATGACTTGTAGTCCAGGAACATCGAGGTCGGCAAGAGTCGCTCGCCCTTGTCGGCCCAGGGCAGCGTCATGCGCAGGTGCTTGACCCGGCAATGCGCCGCGTACTTCTCAATGTCTTTGCGCAGGCTAGTACCTGCAAAGAGATCCTTCATGAACTTGCCAGCGTTGATGTTCGCGTTGGCGTTGGAGTTCACCGCATCGGTAACTTCGCGGTCGAGCTTGGCCGCAGGCCACACGCTCAGGTTGAGGGAAACAAGAACAGCAGATGATGAGATGGACATGGTTAGCTCCGTAAGATGTTTAGCTAATGATGAGTGAAGTTGTGGTTATTCTGATGTGCCTAACATTGTTAGGGTTAGTCCTTTGGGGGTGGGCCAGCGAGCTTAGCCATCTGATACAGGCTGTCGCTGATCAGTCGGATGCTCCCGAACCCGGAGGTGTTCTCGTACACATGGACGGTGTTGTCCCCATCCTTCACATACTTCTCCTCGTACCGCTCGGCTTTGCCCATCAGCTCGCCCACGGTCACAGCATCCTTGAGGTCGAGCACATACTTCTGCCACCCGAATTCGATAACAGCTTTGGTCATTCCGTACTCCTCAATCGTTGACATGAATCGTTTTACCGTTGGGGGCGACAACCGTATTTCCCCCCACGATGCACCAGAGTACCGGGCACGGCCAATCACCGCCCCAGTCATCACCAACATACCCATCCGTAAGGACGACCACACAGTCGGGGACAAGGCTCTTCTCCTTCATGTATGCCGTGATGCAGGACGGAGATGTGCCGCCACCGCCCATCGGCTTGGTTGAACTGATGATGCTCTGAGCACTAGCCCCGGTGTAAGTCTCATGCCCTGCCACCTCACCGTCCCAGTACAGCAGGTCGATGAGTTCAGGGTTCACCTGCTCACAGATCGCCGCGAATTCGGACAGGAACGCATTGAGTTCCTCCCCACCGATAGACCCTGAGGTGTCGATAGCGGGTACAAGATGGTTCATCTTCTCGCTGATCAGTGTTGGCATATAGATACCTTGGCCCACGAACCTACGATTAACCTTGCGCCAGGACGATGCGTCCTTACCCGCACAGATCGACTTGACATACTCGCGCAACTGCTCGCGCCAGTCCACCTTCGGGGCGATGAGGTCACCAAGTTCTCGCTCAAGGTCGCCGCCGCCCTTGCCGTTGACCTTTTGGTTGGCGATGATGCCTTGACGGATTGCTTGGTCGATTTCACGCTCTAGGTCTTTCTTCTGTTCCTCGGACAGTTCACGCGCACCGTCCCAGTCGTGGTCGTCGAAGCCATCCCCACCACCGCCGCCTTCATCCTCTTGCTCCTGCTTGAGAATGTCGAACACCTGCTTGGCATTCATGCCACGGAACCGCTCGTCGAGCAGGCCCATCAGCTTGCCGTCCTTGTCACGGGGCATGGACATGAACGACTCGTGCGGATCTAGATCCTTGAGTTGCAGGTTGATCACGAAGTCGCACGCACAGTTAGCGAGGTGTGCGTCCTCGTCGTGCAGCTTGCGCCATGTGGTCAGGTGGCGATACATCTTGTGCATAGCCTCGTGCATGATGACGAACGCAAGCTCCTTCTCCTTGAGCTTCTTGACGAAGTCGGCCCCGTAACGCTCATCCCTGCCGTTGGTCATGGCGGTCGGAACCTTGTCGTCCACATAGGTCTTGCCCACCATCAGGATGCCGGACATGAGTGCGACCTTAGGGTTACGCAAGAGACTGATCTTCACCTTTTGGAGCTTGCGCTCCGGTGTCATTGCTGTGCCTAACATTGTTAGCTCCTTGTCTGTACTGTTTCTGTTTTGTACCGTTTCTGATACTCGTGGCGCTCCGCTTCAATGAGATCCTCCAACTCAACTAGCAGCATACGCAGCACACCCTCGGCGTGGTCCGGCTCGGTGCACTTGGCGATTAGTTTGTCGCCATGCTCGGTCCTCCGCGCAAGCACGAACTCAACGCTCAGCTTCCAACTGTCCACCTTGTGCCCCGTGTAGATCCTCAGTTGATAGCCACTACTGCCCAGCAGGCGTATCAGACCCTGACACTGGACGGCCACCTCTTGCGCACGCTTCCACTCCCCGGGTAATAAAAGTAAAGATCGTGGTACGTAGCTGTATCCATGTGTTGCCATTGCTCACCTCACAGAAGATCCTGGTTATCTGCCACCCACTTGCTGAAGTCCTTGTTGCCGAACGCGATGGACTGCTTGCTCGTGCTGCGTGCAATCTGAATAGCGAATGTGGCTTGCCACTCGGGTTGGAACCGCTTGATGTACTCCATGAACGCGCTGAAGGTGTCCTTCTCGGCTGCTGCAATCAGGCCGTAGATCACCACAGCACACGCACCGGGCTGCTCGGGAACCTTGGCAGTCTTCGGGTCGGCGATGATCGCCGCCTTGCTCGGCAGTTGATCGCTGTATGCGATGAACGCTTGAATGTCTCGGCTCGCTGCTTCACCCACCACGCCAGTAACAGCAGCGATGAGTGCGTCTGTGGAAAAGTGAGCACGGTTAGATACGATATTGGATGCCAACTCCAAGGTGCGAGGGCAGACGAAAGAGTCCTGCACCGTGCGCGGGTTGAAGATGTACGGGTTGTCGCCCGTGCCACCGTCCAGGTATGAGTCGAGCACATGGGGATAGCGGTCTACCCACGCGCAGATCTCGGGAGCGATGCCCTTGGGCACGGCCCAGTTCAGCCACTCCTTCGCGTTGGGCTTGCGTACGACTAACTTTGTTAGGCGTGCTTTGGTGTGCGCCTTCATGCCGTCACCCACACCATCGGATGACAGGTTACCCGTGGAGAAAACAATCGACCCCTTGGGCAGCGGCACATCACCCAGTCGAGGATTGACCACCTCGAACAGCGGGTGCAGCATATTCTTGACGGGGTCGGCTCCCTTGGAATACTCGTCGAGCATGATCACCACAGGCTTGCCCTCGTGCAGCTTGAACCGTGCGTTGGGGTAGTACTTCGTGGTGCGTGTCTCGTGACAGGTCACGGGCATAGCTATGTCGCCCAAGTCCATGTTAGGTACATCAATGTAGGCATAGTCCATGCCCATGCGGTTGGCGATAGCCTCTAGTTGGGATGACTTACCCACACCCGGCTCGCCCATCAGGTGAAAGCGATTTGTGGGCACGCTAGTGATCAGCGTTGCGGCTTCAGCCAGGGATACGGTCTTGCCAAAAGTGATTTC
>JACCDU011345050.1_pt1 | contig 36883 bp, 53 predicted proteins | sample 7446081 | NCBI WGS metagenome assembly JACCDU01 (sample SAMN15323447, study PRJNA562643) | freshwater metagenome | isolation source: river surface water | place: USA:Blue River Watershed | collected 2017-08-17
GACGAGGTTGTAGTCTCCATTGGTGAGGAAGCGCCACCCACCGAAGAACCAGCACACGCACCTGAATGGGTACGAGAGCTACGCAAGACGAACCGAGAACTTCAGCGCCAAAACCGCGAACTTCAAACAAGGTTGCAAACCACCGCGCAGACTGAGACCAAGCCAGTCACGCTGGGGCCAAAGCCAAAACTTGAAGATCACGATTACGATGCTGACAAGTACGAGGAAGCATTGGCTTCATGGTTTGAACGCAAGCGACAAGCCGATGAAATCAACGCCAGACAAGAGGCTGAAGTTATGAATCAGCAGAAAGCCTGGCAAGCCAAACTGGATGGCTACGGTAAGGCGAAAGCCGAACTGAGAGTCAAAGACTTTGAAGACGCCGAGGCAGTTGCCCAGGAATTATTCAACGTCACCCAGCAAGGCGTCATGCTGCAAGGTGCGGACAATCCCGCCCTAGTCGTCTACGCACTCGGCAAGAACCCCAAGAAGGCGCAAGAGCTGGCATCCATCAAAGACCCCGTAAAGTTTGCCTTTGCGGTCGCAAAACTGGAGAAAGATTTGAAAGTGACCAACCGTAAGGCAGCCCCGCCACCCGAAAGAGTCGTATCTGGTACAGGTCGAGTCTCTGGGGCGGTGGACTCAACCCTCGAACGGCTGCGAGAAGAAGCGGCTCGTACTGGCAACATGACGAAAGTCATTCAGTACAAAGCGCAGAAACGAGCAGTTTCATCTAAATGATTTTTTTAAGGAAATACCATGTCTAACTCATTCAGCAAAGAAGAACGCGTCGCTTTTGAAGACCTCCTCGAAGGCTTCCAAGACGCTCTAGTCCTGTCCCGTCATGTCAACATCTACAACACAGACCAGACGATGATGGAACGCGCCAATAACACCATCTGGCGTCCACAGCCCTACATCGCTCAGTCGATCAACAGCACCCCTGGTACTGCGATTCCTGGCTATCAGGGCATGACACAGTTGGCCGTCCCCGCCACTCTGGGCTTCAGCAAGACCGTGCCTTGGGAAATGACCACCCTCGAACTGCGCGATGCCTTGCAAGAAGGCCGCCTCGGTGAGTCTGCCAAGCAAAAGCTGGCCAGCGACATCAACATCGCCATCATGAACGCAGCCGCTGGCTTGGGTTCGTTGGTTGTGCCGATCAACGCTGCTGCTGGTGATTATGATGACGTAGCCCTGTGCGATGCCATCATGAACGAGCAAGGCATCCCCGACTACGACCGTTTCATGGCTTTGTCTAGCCGTGACTACAACGGTCTGGCTGGTAACTTGGCTGCTGCCACCCGCAGTTTCGGTAATGCCAAGTCCGACAAGGCTTACGAGCGCAGCTACGTGGGTATGGTTGCAGGTTTCGAGACCTACAAAATGGATTACGCCAACCGTCAGCTCGCCGCTGGTGGTGGTGGTTCCATCACCATCGACACCGATGGCGCAGGCACGCAAGCCAACTACACGCCTCAGGCCACATCGACAGCCGTCGGTGGCCAGATCAACGTGGACAACCGTTTCCAGACCGTGACTGTCTCCTCCACAACCAACGTGCGTGCTGGCGATGCCTTCACAATCGGTGGCGTGCAGGCCGTGCATCAAATCACCAAGCAAAGCACAGGCCAACTGAAGACCTTCCGTGTCGTGAGCGTGACCAACAGCACCACCATGGTGATCACTCCTCCGATCATCGGCGCTCAAGGCGTGTCCCCAACCGATGCCCAGAAGCAGTACAAAAACGTGGAAGTGGTCACACCTTCCAACACTGCTGCAATCACTTTCCTGAACGTGAACTCCGCCTCGGTGAACGTGTTCTGGCAGCGTGACTCTCTGGAAATCTTGCCTGGCCGTTACGCAGTGCCATCGGACGCTGGTGTCGCAGTGATGCGTGCCACCACCGACCAGGGCATTGAACTGGTGATGCAGAAGTTCTATGACATTGATAGCATGACTATCAAATATCGTATGGACACTCTGTTCGGTGTGGTCAACAAGAACCCCCAGATGAACGGTGTTTTGTTGTTCAACCAGTAATCTGGCCAAAAAATTGGGGGGGGCTTCGGCTCCCCCTTTTTTCAATAGGAGAATTTCATGCCATTGACCAAAGGTTATTCGAGCAAATCCATCGGCAAAAACATCTCCAAAGAGATGAAATCCGGCAAACCTCAAAAGCAAGCCGTGGCCATCGCACTCAGCACCGCCGAGAAAGCAGCCAAGGCAGCAGGCAAGCCAGGTAAAGCACCCAAAAAGGCCAAATGATGCAAGAAAAGATTCTCACCCCCAAATACCGCAAGGGCAAAAAACCTGTCAGGGTTCGCAAACCCTCTAAACCTATCGACGGCATCAATCATCGTCTTCTTGCCGAACAAGCAGCAGAACAAGAAGTTTTGACCGATATTGAACAAGACGACAATGCAGCCCCTACTCGCGCAGAACTCGAGGCCAAAGCGACTGAACTCGGGATTAAATTTGACGGTCGCACCAAAGACAAAAAACTGGGACAATTGATCCAAGACAAACTGTCCGCAGGAGAATGACATGGGCTGGACTAAGCGCCAATTTATTGAGCAGGCATTTGACGAAATCGGACTGGCCTCTTACGCCTTTGATCTGACGCCAGAGCAAATGCAATCCGCAATCCGGCGCTTGGACACCATGATGGCCGCATGGAACGCCCTCGGCATCCGATTGGGCTACCCACTACCCTCTGAGCCATGTGATAGCGACCTCGACGAACAAACCAATGTGCCTGATTCATCCAATCAGGCCATTTACACCAATTTAGCGATCAAACTGGCCCCGTCTTATGGCAAACAAGTTCTGCCTGACACCAAAGCCACGGCCAAAGAATCTTACAACACGCTCCTGTCCATTGCAGCCATGCCAGTGCAGCAACAACTGCCAAGCACCATGCCATCAGGCTCTGGCAACAAACCCTGGCGTGTTTACGACAACCCCTTTATCCGTCCACCCGCAGATCCAGTTTTGGCTGGTGGCGATGGCCCCATCGAATTCAACTGAGGAACCAATATGCCAACCATCAACCAACTTTCAGGCATCAGCCAAGTATCTGGCGGCGACCTCATTCCGGTCTACGTCTCCAACAATGGGGATGCTCGCAAGGTCTCGATCACGCAGTTGCTGCAATACTTTCAGCAGACATTTGCAGCCCCTACCGTGGCGACCAATTTGTACACGCCCGGAACTGGCTTCAACATCACCGTGCCCACGCCAACCAGCGAACAGCAGTGGATGATCTTGCAGCCTGCCGGTACTCTGGCCGCTGGCACGGTCACCCTGCCTTTGAACACCGGAGTGCCAGACGGAACGCAGGTGCTCATCACAAGCACACAGACCATCACCAGCTTCACGCTTGCCCTTAATGGCGCCGCAGCAGCCTTTGGCGCACCCACCACCCTGGCCGCCAATGCCTTCTTCACCATGCGCTTCTACCAAGCTACAAATAGCTGGTATCGCGTTGGATAATCATGGCCACCAAAAACACACGCCTTGCCCGTGCCGGGGTCTCGGGCTACAACAAGCCCAAGGCCACCCCAAGCCACCCGACAAAATCCCATGTTGTCGTGGCCAAGTCGGGCGACCAGATCAAGACCATTCGTTTTGGTCAGCAAGGCGTGTCCGGCTCTCCCAAAAAAGAGGGCGAGTCCAAGGCCAGCCAAGCGCGGCGCGAATCATTTAAAGCTCGGCACGCTGAAAACATTGCCAAGGGCAAAATGAGCGCAGCGTATTGGGCCAACAAGGTCAAGTGGTAAGCCATGCAAATCCAAATCCTTTCAGGCATCTACGCTGACACCACTCCAGAGCTGCGCACGGCCTACCCGGTCAACATGGTGCCAGTGCCAAAGAAGTCAGGCATCAGCAACGGATTCTTGCGCCCTGGTGACGGCATCGTAGCCAACGGCACAGGCCCAGGCATAGACCGTGGTGGAGTAAATTGGAACGGCATCTGCTACCGAGTCATGGGCACAAAGCTAGTGACCATCGCAAGCAATGGCGCTGTAACGGTTCTAGGTGATGTTGGCGGCCCTGTTAATAACTTGGTTTCTTTTGATTACAGCTTTGACCGATTGGCCATTGCATCCGGTGGGCGTCTGTACTACTGGAACGGCACACTTACTCAAGTAACCGACCCTGATATCGGAACCGTTTTGGATGTGGTGTGGGTTGATGGTTATTTCATGACCACAGACGGTGAATTTATTGTCGTCACCGAACTGAACGACCCCACACAAGTCAACCCATTGAAATATGGAAGTTCTGAAGTTGACCCAGATCCCGTGGTGGCCCTGCTCAAGCTGAGAAACGAAATCTACGCCCTCAACCGCAATACCATTGAAGTATTCGATAACGTGGGCGGTAACCTGTTTCCATTTCAAAGAATTGACGGCGCTCAAGTTCAAAAAGGTTGTCTCGGCACGCAGGCTTGCTGCGTCTACTTGGAGCGCATCGCCTTTCTTGGTGGTGGGCGCAACGAAGCCCCAGGCATCTACATCGGCGCAGCAGCCACCACCCAAAAAATCAGCACGCAGGAAATTGACAATCTGCTCCTGACCTACACCGAGGCGCAACTTACTCAAGTCAAACTTGAAGCACGCAACGACAAAAACCACCAGCACCTCTACGTCCATCTTCCAGATAGAACAATGGTTTATGACGCATCAGCATCTGAAGCACTTGGCGATCAGGTTTGGTTCACTCTCACCACTACCGTGGTCGGATTTGCTCAATACCGCGCACGAAACATGGTTTGGGCTTACGACAAATGGCTAGTTGGCGACCCACAATCCAATTCAATCGGCTATCTGGTGCAAGACACCGGGCATCATTGGGGCCAGCAAGTCCGTTGGGAATTCGGCACGATCATTGCCTACAACGAAGGCAATGGCGCTATCTTTAACCGTTTGGAATTGGTCAGTTTGACGGGCAGCGTAGCACTTGGAAAAAACCCAAAGATCAGCACCAGCTACACCATCAACGGTCTTGCGTGGAGTCAAGATAAAAGTATCTCAGTTGGAACCATAGGAAACACCGCAAAACGTCTTGCATGGTTTCAGCAAGGTCATATGAGAAACTGGCGAATCCAAAGGTTCCGTGGTGACAGTGACGCCCATATCTCATTTATTCGCCTTGAGGCACAGATCGAGGCACTGGCATTCTGATGGCTACCGCACCCGTCTCACGTAAACTAAACCTGACCCGCGACCAGCTCGCGCAGTTCCTGACCGACCAGCAACAGATCAGACAGTTTGAAATGCTGTTTTCTGTTGCTGACGAAGCGCAATACATCCCAGACGAACTTGCAGAAGTCAGCGCCGCAGCAGGCAACGCCCAAGCCTCAGCAAATGAAGCGAATGATGCAATTTCCCGTTTGGCTAAATCCTTAGAGTTGTTGGCCACAGCGCCAGTCAATGAAAGCAACAACTCGGTAACCACCGATTACATCGATTTCAACACGAACGCACCAGCACCAGCGATAAAGGTTGGACGTTTGCATTGGAATGGAGGCTACACCCTCAACTTGGAAATGACTCCAAACGTCAACCAGGCTATCGGTGAATCGCAGTATTACTACATTAAGGCATCAGCAGCCATTGCCAAGGGTCAGTTGGTCATGTTTGACGGTTCTGTCGGCGCATCCGGCGTGTTGAAAGGCAAGCCCTCCACAGGCCTGACCAATGGCCAGCTCGTCATGGGCGTGGCAGCCGAGGCCATCGCAAACAATGGTTTTGGGCTGGTCTCAAACTTCGGATTGGTGCGTGGCTTCAACACCACTGGCACGCCCTACGGTGAGACATGGGCCGACGGTGATATCCTGTACTACAACCCATCATTCGCTGGTGGCCTAACAAAGAACCTGCCAGCAGCCCCGACACCTCATGTGGTGGTGGCAGCCGTGGTCAACGCGGCCACAGCAGGATCTGGTTCTGTTTTTGTCAGAGTCCAAGCCGAGCCACTGGTAAGTCAACTTTCCGATGTGTACGCTCCAGCTCCAGCCACAGGAGATGTGTTGGTTTACGATGGCGTCCAACAACGATGGGAAAGCGGCCCGGTCACTCCAGACATCTTGCCGTCCTCCGTCAAATCTAACCTGGTGCTCACATGGCTTTCGATGTAATCACACCCACCAAGCTGGGCCAAGCGGCCATCACGACCAGCGTCACCACGCTCTACACAGTACCGGCCAGCACACGCGCCCTGCTCAAAGAATTCAGCATCGCCAACACCACAGGCGCGGCCATCAACGTGCGTGTGTTCTTAGTCCCATCGGCAGGCTCGGCAGGCACAGGAAACGCCTTCTTGTACGACGTTTCAGTCCCAGCCAATAACGCTTTGCAATACAACGGCATCGAGGTGCTGAACGCAGGCGACACCATCCAGATTCAAGCCGCATCCGCAGGCCTCACCATTATCGCCAGCGGCGCACAAGCAACATAAGGAAAATGAAATGACCGTTACCGTCAAAGTACTTATTCCGGCCAAACAAGCCGAAAACAGTCAAACCACGCAATACACAGCGGTGAACTGCAAAGCCATCATTGACAAGTTCACAATCACGAACACCAGCGCGTCCAATGTGACGATCAGTGTTAATCTGGTGACCAACGGCGGTACTGCTGGGGCATCCAACTTGATCATGGACACCCGCGCCATCGCACCCGATGAGACTTATACAAGTCCCGAGTTGGTCGGCCAAGCTCTTGAACCCGGTGGCTTCATCAGCACCATCGCCAGCGCAGCCACCTCGCTGACCATCCGCGCCTCTGGCCGTGAAATCACTTAAAGGAGAAAAAGCATGGACAAATTCATGATGATGCCCAAGGGTTTCATGGGCCTTCCGGTTGAAGAAGAATTCATCACCACAGCCGAAAACAAGAAAAACACCCAAGTCGTGATCGACGACTGGATGCTCGGCCCTGAGAACCCCAGCAACGAACCCACAGCCAACAAGGTTTATTGGGTCGCGCTTGGGAAAGCCATGCAGGTTGACGAGAAAGAAGCTCGTCGTCGTCGTTGCTCCAATTGTGAGTATTACGACAATTCGACCATGACCCAGGCCAAGATGGAGCGCATCCCGCGCAACGATTGGGACACCGACGCCGGTTTCCGTGGCTACTGCAACAAATTCGACTTCATCTGCCACGACTTGCGCTCCTGCCAGGCTTGGGAAGAACGCGAGTTTGAAGAAGATTGAACAGACCATGCAAATATGGGACAATCTGGCCGCTGAGGAAAATGCTACCAGCGGCATCCAATGAATATTGAGGTGTTTTTATGGGTTTACTTAGCAAACTAGGCGGCATTGCAGGTTCGGTTTTTGGCGGCCCTATCGGTGGCGCAATCGGCAGCGCACTTGGCGGCGCAATCGAAGGCAAAAAGGCAGTTGGCCAAGCATCTCAAGTGCAGCAACAATCAGCCCAAGCAGGCATTGACGAACAGCGTCGCCAGTTTGACGCCATTCAAAAACTGTTGAAGCCCTACACAGAAGCCGGAACAGGCGCACTTGCACAGCAGCAGGCTTTGCTTGGATTAGGCGCACCAGGCTCACAACAACAAGCCATCGCAGCCCTTCAAAGTAGTCCACAGTTTCAAGCCTTGCAGCAGCAGGGTGAAAACGCCATCCTCCAAAACGCATCAGCTACTGGAGGTTTACGTGGTGGCAACGTGCAAGGCGCACTCGCGCAGTTCCGTCCAGCTTTGCTTTCAGGCCTCATCGAACAGCAATACAACCGACTCGGTGGTTTAACCTCTATCGGACAAAACGCAGCAGCCGGTGTGGGTAATGCTGGCATGTCCACAGGCGCTAACGTGGCGAACTTATTGGGCAGGCAAGGCCAAGCCCAGGCTGGTGGCATCCTCGGCCAACAAGGGGCACTCACAGGCGGCATTAATCAAGCCTTTGGCGCAGTCCAAGGCGCTGGTGGGTTTGGCCAATTGTTTGGAGGCGGTGGAGGCTCAGGCCTACAAGCCCAATTCTCACAAACTCCCATCGGCTCCTCTGGCTTTGGCTCTGGTCTTGCATACGGCAACCAAGACCTTGGCTTGAACTTTTAAGAGCAGAACATGGAACCCATCAACTACCTCGCACAAGTCGCAGACCCATTTGCCCAGGCCACACAAGGCCTCAAACTCGGTGTGGGCATGGCCGATTTACAGCGCCAGCAACAACTACGCGCCGCACAACAACAACAAGCCCAACTTGCCATGCAGGAGCAGGCTCGTTTCTTTTCCAACCCAAACCCCACCATGCGTGACGCAGCACGCTACGCCTCGTTGCTCACACCAGAACAGTCTAAGGCATTCTTGCCATTCATGGAGGGCATCAGCAAAGAGCAGCAGCAAAACACATTAAAGACCACTGGCCAACTTCTCTCAGCGTTGCAAGCCAGTCCAGAAACAGGCATCAAGTTACTGCAAGACCGCGCACTCGCCGCACGTAACAGCGGAGATGAGGAAGACGCATCATTGTTTGAACGTCTAGCAACAGCAGCCGCCGATCCAACCCAAGGGCCGCAAGTGGCATTTAAGGCACTGGTGCAAAGCGCCGCAGCAATCCCAGGCTCTAAAGAGATGTTTGAAACGATTGATAAAGGCATGGGCACGGCACGGGCAGAAGCCCAAGCCCCAGCAGAGTTGCGCCAGAAGATTGCAGCAGCAGACAAAGCTGAGTCCGATGCAAAAACAGCATTAGCCACAGCCACCAACGCACCAGAAACAGCAGCCGCAGAAGCAGCCCTGAAAAAGGCACAGGCAGACAAGGCCAAGATCGAAGCACAGTTTGCAGGCCCATTGGCACAAGCCAGTTTGAACCTGAACGCTGCACAGATCAAGAACATCAACAGCGAAATCGGAACACGCGCAGCCAAACTCAATCTTGATCGCCAGACGATGCAAGCCACAGTCGCTGAAAAGCTGTCAAGTATTCAGAAGAATGTGAACGAATTGCCAGCAGACACCCGCAAGCTGGTCAACGATTCCGCAGTTGCGGCGGCAGCATCCAAGCAATCCGCCGACCAATTTAACGACCTTGCCAAACGCCTAGATGCTGCTGGCGGTGGTTATGGTGCGGCCACCAGCTTTGCCGATTATTTGCGTAAACAAACTGGCGCACAAAGTCCATTGACCGAACTGCGTCAGGAATACACACGCATTCGCAACTCGGCAGCCATCAAATCACTGCCTCCAGGCGTGGCCACCGACAAGGACATTGAGCTGGCCTTGAAGGGTATCCCACCAGAAAACGCAGACGCTAGAACAATGGCCAGTTTCCTGCGCGGCATGGCCAAGATGCAAGACGTCGAGGCATCCGTGGCCAACGCCAAGACAGACTGGCTGGCTAACAATAACGGCGTGCTGACCCGTGCGCGAAACACCTTCCAGGCTGGCGACTACGCAACAAAGCCAGGCGAGTCCTTTAACGACTTCACGCAGCGCGTCGTGCAAGACGTCAGCAAGCGTTACAACCCAGCCACCCAAACCCCACTGGTCGAGCAGATCCCCACAGATCGCACTCCACGACCAGCAGCCCCAGCAGCAAACATCCGGTCGCAAGCTGACGCAATCCTGCGCGGAGGTCAATAAATGGCAACAGCCGACGAATACGCAGCCTGGATCGTCAAGAATTCCGCCAAGCGCGGAACGCCTGAGTTCGACACCGTGGCGCAGGCCTACCAGCTTGCCAAGGCAGAGGAAAACACGGCGACCTTCCAGCAGCAGAACGCACCACTGCCACGCGAACCAGGCATCGGCCAGCAACTCATTGGCGCTGGTGAGACTGCTTTGACTTTGGGCACGGCGGCCACAGGCGGCACGTTTGGCACTTTGGCAGGCACACTCCAAGGCTTGTCTCAACAGATCCTATCCGGTAATTTTGGCACACCACAAGCCATGCGTGCAGTCGAACAAGCCGCTGCAAAAGGCGCACAGGCGCTCACCTACCAGCCACGCACCCAAGCTGGCCAAGAGCAGGTGCAAGCCGTGGGCCAAGTCCTGTCCAACGTCCTCCCACCAGTTCTGCCTGCAATCGCAGCCCCAGGCGCTGTGATGCAAGCCGCACGCACCGCAGCCCCAACCGTAGGCGCAGCCCGTCAGATCGGAACAGCAGCAGGACAGCGTGCAGCTACAGCAACAGGCCAAGCCATCGCAAGGCCAGTGCAAGCGGCCACCACAGCCGTGCGCGAGACTTTAGGCATGGAAACACCAACAGCAACCCCAGCAGCAGGTCGATCCGCAGGCGCAGCTGCCACACCTTTAGAGCTACAACGTGCCCAAGAAGCTGAAATGGCTGGTTTGCGCCTTACTGAAGGCGAAATGAAGCGCGATCCAACTTTGCTAGATTTTGAAAAAGAAAAGGCCAAAACTGCGGAGTTTCAAGCTCCATTTGTACAAAGACAACAAGAAAACAACCGCGCCGCTTTGGGAAAATTAAATCAAGTACTTGATGATACTGGTGCAGAGTCCGGAGATTACGCCAACACTGGCATCAAAGTAGTAGACACACTCATGGCAGGATGGGATTTGGAAAAGAAAAAAACCAATGCCCTTTACAACAAGTTCCGCGAGTCGCCAGAATCGCAAATAGCCGTTGACACCACGCCCGTGCTTGAATTTCTCAATAGCCAAGCCAAAGGCGTTGCTGGTGTAACTGGCGTTCCCGACACTGCACGTCAAAACGCTGTCAATCTTGGCATTGCTCAAATAGATGATGGTGGAAAGCTCATTGCAAATCCAAACGTCACGTTGGGCCAGCTTGAAGATTTCCGCCAATCCGTTTCAGCCATCAGCGCGGCGAATCCAAATGACAAACGATTGGCAAGTATTTTGAAGCGTCAAATTGATGACATTGGCGACCCCATCGGCGGGGAGATGACCAAATCAATGCGTGCCCAACGTCAACGCCAAGCTCAAAAGTATGAAAACAGGGCTATTGTTTCGCGTCTGTTGCTTGAGAAGAAAGGCATGTCAGACGCACAAACGCCTATTGAGGATGTTTTCCGCAAAACTATATTGTCAGCCAGACCAAGTGAAATTCAACACCTTAAGCGTGTTCTTTCAACTATTCCAGACCAAGAAGGACAGCAAGCATGGAAAGAGCTACAAGGGGCCACAGTTCGCCATTTGCTTGAAAAGTCAGAGGCTGGCATTGGCTCCGACAATTTACCAGTTATCAGCGGGGCAAAACTTGATAATGCTTTACGTCAGTTTGATCAAAACGGAAAACTAGATCAAGTCATGGGCGTGTCAGCAGCGGAACAAATCAGGAACCTCAATCAAGTCCTGAAATATATTCAATCCACTCCCCCACTCACCAATATAAATAATTCAGGATCAGCTCGCACAATCGCTGCCCTTATTGCTGAATCCGCTATTCAAGGTGCAGCCTTTGGCGTTCCTTTGCCAGTTGTGCAAGGCATGAAAATGCTGCGCGATAACGTAGCAGATCGCCGCATAAAGGCCAGAATTACCAAAGCCTTAAACTATAAGCCAAACACATCGACGGCATTGCCACCAGTGCAGCCTTGAGCGACAATCCACCATCCAGGAGAACCATTAAATGTCCGCACTCAGCATCCAGCCAACGTTTCCGATCTTCACTGAGACGAACGGCTTGCCATTGGAGAACGGTTACATCTGGATTGGCGCGGCCAACCTCGACCCCCAAGGCAACCCCATCGCAGTATTCTGGGATTCGGCGCTGACCATCCCAGCAGCCCAGCCGATTCGCACGCTGAATGGCTATCCTGTTTATCAGGGTACACCCGCACGCTTTTACGTGGCTAGCGATTACAGCATCCAAGTTCTGGACAGTAAAGGTCGTGTGGTCTATACCTCATCAAACGGAAATGCTGGCGCTGGTAGTGGAATCGTTGGTGGCAACCCTACGGGGACAGGATCACAGACAATCTTTCCACTTTCTAGTGCGCCAAGCGCAATCTACATCAATGGCGTGTACCAGTTCAAAAACACGTACAGCTATTCGGGGGGTAACGTGGTGTTTTCCGAGGCGCCACCGTTTACATCCAAAATTGAATTCTTGCTTTAAGGATTAAAAATGCTCAAGACAGTCACCAACTCAGTCAATGCCAGCCAAATAACTGGAGTAGTGCCAGTGGCCAACGGGGGAACTGGCGTCACAACCAGTACAGGAACAGGCAGCACGGTCCTATCTGCTTCACCCACGCTTTCCGGCAATGTCACACTGTCCACAGGTAACTTGATTGTCAGCAACGGCAAAGGCATCGACTTTTCTGCCACACCGGGCACAGGCACAAGCGAGTTGCTGAACGACTACGAGGAAGGTACTTGGACGCCATCTTTTTCAAAGTCTGGTGGCTCTACACCAACACAAACTTCAACTGGCACATATACCAAAATTGGAAACATTGTTTACTTTTCGTTTTTTTGCACATTTGCGGCTCCAGAAAACGAAACGTCTTATTTTGATACAACATTTGTTTTTCAATCAGGCGTAACATTTACAAACGTTGGAACCACATCAGCTCAAGGAAGTTCACCTCAATTTGCAGTTGAAGCCATAACATTGAGCCGCCTGCGTGTGTATATTACTGGTGTGGCTATTACAACATTTACTGGTTTTGGAACCTTGAGGGTTTAACATTATGTCTTTAACCAAAGCATCTTATTCCATGATTAGTGGAGCGCCAATCAACGTAATTGATTATGGGGCCGTAGGTGACAATACCACCAACGACACTGCTGCAATTCAAGCCGCAATTAACGCAATGACAAACGGCTCTACGCTGGTTTTTGCGCCGGGTAAAACATATCGAGTAACTGCACCTATTGTTGTGCCACCTAGCTTAAAGGGCTGCGTGTTTTACGGGAACGGTTCAACTGTCAGAGCAGATCACAACGGTGACGGCTTGGTGATGATTGCAACTAACGAAAATTTTAGTCGTCACAAGGTTTATGACCTAACCATTCAAGGCCCGAACATTTCGTACCCAAACAATCCAACAGAACTTGCGGGGACAAGCACTGGCGCTGCGCTGAGGATGGGTCGCAATGACACCAGCAACACAAATGCAGGGTATCTCACATCGTTCCACAACTGCACGTTTACCAATTTCTACCAAGGCATTTATTTGCAAGCAACGATCTTGGTGAACTTTTATGGTGGTTACGTTTCCTTCAACCAGTACGGTGTTTACGTTGACAGTGGAGCTACAAACGCAAACACTTTCTATGGCGTAGGCATTCGTGAAAACAGACAGTTTGGTATTTACTCATCGCCACGGACTGGCGGTGCGCTTACATCTTCAACCCATAACGTCTTTCACAGTTGCGAAATTGAAACCAACATTCCTTACGACTTGTCGGCTGGTGGATACCCCACCACTTTTGATCCAAACATAGGTTTGGGTGTCAAAATGTGGAATACGTATGATTGGATTTTTGATTCTTGTTACTTTGAAAACCACAATTACTCAGTTGTCATAGAAACATCATCCGACGACAACCGATTTAAGTCATGCCGTTTTGACGGTGGCGGTGTTGGAGGTGTAAGACAAGGTGGAATTTATATTACCGGGCCAGATTGCAACAACAACGTGTTTGATGATTGCAAGATGAATGATTATGTTGGCTACGCAGCGGGAACATTTCAAGTCGGTAGTTCAACAAATAACTTCAACCAGTTACTTAACTGCATTGGATTTAGCTTTAATCCCGGTAATATCCTGAACTGGCCATACATTCAAAACCTTAGAAAAGCGCAAGGTACGGCTGGAAGCGGTCAGCCGTTTGGCACAATACAAATGCCTTTGCAGGGTTACAAAGAAGACCCCGCCGAGGGGACTGCACCGGGATCAATTACAGGGGTTGGTACTGCTACCGCAACACTAAATTGTTTAGGGTACGGCGAGTTTCAATTTGGTGCATCTATCACAGGCAACACAACAATTACAACGATCTCTGGTCAAAGACCGGGCCAGTTTCTTGTGCTTCGTAACTACCAGACTGCGAATACTGTCACGTTGAAAGCCGCTGCAAGCGGCGCTGGTGACATTGTTTTGACAGGAAATGCAGACGTTGTTTTCAACGCATTTGGTCAGCAACTGGTTTTGTATGTAACAAGCGGACTTGGTGGCAACAGGTGCTACGAAGTTGGGCGCAATTTTTAACCGTACTGGTGCGGCCCACCAGACTTAATGCCACGGTGGATGCCGTGGCTGGAAACAAGGAAACAATATGTTGGAAAAAGTTACCTCTGCCGATTTAATTGAAACACTTGAAAACGGCTCTGTGCAAGTTCGCACCAAGACCGTCATCAAAGAAGATGGCGTTGAGATCAGCAGCAAGTTCCACCGTCACGTTGTCGCTCCCGGCGATGATTACAGCGCCGAGGATGCCCGTGTGCAGGCCATCTGCGCTGCCATGCACACTGCCGACGTGATCGCAGCATACAAAGCAGCCATTGCTGCCAAAGGAGTCTGACATGTCCACCAATTCGCAAATTGCATTCACCCCCCTTGGCAAGACCATCGTTGTGGCCGCAGCCGCATCAGCCCCCACTGGCGTGCAGGCTCCTGTCTACGAAAAGTTCAACCCGCAAAACGCAGGTCAGTACCGTTTTATCAACAACGGCACGACCACCGTGTTTTTGGGTACTGGCCCAACTGCTGCACTAGCGGCTTCGGCTTCTGTGGCTCCGGTCGCAGGGACTCCATCAGACGCTATCGTTTTAGTGCCAGGTGCTGTCGAGATCTTGCGCTTCAACAACGACACCTTTTTCAGCGGACTGTCCAGCGCAGCGGCCACTGTTTACATCACACCAGGTCAGGGGATCTAAATGACTGGCTCCGAAGCAGCAGGCGGGTGGCTCGTGGGCAAACTTGCCCCTGCTATCGGTGGCCTTTTTGGTGGTCTTAGTTTGGCTATGTTTTGGACTCCTGAAAAGCTAAAAGAAAAAGGAAAGATCGCCAGCATCTTTATTGCTGGTGGTATTTCCGCAATGTCGGGCTTTGCGTTAACTGGTTTAGTGGCGCAATGGCTTGGCATTGACCCTCAAAAAATTGATATCGTTATTGGTTTAAGTTGGGGTCTTGGTTTGCTGTCAGTTGTAGCAATTAACTGGTGGGCAAATACAGCAAGAACACGCGAACACCTTGATATTGCTGAAATTGGCCGGGAAATTAACGAAGCCCGTAAAGGTCAAATATCTAAGCCACCAGTCCAACGTGTTCGACGTTTAAGGGTTAAAAAATGAGTGTCGGTGCATGGTTGCTGATTGTGCTGATCATTGAAACTGTCGCCATTCTGTGCGTGGCTTACATGTCTTTCAGTGGCTTTTTTTCGCCTATGCGTTTGCTCGCCAAAATCGGCATCTTGATAATGACCACGGGTCTGATAGTGCAAATCACGCGAAGTTTGCATTACTTTGAATTTGGCTCATATCCGGTTGATACTTTCTTTCCATTGTGGATAACCAAGGACATTGGTGCATCAATCTTGGTCTTTGATTTGATGTTGCTTTACTTCCAAAACAGAATCGCACAAAAGGAGTCATGATGTTTCAACTTTCAGCACTACTCGGCATCGGTGAAAAGCTGATCGACAAACTCATTCCCGACCCGCAAGCTAAAGCCCATGCCCAAATTGAACTTGCAAAAATGGCGCAAGATGGTGAGCTTGCAAAGATGGCCAACGAGACAGACCTGTACAAAACAGAACAGGGGAATCTCACTGATCGACTCAAAGCAGACATGAGCAGTGATTCATGGTTGTCCAAGAACATCAGACCCTTGACATTGGTTTACATCCTTGTTGCATACCTTCTGCTCGCAATACTTGACGCTGCATTGGTTGATATTGCTGACGCCTTTGTGGAGTTGTTAGGGCAGTGGGGCATGTTGGTCATGTCCTTCTATTTCGGTGGTCGTACCCTTGAGAAAATCATGGACATGAAGGCAAAGAAATGAACTTAACACCAAATTTCACCCTGGAAGAATTGACAGCCAGCGAGACCGCCGAGCGCAACGGCTGGGACAACAGCCCCAACGATCAAGAGTTGGCCAACCTCACGCGCCTGGCCGACTTTCTGGAGCAGGTCAAAGTGGTGCTGGGCGGAAAGCCTATCATGATCAGCTCAGGCCTGCGCACAAAGAAAGTCAACGACGCTGTGGGCAGCAAAGACACCAGTCAACACAGAATCGGCTGTGCTGCCGATTTCCGTGTGCCAGGCATGACCCCCGACGAGGTGGTGCGCAAGATCGTGGCCAGTGGCATTGGCTACGATCAGGTCATCCGCGAGTTTGACCGCTGGACGCACATCAGCGTGCCCAACAGCGACGACACCAGCCCCCGCAGGCAGGCTCTGATTATTGACAAGGCTGGAACAAGGCCTTACGCATAAACAGCGCAGGCCACCAAAAAGGCTATCCAGAGCATCCCCAGGATACTGATTAACATCCAATAACCCAATTTTTTAAGTTGATAGCGCCAGATGCTTGATGGCAGGGGATCAGGCCCGTGCAACTTCTTTCCCACCTTTGCCACACGTACAGGACAGTTCCGGCCCTGATTGCAGTTTCCGTATTCGTCGCAGCAGTTCATGGTTTCCTCCAACTCAACATCAATTCCCGGCAATCGTTCCAGCCCGCCCGATACTCAGGGCTTTCTGAGTTGTCTGTGATCTTGTCGGGGACGGTAAATTTTGCACGCTCGGCTGCGACCATCTTTTCACACATGAGCGACCAGCTTGCGTTTGCTCTGCGGTTGGTTTCTTCACGCTCATCAGCACGGACAATGGCGGCGAAGCGGCGAAGCGATCCGTTTTCTCCATCAAATCCTACAAAGCCAGCCTCACGGGCCATGCGGGTGATGTCTTCACGGGCCATGTCTATCGTGGTTTTCATGTGTTCTTGCTCCTTAACTTGGCTTCGATGGCGTTGATGTAGTCAAGCCAACCTTGATAGTCTTCTCGCTCAAATATTTGCCGCTTCTCCTCATCCGTCAGCCCAACCCATTGCCGCTGTGCTTTCAACTGTGCGACCTCACGCCGCGACTCAGCCAGATCCTCTCTAAGGATTTGCATTTGACAATCGGCGGCTCTGAGTTCGGCACCATACTCCACAAGCGTTGAAATGACCTGATCCGAAATTTCACGGTATTCTTCATCTGTCCACCTTACAGGCTCCTGCACAGGTGCTGGCTGTGCTGGTGTGGTGGCTCTTCGCGCTCTGAAGACTGGTTGCAAATCAGGATCGTCAACGAAATCGCACTCATTACCCTCTGAATACTTGACAACTTTGAACTGCATCTCGTGAACCAGTCCGCAGTCGCAGCACTTCATGAAGTATTGCTCTGAGTAGGGGTTGACCCACTCTGACCAGTCACCTTCGTTTTTGACTTCATGCTTGATGAAGTCTTGCGGCAATCCTCCGGGCCTATGCGCCGTGTCGTGCGGCTTCCAAGGCTCATAGTCCAGCCCCAACTCTCTGGCGTTTTCTGCCTTCTTGTCGAGTGCTTCGTTTTTGGTCATGTCTGCTCCTCAACGCCAAGTATTTGTTTGAATGTTGTAGGTGATCATGAACGGGCAGAATAGTTCAGCCACAATGCTCACTCGAAAGTCATTTATTGTGCTTTTGTATTCGCAAATTTTGTAAGTAAAGCCTGCTGGATGATTCCTCTGTCCTACATTCATCATCATGATTTCTGAAAATTGAGCTTGCACACCACAGGCAGAAGTGAGTGCAATGATTGCCAAAAATTTTTTCATGAAAACTCCTCCTCGGCCATTTCATCGGCCATCTTTGACCAATATTCCCGGCTGACCTGATCTAGCAAAATTCCAGCTTGGTCAAACTTTCGCTCGGATAGAACCTTGGCCAGCACCATTTTGACGTTAGTGCTTGCTTCGCCTAGCGCCTCAACGATATTGAAACCATCCATCGGGTCACACGCCTCGCCATGCGTCATCAGTTCAGCAGCTCGCGCCTCGATTGCAAAGGCTCGGCGTTCTGCCCGATCTTCATTATCCTGGCGGGCATTCATCATCATCGTATTCATGCAGCTCATGACGACCACCATGCCACCAGCAATGCGGCCATGCCGACACCAATTAAGAAAGCTAATACATAACCAGCCACGCGCTCCCAAAGCGGCTCTGTGCGGCCATATCCTTGCACCCAAGTGCAGTCTGCAAAGTTTCGGGGTGTTGTGTAATTCTTCATGTCGTTCTCCTTTTGTTGATGGGGCCGAAGCCCCGTGCTTTAGATTTTTGCCAAGTAAGCCGCTGTTGATTTTTCGGCTGCTTTCATTGTTGAAAAGTGACGGCCTTTGTAGCCGTGGATAACTGATTCTTCGCCGTCTTTGTCAATGCGAACAATCAAGGCATAAAAGCTGTCGCCTGTCTTGCGGATTCGTGCTTCGTACTTGCTCATTTTTTACTCCGTTGCGTTGTTGATGACTGAATCATAACACCACTTCACACAATCTCGCACAATTATTTTATAGGGACAAACCCTTACATCGCGGTAATTTCCACATCATGCGGCTTGCGCTTGCCATCCAACATCTCATGCAGGCGTTTCTCGGTCAGGCGGTGGCAGCGAATCATTACCCTGGCAGGCAACACATCCAGCAGCGCGGCGTAATCCTTCAGCACAGCACGCACGGCCTGGATGCCAGCACCGTCCAGCCTGATCGCAGCCCCAGCCAGGTTGCGGCGACCAGCCATGGCCATCGCAGTGATGGCATCCATCAGCAAGCTAGAACTGTCCTCGCACACTTGCATGGTTTCGATCAGGGTCTCCATCAAGTTGACCGCATCCGACACCACCCGCCAGTCGTCTGTCGTTGGTCTTGGCGCTTTTTCCATGGCAGCTAACCCATCGTACATTCTGGTGAGCTGGTGCGTGCGGTACTCCAACGGAAGTGGCTCGGTGGGGCTGGCCATCAGCTCGTCAAGAATCGTGTAGTGCTTCGGCCTTTGAGCCGGGCGTCTCTTCCCGGCCTTCTTCACACGAACCCCCGCAGGTCGGGTGGCTTCCATCCGGGTGGCTTGCCGATCTTCCCTCCCTCAAGAATCACAGGCTTGCCGTCCACCAGCTTGGCATCGTTGGAGTCCAGCACGGCAGCATCAGCCCCAGGCTTATCCATTTCGGCCATGTAGGCCACGCCATTGCCAGTGACCTCGGTGTCACATAAGGCGTCCAGGGCATCCACCCGCAGGTGCGTTGGGATATAGACGAACTGTTCACGGCGTTTCAGCTTCCCGGCGTACCACTCCAGATCGGTGCGTGTGCGCTCCAGTAACTTGCCGTAACCCTCAGAGTCGCTCCGCAATGCTCCAAGGAACTCGCAGAATTCCTCAAGGTGGCAGCCAATCTGCACAGACAGATTTTCGGTGTCAGGATCTTTGCCGCAAGCAAAGAGCCATGCCTCGGTGCGTTCGTAGTTCGTCATGCTTTTTGCTCCTTGATCTTGGCTTCTATTTCCGGTATCGGTCGTCCGTCGATGTCTGTTATCTCTTCACCGCACTTGAAGCACCTGTAACAAATTCGCGCTTCAAACCAAAATCGGTTATAGCGCGACCAATCGTGCTGACATTTCATTGTGATTTCCCCTTCTCAGACTGGCGTGCCAGCTCCAACTTAATGCAATGCAAAATCTGCGCGGCCAAAGTACGTGTGTTTTCCTCGGCCAACCTTCTAAGCTCACGCTCTACATCAGCAGGAAGACGCAATGTCATGTAACGGTTTTTGATTTTTTCGGTCATTTTGTGTTTCTCTGAAGTAATTTCACCCAGCATCGGGCGCAGTGCCATTTTGTGCGTACCTCAACCCCACCCAATGGGTCGGAGTCTCGGCGGCACACATCGCAAAATTTGAGCTTATGCACTCTTGCCATTTGGTCGTTCATGATTAAAAGGGCACATCTGAGTCGAGATCATCAAACGCATCTGGCACAGGGCGTGCTGCGGCTTGTTTAACGGGCTTTTGAGGCGCTTTTTCTTCCTTTGCCTTGACAGACAAGCTGAGAAACTTTTTGCCCGTCTTTTCGCTTGTTTTAAGCCACGCAGAAATCCAAAGATCAGTACCGTTTACGTTGATACTTCCCTTGTAGTCTGGATGATTGTCGTTTTGTTTATCGTCGTTTTTAAACAACGCACCACGGTTTGTGTTGTCATATTGCATTTCAGTTTCCTTTCAGTTTGTATATACGAATCACCCTTGCATGTGCTTTTGGGTGGGTTGCTTGCGTGTAGCCAACAGCCTGGAAGTCATCACCCCGAAAGATGGCCCCCCATACGTTTGGGCTAAAGTGCTCTGGTAGTTCGATTTGTTCACGAACATCATTGATCGTTACAAATCCATGTTTTTGTGCATAGCGAATTGCTGCTTTTCTGGCTTTCTCAATCCATTCCTCGCGGCCAATGGACACAAGGGCAATTCCAGCATCTCGAAGTTTGCGGCCTTTCATGCTTCCCTCGCTTTCAGCATGGCGTGGCGTTTCATGTGGTGTGTATGGCAAAGCCAGTTCACATCCAGTGGCTTTGAATAATCATCGTGGTGCGCGTGTGTGCGATTTGTTGAACTGCAAACCTCGCACGGCATTTTTTGCAAAGATCCATTTCGTATTGCTGTTTGCACAGCCTGATGCGCTGCCTTCTTTTCTGGATGGTTTGCTCGCCATTCCGCCGTTGCCGCTGCACGTTGGCCTGAAATCCTTGCGTGGTAAGCGTTGTTGTTTTTCCTTTTGGTTTCCCGATGCTTGGCAGCAGAATCAACTGACGCTTTGCTTCGGCATGGCTTGCACCAATACCCTTGGCGTTTGTTGTGGTCGTCTTTGAACTCTGTTGGAGTTCCACACTTTGTGCAGTTTTTAATCATGCAGCCTCCCGTGCGCGGAGCATGGCATCGGCCATTTGGTAGGCAATCCATGCAGCATTGGTTAATTCACGCACACCATCGTGAACATCTTTCTGTTCAAGAATTGCAGGTATCGCCTTGGCAGCAAAGTAGTCGCGCAGGGTCATGCCAGTGACATGTAGACCAAGCGTCTGCGCCCCGTGGTTGTGCAATGGGAAAGCCGGCCCACCTGTGTTTGTGTTGCTCATGTTTGCTCCTTAAAAAATATGTTCGTTGGCAATCCGCTGGATGACTTGTTTGTAATAGTCGCGGGCGGCTTCGGTTTTTTCCTTGATCTTTGATTCTTTGGCCTTGTCGCGCTCGTAGTTGACTAGCGTAACCCGCAATTCAGGGTTAATGTGGTCAACATTGTGAAGCTGTGAATCTTCGTAGCCAATCAGGTTTTCAGGTGTGGAAACAAGGCAATAAGCGATCTGGGCATGGTCAACATCCCAGAGCATCATGTATGCAGCGAGTTGCCACATATAGCCCTTATCCTCGCCTTGTTCGGCAAGCACGGGGAAGGTAGACAGCGACCAGGATGACTTGATATCAATAATCTTTGACCCTGTGAAAATGTCACACTCACCTGTCACCCAATCATTAACCTTACGCTCAGTGTTCTTGGCGTAATCCGTGAATAAAACCGAGTTGAGCAGAGCAATTGATTGGTCTTCCACCTCAATGCCCTTGGTCATGTATTTGGACGTGATGCGCTCATCAAACCCGTAAACAGCCTCTTTAGCCATCTTTGTGATGACTGTTTTAGCACCGACAGACAAAACCTCATCTTTGCCTTTGGGGTCGGTCATAAGTTCACCCAGACTGGATGCGCGAAAGATCAAAGGTTTATCAAACATTGGCCAATGCTCCAATTAATGCTTCTTCTTGTTCTTGAGTCAAAGCAAAAGTTTCACGCAGCTTGTCGGTGGTGTATTCCCCGGCTTTGATTCGCTCGACTGCTTTGGCAAAACGTGCGTTTGTCAATGTAGGCAATGGCGCTGGTGTGGCGTTATCTGCGTCTTCGTTGGATTCAGTTGGAATGCTGAACGTCTGAAAACAGGCGTATTTATAGGCCGCTGACATGGCTTTGTTAGTTGCTTTGTCGCCGCTATCCATTGCCTCGCCAAACGTCTTTACGGTGTGTTTTGTGCCATCTCCGCTAGACACAAAATCAAATTCAACTTCAACAGTGACATAGAACAATTGTCCGCCACTTTTGGACTGACGTTCAACACACTCACGGGTCAAGACACGGGGCAAGATGCACAGGCCATGCTTTGCCAACAATGGGGCAATGGCGTTGTAAACGTCATCAATGCCCCGGAAGTTGTAACCCGCGCCCTGTGAATTTCGTTTGTCTTTGACGATCCCAATGGTTGCCAGTTCAGCTTGAACTGCGTTGATTGCTTTGTAGACTTGCATCGTTTCTCCTGTGGTTGATTGTGGTGAAACGTATCATACACCATTAAAAGAAAATTTTACACAACCACCCACAAAAAAATCTTTTAAACGTGTTGTATTTTTGTGATAGCATCGCAACCATGAAAAAAGATACGACCTACTACTCTCAAGTCCTTGCCTATGCTCACAAGATCGAAGGGTCTTACAGGGCACTGGCAAAGACACTAGGCGCACCCAGCGGCCCTGCTGTCCAGGCATGGCTAATCAATGGAGTGGCTTACAAGTGGCGACCTGTGCTAGAAAAAAAGTACGGTCTTGCTTTCAGAAAGAGCTTAAACGAGTTGATCGTTTGAAAATTTAAGACCCGGATAGGTGAGGACTGATCCCCTTGCCGAAAAGCGAACCTCCCGCCTGCCGTCAGTCTTTTTTGGAGGGTTTGAGAGGAACTGAAATGAGCTTTGAACAATTTTGGGCAGCTTGGCCCAAGTCAGTCCGCAAAGGCGGCAAGTCTGTTTGCTTGGCACGATGGAAAAAAGGCTTGTATGACGGATGTGCTGACCAGATCGTCAAACACGTGGAATGGATGAAAACCACCGACCAATGGCGAAAAGATAACGGCGCATTTATCCCTGCGCCCCTGGTGTACTTAAACCAACAACGCTGGGACGGCGCTGAAATCCCTGAGACATTCCAGGCCAAAGCAGAAAATATGATTGATCCGGCACTGAAGAAGATCGAGCAAGACCGACAAAAAGCAGTGCCAATGCCTGATCACATAAGGGAACGGTTGGCACAGATCAGACGGATGTAAATTTTTTTTACAAAGGGGCTTGCGAGTCCCTTTTTTTTGATTAAAATAAAACTGTTGCCGTAGGAAGCGACCGACTTCAAAGCCGTTAATTCTGTTCCTGCCCTTTAACTAGGGTTCCTACCGGGGGCAGAACTAACGGCTTTTTTGTTTTCAAATCCCACATGGATGCCAGACCAAAGTTTGCTGGCATTAACAAGCCACTCAGAAGGCTATCCAACCCGCAACTCGACACAGGTAGACCGCTTTAAAGCCGCCGTAACTGTGTTTAAAGGCAACGGGGGAACCTTCCCAAGCCAAACCCACAAGAGTGACCCGAAAGGGGTGCAGAGACGGGTAGAAGGGCCGATGTTAGTCGGGTAACTCTGCAAGATGGTCAATCTAACAATAGACCATTCCGATGACTACGGGCGTGGCTCCAGTCGGGGTGATTTCACTAAGTTCAACTTACATCAGTTGTTCTTAGGTGAGTATTTCCCGAAAACCCTCAAGCGTTCACCAATCGGGGTAATTTTTAAAGGAGTGAATCATGTTGGATTTTGAAAGCAAAGAGCAGCCAAAGGTTAAATTTTGGGTTTCAGATCAAGGGTATCTTTGCATTGAGCAAGAAAGCCTGGAATTTGGCCATCCAGTAACTCACTTACTTGGCCCTGACGCTGTTGACTTATTGGCCGCAAACATTGAGGCCATTGTTGAAGCGCAAAGAAAAACATGGGCATAAAAAAACGCTGCATAGGGTAAACACCTGCAAAAAAATCTTATAATTGCGCTATGCTCACACATAACAAAATTTATGAGACTTTGCCAGCAATGCGAATCATCGAAACAACGTCCGCACAGTGGGGCGTATTCGTTCAAATGCGTGGAGTGCTGCTCAAGGCTGGTACTGAGCGCAAGGCCGGACAAGAGGCAAGCGGCGGCAATGCTGGCGGCCATCGAGCGATTTCCGGGCAACCCTGGCCGGGAGCGCATCTTGGAATCCGTCCGCCAGGCATTGACGAAACCCCCCTCAGCCTCGACGAGTGTTGGATCGCAGTCCGGGAGTGCTTGACATGAACAAGATCGAATTTGGAGACTGCCGCGACACCATGCGGCGATGGGCAAGCGAAGGCGTTAAGGCGCAGATGTGCGTGACCAGTCCGCCTTATTTTGGCTTGCGTGATTATGGGCACGAAGGCCAGATCGGGCTGGAGCAAACGCCCGAGGAATACATCACCGCGATGGTGGAGGTGTTTCGGTGCGTCAAGGATGTGCTGGCAGATGATGGCACCTTGTGGGTCAACATTGGTGACAGCTATGTTGGAGCCATGAGCCAACATAAAGACAGTGGAAGCTTTGGCAATACATCATGTATCAGCAAAAAAACGCAGGGCGGCATTCCACAGACTGGTCGGATTGAACGCAACCGTTTGCTTAGAGAAAATGGGCTAAAGCAAAAAGATTTGATCGGCATCCCTTGGATGCTGGCCTTCGCCCTCCGCGCTGATGGCTGGTATTTGCGTCAAGACATCATTTGGCACAAACCCAACCCGATGCCCGAGTCGGTGCGCGACCGCTGCACAAAGGCGCATGAGTACATTTTCTTATTGAGTAAGTCGGAGAGGTATTTTTACGATCACGAGGCAAGCAAAGAACCTGCTGTCAGCGAAAAACCTGCTGGCAACAAGCGCCACAAGTATGCCGACGCATATAACACCGGCGCCAGCGAGGAGCACCGCACCAAGGCCGGACTGGTTGCTTTGGCTGGCGTGGAGTGGGAAACGCGCAATCGCCGCAGCGTCTGGACTGTCGCCACCAAGCCTTACAAGGGCGCTCACTTCGCCACTTTTCCGACTGCACTGATTGAGCCTTGCATTTTGGCTGGATCACGCCCCGGCGATATCGTGCTCGATCCGTTCATGGGCAGCGGCACGACCGCCGCAGTTTCTTTGCAGCATGGGCGTCAGTATCTTGGATGCGAGCTAAATCCTGAATACGGGCCTTTACAGCAGCAGCGCATTGATTCTGAGAAAAATTTATTTACGGAGTTTGCATGAATGCACTTGATCGCGCCGTTGACTATCTGAGGGATCACGCTGGTGACTATGCCGTAGCCGAAGCCCAATTGGTCTACATGACCGAACTACGCAAGACCATCAAGGCCGAACTGATGAAGGAATACGAGCTAGACGGTCACAAAACATCAGCAGCGCAAGAAGTCCAGGCTTATTCAGATCCGCGATACCGTGGACATTTGATGGCGCTGAAAGAGGCCGTAGAGCAAAGAGAGCGCACCCGCTGGATGATGATTGCAGCTCAGGCAAGAATAGAAGCGGAGAAGGCCAACATTTACGCAAACAACCGAACTGACAAGGCGATGCGATGAAAGTAGAAATAGGAAACGCCACCCTTTACTTGGGCGACTGCATGGACATTTTGCCTACGTTGCCAAAAGTGGATGCTGTGATTATTGACCCGCCTTATCTCATGTCAGCTAAAGGTGGCGGCATAGGCGCAAAACGTCAATATCTTGCTGACATTCACGAACACATTGATGCTGGTTTTGATGTTTCGATGCTTGCAACTTTTAAAAACTGGTTTGTTTTTTGCGGCAAGCCACAGCTTTTGGAGCTAATCAATCAGGCTGAAAAACAGGCTTTGCGCTGGCAGCTTTTGACATGGAATAAAACCAATCCAACGCCGCTTTCAAACAACAATTACTTGCCAGATACAGAGTACATGATTCACGCCTTTGAATCGCACCATTACGAAAGCAAAACCCGTTTTGTTGTTGGTCAAGTCGAAAGAAGTGGCTTTGACCACCCAACTGTAAAGCCTCAATATGTAATGCAAAAAGCTATTAAAAGCGCATCACATCAAGGCGACATTGTTCTTGATTGTTTTATGGGTACAGGGTCAACAGGTATAGCCGCTATCCAGCTAGGTCGAAAATTCATCGGCATAGAACGAGAGCCTAAATACTTTGACATTGCCTGCAAGCGCATAGAGCAAGCCGTGGCACAAGGCCAACTTTTTGAACCAGAGCCGCAAAAACAGATTCAGGAGCAATTGCTGTGAAAACCTGCAAAATTTGCAAAAGTGAGTTCAACCCTATGCGACCAATGCAGAAAGTTTGCTCACCCCTATGCGCCCTTGAAGTATCACGGCAAGCAACAGAAAAAAAGAAAGCCAAGGAAGCCCAAGAAGACCGCAAGAAGACCAGAGAAAAGCTAGATGCCATGAGGACTAAGCCCCAACTGGTGAAAGTCGCTCAAACGGCGTTTAATGCGTTTGTAAGGGTTAGGGATTCTGACAAGCCTTGCATAAGTTGTGGTAAAAAAACAACAAACGAATCAAACAGCACAGATGCCGGACATTTTCGGAGTGTTGGTTCTGCGCCACACATGAGATTTGTTGAGGATAACTGCCATGGCCAATGCAAGCACTGCAATCAGTACTTAGCTGGAAACGTCCTTGCTTATCGAAAAGGACTGATTGAAAGGGTAGGACTGGCAAGAGTCGAGCAAATCGAATCCGATCAGACCGTGCGAAAGTACACCAAAGAAGGCTTGCAGGAGATCGCCAAGCACTACAACGCAGAAACCAGACGGCTAAAAAAAGATGCAAAATAATTGCAAAAAAATCTTGTAACAATGTAAAATAAACACATCCGCGCTGGCGATGTAAAAGGCCAGCATCATCATGATGGGGTTCACTGTTTGGCAACGATACGGTAAGTGGTGCGCTACCCGCCGACAGTGCCCCACCATGATGGTAAGACGAACTCCGGGGATTCTCGGAGAGTCAACAACGTGAAGCACGGTACTAGAGAACGGGGAAGCGCGAATCACCCGGAAAGAGTCGATCAATCCGTGTTCTTGTCCACAAAGCGGCGAGGCCATCAACCATTTAACCCAAAGGAGTAACCGTGAAAACCCTATTCACAATCGCAGTTCTGTTCTTTTCTTTCGCAGTCCAAGCCCAAACCACCACCAGGTGTGTAAAGAATTGGGATGGAAGCTACACCTGCACCACCACTAGAAACGGTGGGTTTTGAAATGAAAACCGCCATAATTTTTTCTTTCTACATCCTGATCATGGTATTGCTGGCAACAGTCCCCGCACTGGTTTGCGGCATTGTCTTGGCTGGTTTTGCCTTGCACGCGGCAGTTAATTGGGGAAAGTAATGGCGACAAAAGCAACTAAAACCGAAAAGGCGGCAAAACCCGTAAGGGACAAAGCCGCTATCTGCCAAGAAGTCTTGGAAGGCATGAGAAACGGTTTGAGTACTTTTAAATCGTGCCAAGCAGCAGGGATTGCGAACAGTACTTTTCATAAATGGGTTAGTGAGGACTCACTTTTGCGTGACAATTACGCGCACGCGAGGGAAGATCTGATTGAACGCATGGCCCAAGAAGTAATGGAGTTGAGCGATCAAGAAGTACCTGAGACTGGTGACGGTAAGAAAGACTGGCAAGCCATCCAAAAGCACAAACTGCAAGTGGACACCCGCAAATGGTTGCTTTCAAAGTTGGCCCCAAAGAAATACGGCGACAAGCTGGAGGTGTCTGGTGACCCGACAAATCCATTGGTGACCAGGATTGAACGAGTAGTGGTGAGAAGTGAATGAGTTGGCTCTTTTCGCAGGCGCTGGTGGAGGAATACTTGGGGGACATTTGCTCGGATGGAGAACCGTCTGTGCAGTCGAGTGGGAGCAATACCCAGCTTGCGTACTTGCCGCAAGACAAAATGACGGACTTCTCCCGCCTTTCCCAATTTGGGATGATGTTCAAACCTTTGACGGAAAGCCGTGGCGAGGAATTGCTGACGTTGTTTCGGGCGGGTTTCCATGTCAAGACATCTCAGCCGCAGGAAAAGGAGATGGACTTGATGGAGAACGATCAGGAATGTGGAAACACATGGCGCGGGTGGTTGGCGAAGTACAACCCAGATACGTCTTTGTGGAAAACTCCCCAATGCTCACTTCTCGAGGAGGAACAAGAGTTATTGGAGATCTTGCCGCGTTGGGGTATGACTGTAAATGGACTGTTATGGGAGCTGCCGACATTGGAGCCAATCACCAAAGAGACAGAATTTGGATTGTTGCCCACGCCCGTAAGATCAGATTGGAAAGGCACTTCTCGAAAAAGCAAATTCGACAACAGGGCGAGGCAATATCAAGCATGGGACGATGGGACGGAAGCATCAACCCTGTACCCAAACCCATTGGCTTACGAAGCCTTAATGGGGTGGCCGCTGGGGTGGACAGACTTAAAGCCATTGGTAATGGGCAGGTTCCCTTGTGTGCAGCAACAGCATGGAGATTGTTGACAGAATGACCGCCCTTCAACTTCCCACCCCAGAATGGGCGCTTCCCCTTCTAAACCCAAGCCGCTATAAAGGCGCATGGGGTGGCCGTGGTTCTGGCAAGTCTCATATGTTTGCCGAACTGATGATTGAGGCGCATATCATGGATCAGAAGCGGCGCTCGGTTTGTGTTCGTGAGATTCAAAAGTCCTTGAATCAGTCGGTTAAACGATTGCTCGAAACAAAGATTGAGGCCATGAACGCTGGCGCTTACTTTGAAGTCCAGGAATCTGTCATCAAGTCCAAGAAGGGCGACGGGGCGATTATCTTCCAGGGTATGCAGAACCACACCGCTGACTCGATCAAGTCGCTCGAAGGTTACGACTGCGCTTGGGTGGAGGAGGCTCAAAGTCTGAGCCAGACCAGCCTTGACCTGCTTCGACCAACCATCCGCAAGCCCGAGTCCGAGCTGTGGTTTACGTGGAACCCCAGACAGCAAAGCGACCCGGTGGATTTCCTGTTGCGTGGCCCAACGCCACCCAAAGACGCTCAAGTTATAAAGGTCAACTTCACCGACAACCCGTGGTTTCCAGAAGTCCTCAAGGATGAAATGGAATACGACAAGCGGCGCGATCCAGACAAATACCAGCACGTTTGGATGGGTGGATATTTAACAAACAGTAATACCAGAGTATTTAAGAATTGGAAAGTTGAGGAGTTTGAAGCCCCTGCCGATGCAATTCACCGATTGGGTGCAGACTGGGGTTTTGCTGTTGACCCCACAACCCTGGTGCGCTGCCACATCATTGGGCGAACTCTTTACATCGATTACGAGGCCTATATGGTCGGCTGCGAGATCGTGAACACGCCAGAGTTGTTCATGACCGTGCCAGAGTCTGAAAAGTGGCCCATCGTTGCTGATTCGGCAAGACCTGAAACGATCAGCCACATGAAAAAGAACGGATTCCCCAAGATCATGACCGCCGTAAAAGGGCCAAGATCGGTAGAGGAAGGCATCGAGTTCTTAAAGAACTATGACATAGTGGTTCACCCCCGATGTGTTCACACTATTGATGAATTAACCCTGTATAGCTATAAGACAGACCCCCTTACGGGGAAGATTCTTCCCGTGCTGGAGGACAAGAAAAACCACGTTATCGACGCCTTGCGTTACGCTTGCGAAGCCGTCCGCCGGGCTGGTGCAGCCAAACCCGCCATCTTTACCCCTTTGCCAAATGTTAAGAAGTGGTGAGACAATCGCACAAATTGAGGATTAAACATGGCCCGACTCTCCAACGACCAACGACTCGCCAACCTTCACGCAGAAGCCCTGGCGCAGTTTGATGACGTACAGACAGCCCTCCGCGACGAGCGTTTGCAATGTCTTCAAGACAGGCGTTTTTACTCGCTGGCAGGATCTCAGTGGGAAGGCCCGCTTTGGAATCAGTACGAGAACAAACCTAAATTTGAGGTTAACAAGGTCATGTTGGCGGTGATTCGCATCATCAACGAGTACCGAAACAACCGAATTACGGTCGATTACGTTTCCAAGGATGGCGAGGAAAACGACAAGCTGGCCGAGGTTTGTGACGGTTTGTATCGTGCAGACGAGCAGGCATCGGTAGCGGATGAGGCCTATGACAATGCTTTTGAGGAAGCAGTCGGCGGTGGAATCGGGGCATGGCGTTTGAGAACTGTCTACGAAGACGAAGAAAACGACGAGGACGACCGCCAGCGCATCAGGATTGAACCCATCTTCGACGCTGACAGCTCTGTTTTCTTTGACCTCGGTGCTAAACGACAGGATAAGTCAGACGCCAAGTATTGCTTTGTGGTCACTTCAATGACCCGCCAAGCATATAAAGACACTTGGGGTGATGACCCAACCGACTGGCCCAAGATCATCCACCAGTATGAATTCGACTGGTGTACACCTGATGTGGTCTACGTGGCCGAGTACTACAAGGTCGAGGAAAAGACCGAAACAATCCGCATTTTCCAGAACATCGCAGGCGAGGAAGAACGCTACACACAGCAAGACTTCGCCAACGACGAGACCCTAGAAGAAACACTCGCAGCCATCGGCACGGTTGAAGTCCGTCAGAAAAAAGTCAAGCGCAAGCGGGTTCGTAAATACATCATGTCTGGTGGCAAGGTCTTGGAAGATGCTGGCTACATTGCGGGTAAATGTATTCCCATCGTCGTGGTGTACGGTAAACGCTGGTTTGTGGACAACGTTGAGCGTTGCATGGGCCACGTTCGTTTGGCCAAAGACGCCCAGCGCCTCAAGAACATGCAACTCTCCAAATTAGGAGAAATCAGCGCACTGTCATCGGTCGAGAAACCTATTCTGACCCCCGAGCAAGTCGCAGGCCACCAGGTCATGTGGTCTGAGGACAATCTGAAAGATTACCCTTACTTGCTGATCAACCCGATCACCGACCAGAACGGCAACCAGGCTGTATCGGGGCCAGTGGCCTACACCCGCGCTCCCAACATCCCTCCGGCTATGGCTGCACTGTTGCAGATCACCGAAACCGACATGCAAGACATCTTGGGCAATCCCCAGGGCGCAGACAAGATGGTCAGCGGAATGTCAGGCAAAGCCGTGGAGATGATCCAGACCCGTGTAGATATGCAGGCCTTCATCTACATGAGCAACTTCGCCAAGGGCATGAAACGATGCGGGGAGATTTGGCTTTCAATGGCCAAAGAAATCTACGTCGAAGAAAAGCGCAAGATGAAAACCATTGCGCCCGATGGACAGACAGGCATGGCCGAACTTATGCGTCCCACAATCGACCAAGAAACAGGCGAGGTCGTTTTAGAAAATGACCTTAGTTCTGCGACCTTTGACGTTGTGGCAGATGTTGGCCCGTCCAGCTCAAGCAAACGCGAGGCAACTGTCCGCGCTCTGACTGGTGTTTTGCAAATGACCCAAGACCCAGAAACCCAGCAAGTCCTCACCGCCATGGCCATGATGAACCTAGAAGGCGAGGGGATGAGTGACGCAAATGCTTATTTCCGCAAGAAACTGCTCAGAATGGGTGTCGTAAAACCGACAGATGACGAAGCCCAGGAACTCATGGCCGAAATGCAAAACCAGCCGCAAGACCCAAACACAATGTACTTGCAGGCCGCAGCGCAAGAAGCCGAAGCCAAAGCCGCCCAAGCCCGAGCCAACACGGTCAAGACTATCGCAGATGCCGAATTGTCTCAAGCCAAAACTGCCGAAGTATTGGCAGGCATTGGACAAGAACCACAGCAGCAAGCCCAACAAGCGACAGAGCAACCCATGGCAGCCGAACAAATCCCAATGCCACAGGAAGCCATGCCAAACCCAGAGACAGAGATCAAACTCCGCAAGATGGAACTGGAGGCCTACAAGCTCGCAAAAGAAATCGAGATGGCCGAAGAAAAGCACGCCATGGAGATGATGAACAACGGTGTGGCCATCGAGCGAGACGAAACAGGCAAGACCAAAGCCAGGGCGCAAAACGACCTGCGAAGCGAGCAGATTGGAATGCAAGTCTTGGAGGCCATGACCGAATTCAAAGACGTCATGTCAGCCCAGGCAAAAGCCATCCAAGAAGCAGCAGACAAAACCGCAGAGTCTCAGGACAAATCAGCCCAAGCTCAAGCAAAGACGGTCGAGGTACTCAAAAAACCGCGCCGCATTTTGCGTGAAAAAGGTAAGATTGTCGGCATCAAAATCGAAGATTAAAGGAAGGTACTCCCATGAAATCCGTCAAAGTAACACCTCAAATTGCATACGTAAACGGGAAACAAACAACCATTGACGCGATCAACGTCCAATCGGTGTTTGATAACCTGTTCGATCAAGTAATTTTCAAATACACCCTGCTGGATGCAAACGGCGTCCACTGCGGTGAGGGTTCGTTTGAATTGAATGGTGAGCAAACCTACAAGACTTGGGACGCATCAGCCGATGGAGCCTATAACATAGTCATTAGAGGTTTGGGCCTTGAGGCTTCTGCAAACAAGACGTCAATTACCGAGGGTTAATTTATGACCTTCAGCTTCGTTAGCCCAAACATCACCCAAAGTGGCACTGATACAGTCACCGCCGCCACCGCCGCGCCAACGGGTACGACAAAAACAACTCGCGGGAATTTTGCGACGTTCAGCACAGGCACGAACAATCTGACCGTAAACGGCACGCTCACGATCGATTCGACAAGTGCCATATTTCAAAACAACAGCAACCAGATTCTGACTATCAACGCTGGCGGTGAGTTGATTGTAAATGGCCAAAAGACAACAGCGGCCAACGGCCCACTGTCTCAAGTTGGCTTGAACTGGCTGAACAATACTTACAGCACAACCACATTTGTTTTGGCAAGCACCAACCCTGCAAGCCCTGCAAAATTGACCGTCAGAGACGCATCCATCGCGTTTGGCTCTGGTTACCTAATTGTCCCGACAAACAACCACGGCATTATCACAACCCAAGGAGATCGTGTTTGGTTGCTGTCTGCTAACTTTGACTCTGGCAACGGTGAGCGCGGACGCCTACGGATTCAACAGCAAAGAGCAATCAACTTCCAAGCCAACAAAACCTATGTCGGTGTTTGGCTTAATATCTCCGTCAACCAGTATTCACTGAAAGGCTACACGCCCGTCGATATTGATGGCCCTGAAATTGGCTACGCCACAGGAGCAACTGTCATTGACATTGAAGATTACGATGCGACCTATGTAAAAGGCTTGGCTTACCCAAACGTGTCTTTTACGCTGTCAGCCAACCCGCATTTGAAATTAAAAAACAACCTTCGCGGCACGAACGAAGCATGGCGATCAATGTTGTTTGGAAACACCAGATACAACGTGGTCGAGTATGTCAAAGGCATTTCGGCAAAAGCTCAAGACGCTGTCGGCGCTTCACTCAGTGATGGCACATTGTATTTTCAACCAGTTGGTACAAACGTGCCGGGGATTCGATCAAACGTCGAAACGTCCGACATTACCTTTGATTTGTCGCTCCAGACCGCCACGTTTGTAAGCGGAGCAGCGTCAAAGGATTTTGTATTTGCTTGGCAATTCAGCAACGCCAACGCCACCAACATTACAACTTCGCGCTATTTCTGCACTGGTCAAACCCCTGGCGCTGAAACGCACACAATTTACTCAAGCCGCTACGGGTACGACAAGCAAAGCGTCCTCGTCAATCTTTGGGGTAACGGCTCTGCGAATCCGATATTCACTCATGTAAGCCTTCCAACGACTAACAAAGTGATTGCCAACGCCGCAGCCATCACTGGCGTGGCTTTCAATTTCTCAACGAAAGTGATTTCAGTCACGGGCACTTTGACAATCCAACAGATTTACGATGCCTATCAGTACCAACTGAATCAGACCGCAAACCTGCAAACGCCTGACGAATGCACGGTGTCAAACGGTCAAACCTACTATGTGGGATGGTCGATCAACAACACAGGCACGATTAACGCAGGAACCAACCTGCGCACAATTCGCGCTGAGACAGTCACCAACAGCGGAACAATTACGGCTGTTTATACAACCACCGCTGGCACGTCCAAGATACTGCAAATCAACGGCGTTACCAACGGGTCGTCTTTGTACGTGGGCAACAACGCTACGGGCATTACAACCCTTTACCAAGCCAACACAAACCAAGCCACGTATCAGGTCTACTTTGCGCCTGGCACGACCCCTGCGCAGTTGGTGGCCCGTGAGTTGTACCGATTCCAACGCTTTGCCCAAGTCCTTACTTTGGCCGATGGTTTGAACGTAATCAACTTGGTGGACGTTGAAGACGTTGGCATCACCCAAACCACACTGGCCACAGTGCAAGCCTACACCGCTATCGAAACTGCCAGCAAGTTCTACGACAGGACAGCCGCATTTAGACTGACCGAGCAAGGGATTAAGCTAGGACAAATCGCCACTCGCTCCGGCACCAGCATTGAAATCGGCACATTCAACCATGTGATTAACCAATCCGCTGCTTCGGTGTACTCCATCACCAGTGGCACGATCACAACCAAGTCCACCAGTTACGCTGGAGATGCCAAGTACACGACAGAAGTTGCCACACCTCCTGCAACAATCACAGCAAACAGCACTGAGGTGATTACGATTGCCATCGAGGATGCCAATGGAAACTCGCAACTGACGATCAACGGCGGTGACGGAACATTCCAACTCTGGAAGGTTACGACCTCCACCCCAACCGCTGATTACGCCACCGGGACGCTGCTCGCTACCGTGGGTAACGGAATCTATCGCTTCATCGGTGTGACAGGATTTGACATTATCGGCGTGGACATTAACTCCAACATCCGCCGCCGAACATCAATGGCCAAAGGTGTATATACACAAGCCTTCTACGTGGGCGACCAGATCCAACTTGCCCAAGCCCCTGAAATCACGGAAATCAACACCAAAGTCGATATCTTGCAAAACGCTGTTGATGCTTTGGGCACACCAATTCAAGTGGGCGATGTGGTTGACTCCAACATCATCAAAGTCAACGATGTGTTTGTTGATGGAACTGGTACGCAATCAGATCCATGGGGGCCAGTCTAAATGCAGGCATGGGACGCATGGGGTGGATCTTGGGGGTACTCATGGGGTAACTCATGGGGCTTCTTTGAGCAACCCCAAGGCGGTGGCGGCCCAGGTAAGGCGAGCAAACGAAAGGGCTGGGCCAACGAACGTGCAGCCTTTGAGCAATCCCTTGCCCTGCGCCAAGCTCAGACCACGTTGCGTAAAACCAACAAACCCGAAGCCGTCAAACTGGCTCAGAAAATCAACGCCTACGAGATTGGAAACATTGACCTTGAGGCGCTGAGAATCGAAAACGCACAACTGCAAGCAAGACTCCAAATAAAACAAGAGTTTCAAGCAGAAATGCAATCGGCACAAAAAGCAATTCAGGAATATATTCAAGACGAACAAGATGCAATTGACGCATTGATGTTGAGTGTCGAGATGGATTCCGACTTGGTTTTGAAAGCAATGGGGGAACAATGAGCGACATTACGAGGACAGCAAGACAACCAGGCCAAGATTTCATGCAGGCTACGCCGCGAGATCAAGGGATTGGCTATATCTCTGATTTGCTTGCTGCCACTTATGGAGAAAGAGTCCCCGCGCCCATTCAATTTATAGCCAAAGCACTTGGCGCCGAGGCCATGAGCAAGACATTGGGCCGAATTGCATACGGCGAACCCCTGACAACCGGGGCTGGTGGTATTGGTGGTACATCCAGATTCAGACCAGAAGTCATTGAATCAGCCGTCATTGCAGCCCCAATGCTTGGGAAAGTGGCTCAAGTCACCAGAGGTATGCCAGTGGGCATGAGCATCAAGAATGTAAGCCCGCCACAAGCAGAAGCCCTGCGACTAGCCCAACAACGTGCGGCGCTACCTGTTGAAAAAGGCGGTCTAGGTTTGCCAGCAAACAACACAGCGGCTGAACGTGCGGCGGCAATGGGCTACGACATACCCGCATATCATGGAACTTCGGCTGATATTCAAGCAATTAGAGTTGGCGGACAAGGCAAGACTTCTGGGGCTGGTGCTTTTTTTACTGACAACCCTGCGTTAGCTTCTACTTATGCAAGCAAAGATGGCGGCAACGTGATTCCAGTTTTGCTGAAAGACGGAGGGAATGTGGCCATTGAAGGGAAGGGCGCAAATTGGAACTGGTTGGACGCAAAAACAAAAATGAAAGCGCCAAAACTAGACGAATCAAAAGCATTTTCCAAACCGCTAAACAAAGTTTTCCCTGAGGATTTTCGATGGAATGATGCTTTATCAACGGATGACATAGCTCAATGGGCAAACAAACAAGGGTATGGAGGCGTTAATTTTAATGCCGTAAGGGACAGGGGGCCAAATGCTGTTTTTAACACTCCTGAGGCCGCTTTGCCCAGCGACATTACAGCCGTGTTCAATCCAGACTTGGTGCGCTCCCGCTTTGCAGCTTTTGACCCATTCCGAAAGACAGCCGCAACAGCGGCCACGATGGGAGTAGCTGCACCTGATTTATTGGCTCAAGAAAGGCCGTCAGACATGCAACTTCAAGCCATGATGCTCAGAGATATGGGAACCGACCCAAACACCATTTATCAACAAACAGGCGTTTGGCTTGGCCAGTAATTGCAAACAAGTTGCAAAAAAGCGACAATTAGAACAACGGTATCCACCCAGCCGTTTTTAATGGGTGAGTTTCACAGGGTCAACGATGAACACACAGGCAGAACAGGAAGACGAAACCACGAACGACGACACCGCAGTCATCGAGGAAACCGAGCAACCAGAGGCGCAAACCGAAGGCGAGCAGGAATCTAAAAATGAACAGGAAGAATCAGACGAGGTTGTAGTCTCCATTGGTGAGGAAGCGCCACCCACCGAAGAACCAGCACACGCACCTGAATGGGTACGAGAGCTACGCAAGACGAACCGAGAACTTCAGCGCCAAAACCGCGAACTTCAAA
>JACCDU010729604.1_pt1 | contig 36862 bp, 35 predicted proteins | sample 7446081 | NCBI WGS metagenome assembly JACCDU01 (sample SAMN15323447, study PRJNA562643) | freshwater metagenome | isolation source: river surface water | place: USA:Blue River Watershed | collected 2017-08-17
AGTTGTGGCAGGTCAGGGACATGTAGACCTCGAAGCTGAAGTCGCCGTCCAATGCTTTGATGCTGTCGATCACCTCGGGCTCGACCTTGGGCGGGTGGCCGCCCGTCCACAGCAGCGCCAGCACCAGTGAGGTGAACTCGTGGCCCAGCGGCAAACCGGCAAAGCGCACGCCCGATATCTCACCTTCGCGGGCCACCACGAAAGACGGCTTGCGTGCGTCGTTGCCCGAGGTGTCGAGCGTGACCTTGTCGGACAGGCTGACGATGGTCTCCAGCAGGCTCTTCATGTCGGTGCCGGTTTCGCTGTCGTCCAGCGAGGCGATCAGGCGAATGGGCTGGCGCAGCAAGCCAAGGTATTGCTGAAGTTGGGCTTTGAGGCTGTCGTCAAGCATGGTGTTCTCCTGGTTTCGGGCTGAGTTCGCTCTGGACCCACGCTTGTGGCGGGGCCGAAGTTTCAAAGGGGTGGGGGAATCGTTGGGCAAAGCGCACGGCCGGGGCCATGCGCTGCACTCAACGCCCTGCAGGGCAGGGCATGGGTCGCAAGATTTAGATCTTGCCGACCAGGTCGATCGAGGGTGCCAGGGTCTTGGCGCCTTCTTTCCACTTGGCGGGGCACACCTGGCCGGGGTTGGCGGCGGTGTACTGGGCTGCCGTCAGCTTGCGCAGGGTTTCGGACACGTCACGGGCGATCTCGTTGGAATGCACTTCCATGGTCTTGATCACGCCGTCGGGGTTGACGATGAAGGTGCCGCGCAGAGCCAGGCCTTCTTCTTCGATGTGCACGCCAAAAGCGCGGGTCAGCTGGTGCGTCGGGTCGCCAACGAGGGGGAACTTGGCCTTGCCCACGGCGGGGGAGGTCTCATGCCACACCTTGTGCGAGAAATGGGTGTCGGTGGTCACGATGTAGACCTCGGCACCGGCCTTCTGGAAGGCTGCGTAGTTGTCGGCGGCGTCTTCGATTTCGGTGGGGCAGTTGAAGGTGAAGGCGGCCGGCATGAAAATCAGCACGGACCACTTGCCCTTGAGGCTGGCGTCGGAGACTTCGATGAACTTGCCGTTGTGGAAAGCCTGGGTCTTGAAGGGCTGGACTTGGGTATTGATCAGGGACATGGTGATTTCCTCGTCGTGGTTAGAAAGTTGGCGACTGGTGTTGTCGACGGGATGGAGTTTAGATCGGGTTTTGCCTATTTTGATGACAAAACCGATTGTCATTTCCAATCTTCAATATAGCCACGGGCAATTTCCCTTGTCCGGGCAGGCCGCGTCGCCATGCCTCATTTGGTCAGGATCAGTTTGCCTTGCCGCGTCAGTTGCAGCCGGTACACCTCGCCCTGGTGCCGGATGAGCAGGCTGCTATGGCCTTGCAGCAAGGTCTGGCTGTCCACCGTCCGTGGCGCGCTGCCGCTGCCGGTTGTGGTTGCCGGTTGTGTGCGTGGCCTGATCACCGGCCCGGGGCACTGGCAGGCAGCCTGGTCGCCATTCATCGCCGCACGCCCTCGGTGACAAAACCGATCCGGCTCAGGCCAGCGCGTTGGGCTGCCGTCATGGCCTGGGCCACATGTTCGTAGGGCACCTGTTTGTCGCCCCGGATGTAGAGCTGGGGTTGCGGCTCACGGGCGGCCTGCTCGCGCAGGCGCTCTTCCAGCGCATCGGCGGCCACGGCCTGCTTGCCCAGAAAGAACTGGCCATGGGCATCCACCGCGAGCTGCAGGTTTTCCGGCGGGGTCTTGTCGCGGCTACTGCTGGCACGCGGCAGCTCCACTTTGACCGCGTGCTGGATGACGGGCACGGTGATGATGAAGATGATGAGCAGCACCAGCATGACGTCCACCAGGGGTGTCATGTTGATCTCGCTCATGACCTCGTCATTGTCCTCACGGGCTTCAAAGGACATGCTGACCTCCATGGTTCACACGGGCCCCGGTCACAAAGTAGGCATGCAGGTCGTGCGCAAAGCGGTTCATGCGGGCGATGATGAATTTGTTGCCACGCACCAGGGCGTTGTAACCCAGCACCGCAGGAATGGCCACGGCCAGACCCAGTGCGGTCATGATCAGGGTCTCGCCAACCGGGCCGGCTACGGCGTCGATGCTGGCGTTGCCGCTGGCGCCAATGCCCACCAGCGCGTGGTAGATGCCCCAGACGGTGCCGAACAGGCCGACGAAGGGCGCAGTCGAGCCGACTGAAGCGAGTATGGCCAGCCCGTTTTGCAGACGGCTGGTGCTGTCATCGATCGCATTGCGCAGGCTGCGCGTGACCCAGTCGCTGATGTCCAGCCGGTCGTGCAGCTGCTTTTGCGCGGCCTGGTGGTGCTCGGTGGCTTCTTGGCCGACCTGTGCCAGGTTGTGAAACAGGTTGCCGGGCCGCTGGCTGAGTACCGACAGGCCCTCGGCCAGGCTGGTGGTGTGCCAGAACTGCTCGCTGCCCAGGGCGCTTTGCTTGTGGCGCCAGACGTCCAGCGCCTTGAGCACGATGACCACCCAGCTGATGACCGACATGGTCAGCAGGGCGATCAGTATCAGGCGGGTGACGGCGTCACCCTGCGTCCAGATGTGGGACAGGCCGAAAGATGTGGGCATGAAATTACTCCTTGAAATGGGGTCAGTCGAGAACAAAGCGGATAGGGACGTTGAACCACATGGCTTCGGGCTGACCCGCGCGCTTGCCCGGCACATAGCGCCAGCGCTGCACCGTCTCCAGCGCGGCTTCGTCCAGCCGCGGGTAGCCGCTGGAGGTTCGGATGTCGGCTTTTTCGGCGCGGCCTTCGGCGTTGATGAAAACACGCACAAGCACCGTGCCCTGTTCGCCCATGCGGCGGCTCATGCGGGGATAGGCCGGCGGCGGGTTGTTCAGGTAGTCGGCGTCGCTGGATGGCAGCACCACGGCCTGTGCAGCGGGCGGAGCCGGGCGTGCGCTGCCTGTGGTCACAGGGGCAGCAGCGGCGGTGGGCGTGTTGGCGGCGCTGGTGGCGGGGGCGAACTCTCTGGGCGCGGTTTGGGGCTCGGGCGCCACGGTCTGCTGCTCGGCAGGGCGCGGTGCAAGCGCTTGCGCTGGCCGGGGCTCGGCAGACCGGGCCGGTGTCGTCTGCACGGGCTGTGCAACGGCAGCGGGCAGCTCGGCCACCACGCTGGCCAAAATGACCCGGTCGCTTGCGCCCTGCAATGTGGGGCTGGCCAGCTGGTGGACGACCAGCCAGATCACGCTGGCATGGGCCAGCAAAACGGCCCCACCGGTGCGCAGGACAGGGTTCATGTGCTGGCCCATTGGCGCAGGAGGTTGTGGTACACGCCGGTCAGCGCAATGGTCTCGGTGGTTTCGCCGAGCTGGGCGCGCAGTTTGAGCAGGTTCATGTCCAGGTCGAACAGCAGGCGGCGTTGCTCGTCGCTGCGCACCATGCTTTCAATCCAGAAGAACGAGGCCAGTCGCACGCCGCGGGTGACGGGCGTGACCTCGTGCACGCTGGTGCCGGGGTAGAGCACCGCATCGCCTGCGGCCAGCTTGATGCCCCGGCTGCCCCAGGTGTCCTGCACGCACAGCTCGCCGCCGTCGTAATCCTGTGGATCGCTCAGGAACAAGGTGCAGGAAATGTCGCTGCGCACCCAGTCACCGGTGCTGGCCGAGTGCATCACCGCGCCATCCACATGCGGGCCGAAGGCATTGGTGTCACCACCGTAGCGGTTGAACAGCGGGTTGTAGATGCGCCGGGGCAGTGCTGCTGACAGAAACAGGGGCTCGCGTTGCAAGGCCTGCTGCACCAGGGCCTGCAATTGGCGCGAAGCGGGGCTGTCTTGGGCCAGCTGCTGGTTGCACTTGCGGGTGCGGGCCTGGCTGCCGGCACTGACGCGGCCATCCAGCCAGGGGGCATCGTTGCCCAGCAGCTGGCGGGCCTGTGCGACTTCGTCCGTCGTCAGCAGTTGTTTGAGTTGCAGCAGCATCCGGGATGACCTCAGAACAGGGTTTTCAGACTCAGCTCCACACGGCGTGGTGCGCCGGGCATGTAAAAGCCGCGGTACAGGCTGTCGGCGTAGAGCTTGTTGCCCAGGTTGGTGACGTTGAGTTTGAGCAGGGTGGCGTCTGTCACAACGAACTCGGTCATGGCGTCCACCGTGGTGAAGGCCGGTGCCGTGACATGGCGCGCGCCCTCGGGGTTTTGTTCGCTGCGGTGGTTCAGACCCGCGCCGACGCGCCACAGCGGATGCAGTCGGTAAGTGGTCCACAGGCTGGCGCTGTGCCTGGGCGTGAGGGCGGATCGGTCGCCCTGCACCTGGGCGCCTGTGCCGTTGGCGGCCAGGGTCTGACTGCTTACATCGATGCGGGCATCCGGGATCCAGGTGTGGTTGTAGAACACCTCCCACGCTGGTGTGATGCGTCCCGCGAAATTGAACTCCATGCCGCTGGCGTGGCGCTTGCCGGACAGCAGCATCTGGCTAGCCGCGCTGTCGGGGTCGGTGTTGCGCTCGTTGTATTTCTCGGAGCGAAACAGGGCGATGCCGAGCAGCGATTGGCCCCCGAACAGCTCGAATTTGCTGCCGATTTCGATGTTGCGGCTCTTCTCGGGCGAAGTGTTGGCGGCCTTGGCGTTGCAGGTGTTGGTGTTGTTGCCGGTGCAGTCGCTGGCACTGAAACCGCCCAGAGCGTACTGGTAGGCGTCACCCGAGGTGTTGTAGGAGGTGCCGTACGAGGTGTAGAGCGAGGTGCCCTCACGCGCTTGCCAGATGGCGCCGATGCGCGGACTCCAGAGCGTGTCGCTTTTGTCCAGCGCGGCCACGCTGGGCGTGACGGTGTTGTAGGACGCCGAGAAGCGGTCCATTCGCACGCCGCCGACCAGTTTGACTTGGGGCGTCAGGCTCAGGGTGTCCTGCACATACAGCCCGAAGTTGCGGGCACGGAAGTCGTTCAGTGCGATCTGGCGTGTGTCGGCGATCGACTGGCCGTCGTTGGGTGTGCCGACGGTGGTGCCCAATGCCGCGTAGCTGAGCCCCGCTGTGGCGTTGTTGTTGCGCAGGGCTTTTTCATCGCTGTAGTCCACGCCGGCGATCAGGCTGTGCCTGTGGCCGAGGGCTTCAAAGCTGGTGGTGTAGTCGCTCTGGATTTGCGTGAGGTCGCTTTCGGCGCGGCGGGCTTTGGGCGAGCGGGTCAGCGCGGTGCTGTTGCCGAGGGTGGACAAGGTAGTGATGCTGGTGAAGCGGATGGCGCTGGCCAGCAGGTCGCGCTCGTAATGGCCGTGGCGAACGGTGGTCTTCAGTTCGCTGTCCTGGTCGAAGCGGTGCCTGTGGCTGAAGGTGCCGTAGCTGCTCTCGGTGCGCAGGTAGTCACTTACCAGCCCGTAGTAGTTTTTGGCGGGCAGTGTGGGGACCAGCGTGCCGATCGAGCCGCTCGCACTGGTGATGGCACTGCCGGTGTTGATCAGCCAGGGGTGGTTGTAGAGCGGGCGGCCGTTCGTTTCGAGGTGGTACAGGCCCAGCGCATATTCGTCGCGCTCGCCGATGCCCCAGCGGTACGTGCCGGCCGCGCCTTTCTTGTCCACTTTGGCCCCCCAGATGTCGGCCTGGTGGTCCATGACGTTCAGGCGCACGGCCGAACTCTCGCCCGTCTGCCGGTTGAAGTCGCCGGTGATGCGGCGCATGTTGCCGCTGCCAGCGGTCACGTTGACCTCGTTTTGGTCCATCAGGAAGGGCTGCTTGTTGACCTGGTTGACCACACCGCCGGTGGAGCCTTTGCCGAACAGCATGGAGGCCGAGCCCTTGAGCACTTCGACGCGGTCGAGGTTGAAGGTGTCGCGCTCGATCAGGGGGGCATCGCGCAGGCCATCGACGTAGATGTCGCCGGCCTGGCCGAGCGAGAAGCCGCGCATGCGCACATCTTCCTCGCCCGTTTCGCCGGCCATGAAGGTGACGCCGGCGGTGGTCTTGAGGACTTCCCGGAAATCGTCCAGATTGCGCTCGTCCATCAGCTTTTCGGTCATCACCGTCACGGTCTGCGGTATGTCCTTGAGTGCCTGCTTGCCTTTGGCGATGCCGGTTTGCTTGACGAGCAGACTGTCTTTGGCCGCGGTGGGGGACTCGGCTGTGCCTTGCACGGTGATGGTCTTGAGTGTCTTCTCGCCTGCTTCCTGTGCGAATGTCTGGGTGGTGCCGAGCGAGCCGGCCAGCATCATGGCGGCCAGCGGCAGCAGTTGGGTTGGGGTGGATGGATGGTCAGTCATAGGGGCCATGGCCTTGAGAAACTGCTGTTGCAGCAAAACGGAGACAAAGGCTGGCTATCACCCCATGCCTGACGGCGGGCGAATGGCTTGCTGAAGAGAACGGAAAGGGTCGGCAAGCCCGGAGGACCTGCCGACGGTGTCGGCTTTACTTGAAGCCGACGCGATCGAGCATCTGCTGGACCTTGATCTGGTTCATGCCCACGGCGCTGACCGGGATTAGCTCGCTCCTGAAGCTGCCGCCGGTCATGGCCTTGAGGGCCGGGTTGTCAAAACTCACGCCTTTGGCGGCAGGCCACTCGTTGTTGCCGTTGGCAAAGTGGTTCTGGGCCGAGGGGCTGGCCAGGTATTCGAGGAATTTGATGGCGTTGTCCACGTTTTTGGCGTTCTTGGCCACGGCGCCACCGGCGATGTTCACATGCGTGCCCCAGCTGGACTGGTTGGGGAAGACCACACCAATCTTTTCGGTCACGGCGCGGTCGGCCGGATTGGTCGACCGCATCAGGCGCGCCAGATAGTAGGAGTTGGTCAGCGCCACACCACACTCGCCAGCGGCCACGGCCTTGATCTGGTCGGTGTCACCACCTTTGGGCGTGCGGGCCATGTTGTCCACCAGCCCCTTGAGCCAGGCTTCGGTCTTTTGCGGGCCCAGGTGCTCGGTCATGGCACCGAACAGGCTCAGGTTGTAGGGGTGGGAGCCTGAGCGCACACACAGCTGACCTTTGTATTTGGGGTCGGCCAGCTTCTCGTAGCTGTCGAAATCGCCCTTGCTGTACTTGATCTTGTCGAACACGACCACACGTGCACGGGTGGACAGGCCGAACCAAGGCGTGCCGCCGTTATCCAGCGGTTTGGCGCGCAGGTTGGCCGGTATGGCTTCTTCAAGCACGCTGGATTTGACCGGCAGGAACAGACCGTCCACTTCGGCGCGCCACAGGCGCGACGCGTCCACCAGCAAGATCACGTCGGCGGGCGAGGCGGCGCCCTCGGCCTTGAGGCGAGCGAGAATACCGGCGTCGTCGGCGTCCACCCGGTTGATCCTGATGCCCGTGGCTTTGGTGAAGTCGCTGTACAGCGCTTCGTCGGTCGGGTAGTGGCGGGCCGAGTAGATGTTCAGGACCTTGTCCTGGGCCATGACCGGAGCGGCAAGAGCCAGTGAAGCGATCAGGGCGAAGAGTCGGGAGCGGTTCATGGTGCGACGCGTGACAGGTTACGATGGGTTGGAAGTATAAACTAAATGCGAATCATTATCAATAACATTGTTCGGCCACTGGCCATTTGTGCCGCAGGGGTCTTGCTGGTGGCCTGCGGCTCGGCCCCCGTGGCCCCGCCTGCGCTGCCGGTGGTGACCGGCCCGGCGTCGACAGAGGCACCGCAGGCGACCCAGGAGCGTCGCACCGCCCGCATCGGGCTGGCGCTGGGCGGCGGCGCAGCGCGCGGCTTTGCCCATGTGGGCGTGATCCAGGTGCTCGAAGAAGCCGGCCTGCATCCGCAACTGGTGACCGGCACCTCGGCCGGCAGTCTGGTGGCGGCCCTGTACGCCAGCGGCAAAACCAGTCAGGAATTGCGCCGGGTGGCCGAGACCATGGAGGAGGCCGAGATCACCGACTGGATGATGCCCATCCTCAACCGTGGTGCCCTGCGCGGCGAGGCGCTGGCCAGATACGTCAATGCACAGGTCAGCGGCAGGCCCATCGAGCAAATGAAGATCCCGCTGGGCATCGTGGCCACCGACCTGCGCACGGGCGAGGCTGTCACTTTCCGGCGGGGCAACACGGGCTCTGCTGTGCGTGCGTCCAGCGCGGTGCCAGCGGTGTTTCAGCCGGTGCGCATCGGGGAGCGCGAATACGTTGACGGGGGCCTTGTGTCGCCGGTGCCCGTGAAACAGGCGCGCGAGATGGGGGCGAACTTCGTGATCGCGGTGGACATTTCCAGCGATCCGGAAGGCAATCCGGCTGGCGACACCTTCCAGATCCTGATGCAGACCTTTGCCATCATGGGCAAGAGCATCAATACCCTGGCCCTGCGCGAGGCCGAGTTCGTGGTGCGGCCGCCACTGTCAGGGGTCAAGAGCGCCGATTTTGGTGCGCGTCGCCGCTCGATCGAGGCAGGCCGCAGCGTGATGCTGGCCATGCTGCCGCAGCTCAAAAACCGCATCGCCGCCTTTGAGCGCGGTGAATGAGCGGGCAAAAAAAGAGGGCTGATCTTGCGATCAGCCCTTCAAGGGATCCCTGAATCTCTGCGATGTCGAAAGGATCCGAGGAGACAACTCGAAACTTGGGTTGCTCAGGCCTTTTTCAAGGCCTGACAGATATCAGCGCTTCTTGGCCGACTTGGCAGCGGGCGCCACGCCAGGCACGTTCTGGGCCATGGCGTTGAAGTTGGTTTCGGCCAGGTCGGAAGCCTGCTTGACAGCCTTCTGAACCGACTCGAAAGCATTGTTGGCAGCGGCCACAGCGCCCTTCATCATGGCCACGGCGGACTCGGAACCGGCCGGAGCGTTGGAAGTGGCGGTGTCCAGCAGGCTGGCGAACTGCTTCTGGGCCAGAGCGGCCTGGGCTTCGAAAGCCTTGGTGAAGTCGCCGCCGGTGCCGGTGGCGATGTCGTACAGCTGTCGGCTGTAGGCCGTGGCTTTCTCGGCCAGAGGCTGGAACAGGTTGGCCTGTAGGGCCAGCAGTTCCTGGGCGTCTTTCACGCTCAGGGCGGTCTGGGTGTTTTCGGCGGAATCGCTCAGGGCGGCCTTGGCAGCAGCCATGTTCAGCTCCACGAGCTTTTCCACGCCTTCGAAAGCCTTGGCGGTCAGACCGAACAGGGTCTCGACATTGGCTTTGTGGGAAGCAACGATTTGTTCAGCGGTCATCATGAATATCTCCAATTTGAAAGTTCAGGGTGGACTGCGCTGAAACTGACCCTGGGGCCGATACAGCATGTTGCAGTGCAGCATGGGTTGAAGTATGCGGGTTGTCCCGGGGGCTTGCAAGTGGTTTAGGGGGTTCGGACGCCCGTTTAGAGTGCATTTTCTAGAATTGGCAAATTGTCCTTACGTTGTCATGCACGCTTATTACGCCGACCATTTCGTTCTGCCTTTGCCCGAGGGCCACCGCTTTCCGATGCGCAAGTACAGCCGCCTGCGCGACCGGCTGGCGGCTGAGCTGCCGGGCGTGCGTTTTTTTGAGGCACCCGCGGCCAGCGATGGCGAACTGGCCATGGTGCATACGCCGTCCTACATCAGCGGGGTTGCGCAGGGCACGCTGGACGCCTCTGTGTACCGTGAAATCGGTTTTCCTTGGAGTCCTGCCATGGCCGAGCGGGCGCGGCGCTCGGTGGGGGCTTCGGTGGCTGCGGCCCGCGCGGCTCTGACCGACGGGCTGGCCGGCAATCTGGCAGGCGGCACCCACCATGCGTATGCCGACAAGGGCGGCGGCTTTTGCGTCTTCAACGACATCGCCGTCACGGCCCGCCTGATGCAGGCCGAGGTCGGCCGCCACCGCAAGACGCCTTTTCGGGTGGCGGTGATCGACCTCGACGTGCACCAGGGCAATGGCACGGCTCGCATTTTTGCCCATGACCCGAGCGTGTTCACCCTGTCGCTGCACGGCGAAAAGAATTTCCCGTTCCGCAAGGAGCCCAGTGATCTGGACGTGGGCCTGCCGGACGGCTGCACCGATGACGCCTATCTGCAGGCCCTGCATCAGGCGCTGGCCGAACTTGAAGGGCGTTTTGAGCCGGACATGGTGATCTACCTCGCCGGTGCCGATGCGCACGAGGGCGACCGGCTGGGGCGCCTCAAGATCACGATGGACGGCATGGCCGCACGCGACCGCGTGGTGCTGGACTGGGCGTGGCAACGTCGCCTGCCGGTTGTGCTGTGCATGGGCGGCGGCTATGGCCATGACATCGAGACCACCGTGGCCGTGCAGGTGCAGACCTGGACCATTGCCTTGGAATACCAGCAGCGCTGGCGGGCTAGAGCCGGGTTGCGTGCCTGACAGGTGGCGTCGTGTCGGGCTGGCACAATCCACCGCCATGAGTGCCAACGCAAAACCCTTGCCTGAGGGCCGGGACGTCTACAAGGCTTTTCGCAGCATCAGCACCCGCTGGATGGACAACGACGTCTATGGCCACGTCAACAACGTCGTCTACTACAGCTGGTTCGACACTGCCGTGAATGCCACGCTGATTGAAAAAGGCGTGCTCGACATCCACGGTGGCCAGACGATTGGCCTGGTGATCGAGACGCAGTGCAACTATTTCGCGCCGCTGGCTTTCCCTCAGACCATCGAGGCGGGCATCCGCGTGGCCAAACTCGGCACGTCCAGTGTGCGTTACGAAGTCGGTCTGTTTGCTGAAGGCGAGCCGCTCACCGCCGCTAAAGGCCATTTCGTCCACGTGTATGTGGACCGTGAAACCCGCCGCCCGGTGCCGCTGCCAGCACCACTCAAACAATTTCTGGAGACCTTGCAATGAACAATTTCCCGCCCAAGCACCAGGTGAGCACCGTGGTGGCCGATCCGGCCAGCGTGGATGCCGCCATCGGCAGCCGTTTCTCTGCCCGTGCCTTTCTGGACAAGCCGGTTGACAAGGCCGTGTTGATGGAGATTCTGGAGCTGGCTGGCCGCGCGCCCAGCGGCACCAACACCCAGCCCTGGAAGGTCTATGTGGTCCAAGGTGCCAAACGGGACGAGCTGGTGAGCCAAGTCTGCGCTGCGCACGATGCCATCGCCTCCAACCCGGCGCTGGCCGCCGAGTACGCCGAGGAATACGACTACTACCCCGAGAAATGGGTCAGCCCCTACATTGACCGCCGTCGCGAATGCGGTTTCGGCCTGTACAAGGTGCTGGAGATCGGCAAGGGCGACAAGGAGCGCATGCACGCGCAGCACCAGCGCAACTTCAAACTGTTCGATGCGCCTGTGGGCCTGATGTTCACCATCGACAAGGTCATGGGCCGCGGCAGCCTGCTGGACTACGGCATGTTCATCCAGACTCTGATGATCGCGGCGCGCTCGCGTGGCCTGCACACCTGCCCGCAGGCGGCCTGGAACAACTTCAGCAAGATCATCCTGCCGCTGGTGGGTGCAGGCGACAACGAAATGATGGTCTGCGGCATGTCGCTGGGCTATGCCGACGAGTCTGCCGTGGTCAACAGCTTCCAGACCACCCGCGTGAGCGCGGCCGACTTCACACATTTCGTCGAATAAGCCAAAGGGGCAGTTTTGGGGCTCGACAGTCTTGCACTGCAGCTGCTGGGCGGCCTCAGCCACGCCACCACCCTGTTCCTGATGGCCAGCGGGCTCACGCTGATCTTCGGCGTAACCCGCATCGTCAATTTCGCGCACGGCAGTTTCTTCATGCTGGGCGCGCTGGTGTCGGCGCACGCGGTGACCCGCTGGTGGCCTTCGCTGGGCGAATCGGCGGCAGGTTATGCCGCGGCCATGCTGCTGGGCGCGGTGGTGGCCAGCCTGCTGGGGGCTCTGGCCGAATTCGGCTTGCTGCGGCGCATGCGCCGCGCGCCCGAGCTCTACCAGCTGGTGGCCACTTTCGGCCTGACACTTGCCATGCACGACGCCATGCTCTGGGTGTTCGGCCCCGACGAAGTTTTTGCACCGCGCTTTCCCGGCCTCAAGGGCGCGGTGGCGCTGGGCGAGGCGTATTTCCCGACCTGGCAACTGTTCACCATGGCGCTCGGCCCGCTGGTCTGGTGGGCTCTGCACCTCTTGCTCTCCCGCACTCTCTGGGGACGTCAGGTCAAGGCGGCCACGCAGGACCGCGAGATGCTGGACGCACTGGGCGTGAACCCGGCGCCGCTGATGCTGGGCGTGGTCATGCTCGGCTGCGCGCTGGCCGGTCTGGCCGGGGCGCTGCAGCTGCCGCGCGAGCCGGCCAATCTGCAGATGGACGTGAGCGTGGTGGTCGAGACCTTTGTGGTAGTCGTCACCGGCGGTCTGGGCAGCGTGGGTGGGGCGTTTGCCGCCGCGGTGCTGATCGGCGTGATCCACGCGCTGGGCGTGGCCTTGGTGCCCGAAGCCACTTTGGTGCTGGTGTTCCTGACGATGGCCGTGGTGCTGGTGTTGCGCCCCCAGGGCCTGGGCGGTGCGGCGCTAGCCGTGCCCCAGCGCGAGGCGGTGCCGGTGTTTGCCGTGGCGCCGTCCGGCCGGACGGGCTGGGTGGTGCAGGGGCTGGTGGCGGTGCTGCTGCTGTGGGCCTTGGGGCAGGGCGACTACAGCCGCAGCTTGACCGAAGACCTGCTGGTCATGCTGCTGCTGGGCCTGAGCCTGCAGGTGATGATGGCTTTGGGCGGTTTGGTCAGTTTTGGCCATGCGGCCTTTTTTGCGCTGGGTGCCTATGGTGCGGCGCTGGTGCATCTGCATGGGGGCTGGGGCCTGCTGCCGGCACTGGCTGCCGGCATGGCGCTGGCGATGGGCGTGGCGGGCGTGTTCGGTCTGGTGCTCGCGCGCATGAGCGGGGTGTACCTGGCCATGCTGTCGCTGGCGCTGGCGCAGGTCATCTGGGCCGGAGCCAGTCAGTGGGTAGGCCTCACGGGCGGCGACAACGGCCTGATTGGCCTGCAGCTGATCGCGCCCGAATCGCGTGCGCTGTTTGGATGGGGCCTGCTGGCGCTGGTGCTGGTCTGTGTGGCTCTGCTGGGACGCTGGAGCGCGTCCAGCCGCGGCGCGGCCCTGCAGGCGCTGCGCGATGCGCCGCTGCGGGCGGCGGCCAGCGGTCTGCCGGTCAAGCGCTTGCGCTACCAGGTGTTTGTGCTCAGTGCCACCCTGGCCGGTCTGGCTGGCGGGCTGTGGGCCGCCATCAAGGGCGCGGTGTTCCCCTCGGCCGCAGGCGTGGCCACCTCGGTCGATGCGCTGCTGGTCATCCTGCTTGGCGGTGTGCATCAGCTCTGGGGCGCGTTGGTCGGCAGCGCGTTGCTGGTCTGGGGCGGTGCCGAACTGGGGCGTGGACTTGAATACTGGCGCGGCGTGCTGGGCCTGGTGATCATGCTCGTGATGGTGCTCTCACCCAGCGGAGTGCTGGGTGGCTTGCAAGCGCTGTGGCTGCGTTGCCGGAGGTCTGCATGAGCCTGAAGGTGCAGGATCTGGCCCGTTACTACGGCGGCGTGAAAGCGCTCGACGGCGTCAGCTTCGAGGTGTTGCCGGGTCAGTGTGTGGCCCTGATCGGTCCCAACGGCGCGGGCAAGTCCACCTGCTTTGCCTGTTTGGCGGGCCAGCAGGTGCCGACCGCCGGCAGCGTTTTCTGGCATGGGCGCGATGTGACCGCGCTGCCGCCTGCGCGGCGCCAGGCCCTGGGCATGGCACGAACTTTTCAGGTGGCGCAGACTTTTGAAGCCCTGACGGTGGCGCAGAACCTGCAACTGGTACGCGTGTGCGACCACCTGTCCTGGTGGGACCGGCTGGCCGGGCGTGAACACGAACAGGCGTTGCGCGATCTGGCCCAGGTGGGGCTGGCGTCGCAGGCCAATGCCGTGGTGGCCGACTTGCCCTACGGAGCCAAAAAGCGGCTGGAGCTGGCCATGGCGCTGGCCGGCTTGCCGGCGCAGGGCGAGCGCCTGCTGCTGCTCGACGAGCCTGCGGCGGGTCTGGCGCCCGCCGAGCGCGCCGACATGATGGCGCTGGTGCGCCGGGTGGCCGCCTGCGGCGTGACGGTGCTATACACCGAACACAATATGGACGCCGTGTTCGGCGTGGCCGACCGCGTGCTGGTGCTCATGCAGGGCGCTCTGGTGGCCGACGGCACGCCCGAGGCGGTGGCCAGCGACCCGCAGGTGCGCGAGCGCTACCTCGGCCAGGACTTTGACGCGAAAGGTTTGCTCGATGTTGGCCGTTGAAGGGCTCAACGCCTGGTGGGGCCATGCGCAGGCCCTGTTTGACGTGCATCTGCAGGTGGGCGAGGGCGAGCTCGTCGTGCTGCAGGGGCTCAACGGTGCCGGCAAGTCCACGCTGCTGCAGGCGCTTATCGGCATCGGCCCGCGCGTGCAGGGCCACATCCACTGGGATGCCCAGGCCATCCAGCACTGGCCCGCCCACCGCCGCGCCCGCGCCGGCCTGGGCTTTGTGGCCGAAGACCGGCGCCTGTTCACCGGCCTGTCGGTGCAGGACAACCTCTGGATCGCGGCGCAGGCCGGTGGGCAGGGCCGGCCCGCAGACCGTCATGCACGCGTGCTGGGGCTGTTCCCGCACCTGCAGCCCATGCTGGAGCGCCCGGCCAGCCAGATGAGCGGCGGTGAGCAGCAGATGTTGGCACTGGCCCGCACGCTCATGACCGGCCCGCGCCTGCTGCTGCTCGATGAGCCCTGCGAGGGTATTGCCCCGGTGCTGGTGGCGGCCATGCGCGACGCCCTGCTGCAATTGGCTGGCGAAGGCATGACGCTGCTGGTGGCCGAACAGAACCACATCCTGGCGGCACACGCGCACCGGGTGCTCACCCTGGTGGGTGGCCGCCTGGTCTGAGTTCAGAGCCAGCGGAACGCTGCGGCTGCCACCAGCGTGGGCGGCAGTGCCGCCAGCAGCAGTTTGCCGGGTGCAATCGTGTTGTCTTCGAAATGTCCCTTGAGGATAGCGGCGCCTGCCGGATTGGGCGCGTTGGCGATCAGCGTCAGGCCGCCGCCCGTGACGGCGCCAGCGACGAGTGCCACCTTGAATTCATCGCTTAGGCCGGGCACCAGCGAACCCAGGTAGGTGAGCGCCGCGTTGTCGGTGATGGCGGTCAGGGCTGTGGCGCCATAGAACACCGCGTCCGCCGACAGGCTCAGCAGCAGGGGCTCCAGCCACCATTGCTGCAGGCCACCGAGCACCACCAGTCCCGCCAGAAAAAACGACACCAGCAGCGCCTCGCGCAGGATCAGCGGGCTCTGGTGTTGCTGGTAAGCGGTGGCAAAACCCAGAAACAGCAGCACCAGTCCGATGAAAACCACCGGGTGGTGGGCAAACAGCACCACCCCGGCCAGCATCAGCAGGTGCACGGCCACCACGCCCACTGGAACGGGCTCCTGGGTTAAGGGGCTGGCCGGCGCCAGCGTGCGCAGTTCATGCCGCAGCAGCCAGGTCACGCCCAGCGCATTGACCGCCACGGCCAGCGCGGCCTTGCCGCCAAAGGTCTGCAGCATGAAGGCGAAATCCCACTGCCAGACGCCGGCCACCATGAGCACGGGCGGGGCGGCAAAAGGGGTCAGCGTCCCGCCGATCGACACGTTGACGAACAAGACGCCCAGGGTGGCGTATTTCAGCCGGTTCGAGATGGTCTGCGAAAACAGCGTGTCGCGCAGCAGCATGGCGCCCAGGGTCATGGCCGCAGGTTCGGTGATGAAGGAACCCAGCAGCGGCACCAGCGACAGCACCAGCAGGTACATGGCCAGCAGCTGCGAGCCTGGCCACAGCGCCGCCAGCCTCAGCACACCGCCACGCGCCAGCGCCAGGACCGGGCGGGTGCCTGCGATCACCATGATGGCAAAGACGAACAGCGGCTCGGTGAAGTTGCGCGACTCCAGGTACTCCAGCGTGGCGGCCTGGCCGACCAGCCCAAAGCTCAGCAGCATCAGCACCGTAGCCCACAGCCCGAACACCACCTCGACTTCGCCCAGCAGATGCCAAAGGCCGGCATGGCGCGGGCGTGTGTGGGCCAGGTGCTCGAACCAGCGGGTGGAAAACGAATGGATCAGGGCCAGCGCAAAAATGGCGGCGGCCAGCCACAGCAGGGCAGGGGTGTGCAGGGCAGACATGGAAAAGCTCCGGATGCGAGGCGGCCCGACCTTCGCACATGCCTGTTGCGCCCTCCGTGGCACAACACCCAATGCGTATTTTACGGGTGCTGGTCAGGTTGCTGGCTCAGCGGGGTGGCCACACAAAGCTCTGGGGGGTACTCCGAACGCGTTCGCGCAATGCCTGACCGATGCGACCCCGCTGCTGGGCTTGCACATCCTGCGCTGCCAGCGCCAGGCGAAACGCCAGGTAAAAGCTCACGCCCAGGTTCAGGGGGCCCACCACCAGCACCCCCGCCGCGGCCCACCAGAATTCCGTTGTCTGCACCGTCTGCCAGCCCAGCGCATGAACGGCGGCAGCGACCTGGCCTGCCGAGAGGGTGACGTGACGCACTTCCAGGTTGAGGCCGAAAAACTGGGCCAGCGCCGGCGTCAGACCGAGCAAAAGACCCAGTGAGATGTTGGCACTCAGGCCCGAAATGTTGCGGCGCATGAACAGCGACAGCCGCCACGCGGTGTGCTGTCCAAACACGCGCCACAGGCCGCGGTGGTAGCGCAGCGCCGATTCGAGCTGGTGCAGCACGAAGGCGTTCTCGGTCCAGCCCGCAATCAGGCTGGAAGCGAACAGCAGCACACCGGTGAAGGCCGCATACAGCGCGGTGGGGCCGAGCAGGTGCATGTCGTGCAGCACATGCCGCGCCTGTGCTTCTGTCAGCATGTCTGCCTGTCCGCTGGCCATCAGTGCCCAGCAGATCAGCAGGACCATGGGCACCACGGCCGCCAGATTGCCGACGATGGCCGCGATCTGGGATCGGTACAGGTGGGCCACTTCGTCCACAAAACCTTCGACCTGGTGGGCGTCGTCGAGGTGCTTGAGTTTGGCCGCCATGGCCGGCGCCGTCACGGCCGGCTGCTTGGTGGCAACGGTCCAGTGCAGCAGCATGATAGCCACGAAAGAGATGGCGTAGTTCAGACCCGCGGCTAGTCCCCCCCAGAACGGCGACAGGGCCAGGCCGTAGAGGCCGAACTTGGCCCAGGTGGTCAGGCCGATGATGCTGCCGCCACCAAAGGCCTTGCCCAGCATGGCCCGGAATTCGGCCATGTCGCGGGTGATGTAGTGCTCGCCGCTTTCGGCGCTGCGCTCGGTGATCTTGGCGGCCAGCAGGTGCATGTTGCCGCGCCACAGCGCGCGCAGGCTGCGTGTGTTGTGCGCCGATTGCGCCAGATGCGCCAGCAGGCTGCACATGGCCGGCACCGGAGAGGCCGCCATCAGGGTGTCGATCAGCAGTTTGCAGCGGATCACCCGTTCACGCAGCTGGCGCAAACGAAAGACGATGCCGACCGAAATGCCGTTGTTTTCAAGATGGGTGTAAATGCCCGAGGCGGCTTGTCGACAGGCGTCCAGTCCCTGGCGCAGCGCCACCGCGGCCAGCTGGCTGGCTTCGGGCTGTCCCAGGCTGTCCCTGAAGGCATCGAGCTGGAGATGCAGTGCATGAAATGGCAGAGCGTCCGTTTGTGGCTGCACCATGCGCGTGCGGATTTCGGAGGCACAGCCAAAAGCATGGATCTGTCCAATGCAGCAGGTCAGGGCGTCCAGCAGCTGCGCGTCCAGCGTCTGGGTGTGGCCGGGGCCGCCCATGAGCTGCTCCAGACCGCGCAGGGTCTGTTCGTCCAGGCTGTGCAGCCAGCGGGCGTCAAAAGGCTCAGGGCGCAGGAAATGGAACAGCACTTCCCAGTTGGCGGTGTCGGGCGTGGCGGGCAGGCTCTTGAGGCGCAGGCGCCGCCCCAGCTCGCTGGCGAAAGACGTTCGGGGGGCAAAGCCCAGATCAGACAGCAGCGGGGTGGCATCCAGTTCGGCGGTGGTGGCCTGCCACCATTGGCGAAAGGCCTGTGTCAGGACCGGTCGCGCCAGCAGTGCGTCCACCAGCAGACCGACCCGGGCTGCCGCGTCATCCACATGGCGGCTGTCCCCCCGGATCCATTGAAGAACATCGTGCAGCCAGAGGTTGCGTTGCGCCAGATTGCCGGTCTGCTCCAGTTGCTGGATGAGTGCCAGCAGCGATGACGAAGCCTGTGTGGCCATTTCTTCTCCCTTGCGGTGGCGCGGGGTGCGCTGCCATCCGGATCGCAAACGGTTCCCGCACCCTGGATCGCGGGGGGCGGACCACTTGCCTTACCATTGGTGAATTCCCATTCTATGTGCCGCCCCCTCGCGCGCAGACTGAATTCCATGATCATCACCAGCCTGCTGGACACAGACCTTTACAAGTTCACCATGATGCAGGTGGTGTTGCACCAGTTTCCGGGGGCGCAGGTCGAATACAAATTCAAATGCCGCAACCCGGGTGTACAGCTGGCACCTTTTGTAGATGAAATCCGCAGCGAGATCCGTTCGCTGTGCAGCCTTAAATTCAAAGAGTCCGAACTGCGTTACCTGCGCAGCCTGCGCTTCATCAAGAGCGACTTTGTGGACTTTCTGGATCTGTTTCGCCTGAATGAAAAATACATTCAGGTGACGCCGCTGCCCACGGGCGAGATCGATATCGCCATCTCGGGGCCATGGCTGCACACCATCCTGTTCGAAATCCCGGTGCTGGCCATTGTCAACGAGGTGTATTTCCGAAACACCCAGCGTGTGCCCGACCTCATGGAGGGGCGCCGTCGTGTGGACGTCAAGATCGCACAACTGCAGTCGGACGGTCTGCAGGCGCTCAAGATCGCCGATTACGGCACACGCCGGCGCTTTTCCCGCGCCTGGCACGAAGAAGTGCTGCGCGTGCTCTCGGCCCGTCTGGGCACTGGCCCCCAAGGCCAGTTTGCCGGGACCAGCAATGTTTACTATGCCCACATGCTGGGTCTGACGCCGCTGGGCACCATGGCCCACGAATACCTGCAGGCCTGTCAGGCCTTGGGGCCACGTCTGCGCGACAGCCAGGTGTTCGCCTTCGAGTCCTGGGCGCGCGAGTACCGGGGTGACCTGGGCATTGCATTGAGCGATGTGTACGGGCTGAACGCCTTCCTGCGTGACTTCGACATGTTCTTCTGCAAGCTGTTTGACGGCGCCCGCCATGACAGCGGCGACCCTTTCCTGTGGGGCGAGCGCATGATCGACCATTACCAGCGCAACCGCGTGGACCCGAAGACCAAGACACTGATCTTCAGCGACAGCCTGACCATCCCACGCACCATCGAGCTCTACCAGCAGTTCCGTGGCCGTTGCCAGCTGGCCTTTGGTGTGGGCACCAACCTGACCAACGACCTGGGCTACGAGCCACTGCAGATCGTCATCAAAATGACCCGCTGCAACGGTCAGCCTGTCGCCAAGTTGTCGGACACGCCCGGCAAAGGCATGTGCGACGATGAAAAATACCTGGCCTACCTCAAGCAGGTGTTCGAGATTGAGCAGCACGAAGCACCTGCCCTGCAGAAAGTTTCCTGAAGATGACCTCCTGGCTGATCGTTCTGTTTGTGCTGGCCTATGCGGCCATTGCACTGGAGCACCCGCTGCGGGTGAACAAGACCGCCACCGCGCTGGTCGCAGCCGGTGTGCTGTGGACCCTGTACGCGCTGGGCGGCGGGAGTGGGGTGTCGCACGAGCTGGGCGAGTCGCTCATGGGAACGGCCCAGATCGTGTTCTTCCTCATGGGCGCCATGGCCATCGTCGAGGTGGTGGACGCGCACAACGGCTTCGAGGTGCTGACATCGCGCGTGCGCACGAACTCCCTGTCTCGCCTGGCCTGGCTGGTGGGGGTGGTGACGTTTTTTTTGAGCGCGGTGCTGGACAACCTGACCACCACCATCGTGATGGTTTCGCTGATGAAAAAACTGCTGCAGCGGCGCGAAGACCGTCTGCTGTTTGCCGGCTTCATCATCATTGCCGCCAATGCGGGCGGCGCCTGGACGCCGATCGGTGACGTGACCACCACCATGCTGTGGATCGGCGGGCAGATCACGGCGCTTGAAATCATGAAGGGGCTGTTCGTGCCGTCCATGGTGTCCTTGCTGGTGCCACTGGCAGCAATAGCGGCGCAGCTGCGCGGCCAGCCGGTGCTCTCGCCAGCGCGCATCGACACCGAAGGGTCGGGCGGCACCACCGCGTTTGAACGCAAGCTGATGTTCTGCTTGGGTCTGGGCATCCTGATTGCCGTGCCCGTGTTCAAGGCGGCCACCGGTCTTCCGCCTTTCATGGGCATCCTGCTGGGCCTGGGTCTGCTGTGGCTGGTGGGGGATCTGGTGCACCGCCACAAGGACGACGAGGCCAAGTCGCACCTGACGCTGGTCAGCGCCCTGCAGCGCATCGACATGGGTGCCGTGTTGTTCTTTGTGGGCATTTTGCTGGCTGTGGCCACGCTGGAGCACACGGGACTGCTGTCTGACATCGCCCAGTGGCTGGATGTCGTTGTGGGCCGTCAGGATGTGATCGTGCTCCTGATCGGGCTGGTCAGCGCTGTGGTGGACAACGTGCCGCTGGTGGCCGCCTCGATGGGCATGTACAGCCTGCAGCAGTTCCCGGCCGACAGCTTTCTGTGGGAATTTCTGGCCTACTGCGCCGGCACGGGGGGCTCCATCCTGATCATTGGCTCGGCCGCGGGTGTGGCGGCCATGGGCCTGGAAAAAATCGATTTCTTCTGGTACGTGCGCAAGATCAGTGGCTGGGCCTTGCTGGGCTATCTGGCCGGGGCTGCGGTCTACATGGCGCAGTACCACGCGCTGCATTGAATCCTGGGGCCAGACCCCGATCCAGACACGAGAGACCAACATGAAATCTTCCATTCTGGTGGCGCGCGCCATCTTCCCCGAAGTGCTGGCCCAGCTGCAGCAGGTGTTCGACGTGGACCACAACCAGGACGATGTGGTCATGACGCCCGCCCAGCTGCATGAGCGCATGAAAGGCAAGGCCGGGGCGCTGACCACCGGCAGCGAACGCATCGACGGCCCGCTGCTGAACGCCTGCCCGGGCCTGAAGATCGTGGCCAACATGGCGGTGGGCTACAACAACTTCGACGTGGACGCCATGACGAAAGCGGGTGTGCTGGCCACCAACACGCCCGATGTGCTGACCGAGACCACCGCCGACTTCGGCTTTGCGCTGCTGATGGCCACGGCCCGGCGCGTGACCGAGAGCGAACATTACCTGCGTGCCGGCCACTGGACCAAGTGGAGCTACGACATGTTTGCCGGCGCCGAGGTGCACGGCAGCACCGTCGGCATCATTGGCATGGGCCGCATCGGGCAGGGCATTGCCCGCCGCGCGGCGCACGGCTTTGGCATGCAGGTGCTCTACCACAACCGCTCGCGCCTGAGTGCGGAGCTTGAAGCCGAATGCAAGGCCCGCTACGTGGACAAGGCCACGCTGCTGCGCGAAGCCGACCATGTGGTGCTGGTGGTGCCGTACTCGGCCGCTTCGCACCACACCATTGGTGCACATGAGCTGGGCCTGATGAAGCCAAGCGCCACGCTGGTCAACATCGCCCGTGGCGGCATCGTGGACGACGCCGCGCTGGCCAAAGCGCTGAAAGAGCGCCGCATTGCCGCCGCCGGGCTGGACGTGTTCGAGGGCGAGCCCAAAGTGCACCCGGACTTGCTGACGGTGCCCAATGTGGTGCTCACGCCGCACATCGCCAGTGCCACCGTCAAAACCCGCATGGCCATGGCCCAGCTCGCGGCCGACAACCTGATGGACTGGCTGCTGCGCGGCCAGACCCGCACCCCCATCAACCCCGAGGTGTGCCAGTGACTGAACCCATGATGGGCTTTTCGCTGGTCCTGTGGCTGCTGGTCATCGTGGGGCTGGTGGTGCTGCTGCGCCGGGGGCAGGGGCGAGACCATTCGCATGAATTTGAGGCTCTGCAGCAGCAACTGGCCGCGTTGCAGACGCAAAACGAGCGGCTGGAGCGCGAACTGCGCAACGAGGTGACCCAGTCCGCTGTGCAGGCCCGGCAGGAGAGCATGCAGACGCTGACGCTGTTCCAGCAAAGCCTGCTGCAGCAAAGCCATGAGGCCACCCGCAGCCAGAACCAGCAGATCGACGCGCTGGCCCAGCAGCTCGCCTTGCTGCAAAAAAGTCTGACAGACAGTCTGGCCCTGCAAGTCAATGCGCTCTCTGAGGCCAATGCACGGCGCCTGACTGAAATGCGGGGCACCATGGAAACCCAGCTGGCCCAGCTGCAGCAAAGCAACACCGCCAAGCTCGACGAGATGCGCCAGACGGTGGACGAAAAACTGCAGGCCACGCTGCAGGCGCGCCTGGGCGAGAGCTTCAAACAGGTGGCTGAACGGCTGGAGCAGGTGCACAAGGGCCTGGGCGAAATGCACACGCTGGCCCAGGGCGTGGGCGACCTCAAGCACCTGCTGACCAACGTCAAGACGCGTGGCATGTTCGGCGAGGCGCAGCTGGGCGCCCTGCTGGAGCAGGTGCTGGCGCCCGAGCAGTACGCCGCCCAGGTGGCCACGCGCCCGAATGACAAGAACCGGGTGGACTTTGCGATCCGCCTGCCGGGGCGCAGCGACGACGGCCAGCCGGTGTGGCTGCCGATCGATGCCAAGTTTCCCAACGAAGACTACGAGCGCCTGCTGGATGCGCAGGGCAGGGCGGATGCGGCGGCCGCTGAACTGGCCGCCCGCGCACTTGAAGCCCGCATCAAGCTCGAAGCCAAATCCATTGCCGACAAGTACCTGGAGCCGCCGCACACCACCGACTTCGCGGTCATGTTCCTGCCCACCGAAGGTCTGTATGCCGAGGTGCTGCGCCGCCCCGGCCTGATGGAGCAGCTGCAGCGCGAGCACCGCGTCACGCTGGCCGGACCGACCACCCTGATGGCCATGCTCAATTCGCTGCAGATGGGCTTTCGCACCCTTGCGCTGGAGAAGCGCTCCAGCGAGGTCTGGCAGGTGCTGGGTGCGGTCAAGACCGAGTTCGGCAAGTTCGGTGACGTGCTGTCCAGGGTGCGCAACCAGACCCAGACCGTGCTCAACACGCTCGACCAGGCCCAGACCCGCACCAACGTGATGAACCGGGCGCTGCGCCAGGTGGATGCCCTGCCCGAGGAACAAAGCCAGGCCTTGCTGCCTGGCGGTATCGATGGGGCCGAAGGGCCTGAATGAGGCGTGAGCTCACGCGCCTGATCTCGGGGCAGATTTTTTTGCATGCGTGCATGGCGGGCATGCGCATGGCCACGCCGTTGTTGGCCCTCAAGCTGGGATTCAACGCGGTTGCGGTAGGTGCGCTGTTGTCGCTGTTTGCGCTCACGCAGGTTTTCATCGCAGTGCCCATCGGGCGCTACACCGACCGGGTTGGCTTGCGCCGGCCGGTGGGCTGGGCGGTGGTGGTCGCCACGCTGGGGGCGTTGCTGCCGGTGCTGTGGCCGGTGTTTTCGATGCTGTGTGTGGCTGCACTTGCGACTGGAGGCGCCACCGGCGTGACAGTGATCGCGCTGCAGCGGCATGTCGGGCGACTGGCCTCCGACCCTGCGCAGCTCAAGAGTGCCTTCAGCTGGCTATCGATTGGGCCGGCGATCTCCAATTTTTTGGGACCGGTGCTAGCCGGTCTGCTGATCGACCATGCTGGGTCGCAGCCCGCCGACGTCTGGGGTTTTCGCGCCGCGTTCGCTTTGATGGCGGTGCTTCCGCTGCTGACGTGGGCGATCATTCGCCGCTTGCCTGAGCATGCACTGCACAACGCTTCGGATGCGCAAGGCCCTCGTCATGCGCTGGATCTCGTGCGCGAACCGATGATGCGGCGCCTGCTGATGGTCAACTGGCTGATGTCCTCGTGCTGGGATGTGCACACTTTTGTGGTGCCGATCCTTGGGCACGAGCGCGGTTTCAGCGCCTCGGTCATCGGCATGATTCTGGGCGCCTTTGCCATAGCGGCCACTGTGATCCGGATGTGTCTGCCCTGGATCGGGCGGTACTGGCACGAGCACCAGATCGTGACGGCAGCCATGCTGTCCACGGCCGTGTTGTTTGGACTGTACCCGTTCATGCCCAATGCCTGGGCGATGGGCATTTGTTCGGTGTTGTTGGGGTTGGTCCTTGGCTCGGTGCAGCCCATGATCATGAGCACCCTGCACCAGATCACGCCGGCGAACCGTCAGGGCGAGGCGCTGGGTCTGAGGCTGATGAGCATCAATGCGTCCAGTGTGCTCATGCCCAGCCTGTTCGGCGCAGCAGGCGCCGTGGCAGGTGTGTCACCAGTGTTCTGGGTGGTGGGCCTCAGTGTGGGCCTGGGCAGCCGGATGGCATGGCGCCTGCGGCCCCCACGGCGTCATTGAGGGCGCTGTGGCTCAGCTGCCGACAGCTGGCAGCTTGTAGAAGTCGCAGATGTGCTGCCACGCGTCCTGCGGTGTGTCCACGTACACGAACAGCTTGAGGTCTTCCTCCGAGATGGTTCCTTCATCGACCAGAACCTGCAAGTTGAACAGCCGTTTCCAGTAGTCGCTGCCGTAGAGCAGGATGGGGACCGGACGGGCTTTGCGGGTCTGCACCAATGTCATCACCTCGAACAGCTCATCGAGGGTGCCGAAACCGCCGGGAAACGCCAGCAGTGCCTTGGCGCGCATCATGAAATGCATCTTGCGCAGCGCAAAGTAGTGGAACTTGAAGCTCAATTCAGGTGTCACATACGGGTTGGCCGACTGCTCATGGGGCAACACGATGTTGAGCGCCACCGAAGGCATTCCGGCCTCGTGCGCGCCCCGGTTGGCCGCTTCCATGATGCCCGGCCCGCCACCAGTACAGATGTGCAGACGTTCATGCTCGGGCAGGCATGAGCAATGGCGCGAGACGATGGCGGCGAATTCGCGGGCCTGCTCGTACCAGATTGCGTTGCGCAGCTTGCGCTGTGCCTGCTGCACGGCCTGTGCATCGCCCGAAGCCTGAGCCTGTGCCAGCAGGGTTTGCGCGCTCTCCTGGCTGACAAAGCGGGCGCTGCCGAACACCACCACCGTGTGCTCAATGCCAGCTTCGATCTGGGCGAGGTCCGGTTTTTGCAGTTCCAGCTGCATGCGGATGCCGCGCGTCTCCCGGCGCAGCATGAATTCGGGATCGGCAAAGGCCAGTCGGTAGGCCTGCGGCGCCATCACCGCCGCTGGATCCTGGTTGGCCAGCAGTTCCGTCCATGCGCTGGGCAGCGCGTTGTCCTTGATGTTGTGTGTGCTTTGCATGCCGGCATTGTGCGGCAAGCCATCAAGCGGATTTCGTGAGCCCATGAAAAAAGGCCCTCGAAAGGGCCTTGATCTTGCGGAGTCTTAAAGGATCAGACGCGCTTGCGGTATTCGCCGGTGCGGGTGTCGATTTCGATCTTGTCACCCTGGTTCACGAACAGGGGCACGGGCACTTCGAAGCCGGTGGCGATCTTGGCAGGCTTGAGGACCTTGCCGGAGGTGTCGCCCTTGACGGCGGGTTCGGTCCAGGTGATCTCGCGCACCACGCTGGTGGGCAGTTCCACCGAAATGGCCTTGCCGTCGTAGAACACCACTTCGACTTCCATGCCGTCTTCGAGGTAGTTCAGGGCGTCGCCCATGTTCTCGGCTTCGACTTCGTACTGGTTGTACTCGGTGTCCATGCAGACGTACATCGGGTCAGCGAAGTAGGAATAGGTGCATTCCTTCTTGTCCAGAATGATCTGGTCCATTTTGTCGTCAGCCTTGAACACGACTTCGGTGCCGAAGTTGGCGATCAGGCTTTTGAGTTTCATGCGCACGGTGGACGAGCCACGGCCGCCACGCTGGTATTCGGTGCGTAGGATGACCATGGGGTCCTTGCCGTGCATGATCACGTTGCCGGCGCGCAGTTCTTGAGCTGTTTTCATAGATGTTCCGTCTGGAGAAATGAATTCGGGGGGCAAATTTGCCAAACCCCGTATTCTAACCGGGCAGCCAGAGCGTCGCAGGCGCTCAATCCCAGGCCGTCAGGCCATGCGCCAGCCCGCCCAGCACGATGCCGGCCAGCGCCCACAGGATGTCGGTGTTGCCGGTGCCCAAAGCGGCAATCGCCGGGCCAGGGCAGACCCCGGACAGCCCCCACCCGATCCCGAAAATCGCTGCGCCGACGAGGGTCTGGCGGTTCCACTGGGCAGGTTGTGTCAGAAACTGACCACCCAGCAACGGGCGGGTCAGCCAGCGCGGAAAGCCCTTGTAGGCCAGCATGGCCAGGCCTGCCGCGCCACCCATCACCAGCATCAGACCCCAGTCCTGGAAGCGCAAGAAACCCAGCACCACTTCGGGCTGGATCATGCCGGCTACCGACAGGCCAAAGCCGAACAGCGCACCGGCCAGCAGGGTGACGATGGCCTTGGGCAGGCTCAGGGTGTGGGCACTCATGTTCATGCGAACCTCATCAGGTTGGCGGTCAGAAAAGCGGTGCCCATGAAGGTCAGCACCGCGCCCAGCGAGGGCAGCTGCAGCGAGCCCAGCCCGCAAATGCCGTGGCCTGAGGTGCACCCATTGCCCAGCCGCGCCCCGTAACCCGCGAGAAATCCGCCCACCAGCAGTTGCCAGACCGGCACGCTGGTGTGTTGGGCCTCACCGCCCGCCAGCGCAAAACGCCAGACCAGCGCGCCCAGCACCACGCCTGCGGCGTAGACCAGCCGCCACTGGCGGGAACCAAGAAAACGCGCCTGCTGGAAGAATGGGCGCTTGAACAGGTACGACCATGAGCTGGAAAACACCGTGCTCATGCCGCCTACCCAACCGTTGAACAGGTACAACAGCGCCACGCCGGCGCCAATCGTCAGGCCGCCCAGCAGATAGTGCTGCCAGCCCAAGGGGAAGAGGGTGTCGATCAAAGCCATGGGGCGGGATTATCCCCGCAGCTGTTGGAGGATCAAGGCACCAGTGCCCGGACAAATGCAACCAGCTGATGCACCAGACCGTCTTGTGCCAGAAGTCTTTGGCGTGTCCTGCTGGTGCAGGTGCTCCACTGCAGCAGGGTGGGGGTGTCGGGTACGGGCAAGGGGCCGACCTCCATCCCGTTCCAAGCCCGATGAAACTGCCGCAGACTGTCTGGCGCCTGCAGCCAGTCCAGAAAGGCATCGAGCTTGGCGTGGTGGGCCTTGTCGTCTTGCGGGTAGATGTGCCAGACAAAAGGCTGGCCAGCCCAGAGGGCGCGCACCAGCGAGTCTTCACCGCGCACGAAGTTCAGGTCGCAGGCCCACAGCATCTCGTCGAAACCGTCCTGGTCGGTCCAGGGCAGGGCGGACCAGCTGGGGGGATGGGTCATGCTGGCAAGGGCTTGTTGCACGGCGGCCAGCGGGCGGCCGGGGGTGACGAGCAGGTGGTCACCAGACTTGGCCAGTTGCGCCAGCAACTGGGGCAGGCCGGCAGGCTCGTAGCAGAACAGGCTGATGAGGCGTGCGCCAGGCTGCAGTGTGGGCGCATGGGCTGCGCGCCAGGCATCGCGGTCAAAGGCCTGCTGCCGCTGCAGCAGGTCGGCTTCGCGCAGCAGGCCGCCCGTGTCAGGGGTGAAGCCGGGGTAGAAAAAGCGCTTGGTCCAGCCCTTGGCCGCGCCGCTCATGATGGGCGAGGGCAGGCCGTGCATGCGGAGCACCCAGTCTTCGGCACTCAGGTATTCAAGGTTGATCCACGCGGGTTGCTGCGAGCGACTGGCGACGCTGTGCACCACAAAAGCCTCCGGGATCTCGCAGCCGAAGGCCTCGATCCAGACGTTGGCGTGGGGGAGTGTGGCCAGCACCACGGCCTCGGTGGCCTGCTGCCAGGAGCGGACCTCGATGCCCGGCTCCCGGCCCTGTGCTGCGTCCGGGGCCATCCAGACCAGGGCAGAAGCATCGTCCACCCACAGGCGCACCCGGTGTCCGGCATCGCGCAGCTGGCGCGACAGGCGCCAGCACACACCGAGGTCGCCGTGGTTGTCGATGACGGTGCAGAAGATGTCCCAGAGAAGGCCGGTTTGCATGGGGGGATTGTCAATCCATTTTGCGCACCGCTTTGGCTCACAATACGCGCCATGTCCAGCACCCACGATGAAGCCCTGCTCGCGCAAGTTGCCGCGCTGCCCGCCTTGCCGGGCGTGTACCGCTACTTTGACGCGCAGGACCAGCTGCTTTATGTGGGCAAGGCGCTCAACCTCAAGCGCCGGGTGTCGAGCTATTTCCAGAAGGACCATGGCGGCACGCGCATCGGCCACATGGTCAGCAAGATCGCGCGCATGGAGACCACGGTGGTGCGCTCCGAAGCCGAGGCGCTGCTGCTGGAAAACAACCTCATCAAGACCCAGCACCCGCGCTTCAACATCCTGTTTCGGGACGACAAGAGTTACCCCTACCTCAAGCTCAGTGGCAACGGCCGCACGCCATTGCCAGCGGTGGTCACGGCGCCCGAGGCGCAGCATTACCCTCGCGTGGCTTACTACCGCGGGGCGGTGGAGAAGAAGCACCGCTACTTCGGGCCGTTTCCCAGTGCCTGGGCTGTCAAGGAGTCGATCCAGCTGATCCAGAAGGTCTTCAGGCTGCGCACCTGCGAGGACACGGTGTTTGCCAACCGCACCCGGCCTTGCCTGCTGTTCCAGATCAAGCGTTGCTCGGGCCCGTGTGTGAACCTGATCAGCCCCGAGGCTTACAAAGCCGATGTGCAGCACGCCGAGCAGTTCCTGCGCGGCGAGACCACCGCGCTGATGCGCGAGATGGAAGCGCGCATGATAGACCACGCCGAAAAGCTCGAATTCGAGCAGGCGGCCGAGGTGCGCAACCAGCTGGCTGCGCTGTCGAAGGTGCTGCACCAGCAGGCGGTGGACACGGTGACCGATACCGATGCCGACATCCTGGCGGTGCGGGTGCAGGGCGGCCGCGCCTGCGTGAACCTGGCCATGGTCCGCGGCGGGCGGCATCTGGGCGACCGACCTTACTTTCCGGCCCATGTGCAGGATGCGCAGGACCTGCAGGCGATCGAGGACGGCGAGCAGGCTGTGCCGGTCGAGGTGCAGGTGCTCGAAGCCTTTTTGGCCCAGCACTACATCGGCGTGCCGGTGCCACCGCTGCTGATCGTGAGTGTGCCGGTCAGCAAGGCCCTGATCGCGGCGCTGACCGAGCAGACGGGCGTGAAGATCAGCGCGGTGCACCAGCCGCGCGAGCACCGCCGTGTCTGGCTGGAGATGGCAGAAAAGAACGCCGATCTGCAACTGGCCCGCCTGCTGGCCGAAGAAGGCTCGCAGCAGGCCCGCACCCGCGCGCTGGCCGAGGCACTGGACCTGGCGCCCGATGACCTGGACCAGCTGCACATCGAGTGCTTCGACATTTCGCACACGGCAGGCGAGGCCACGCAGGCGTCCTGCGTGGTGTTTCGCCAGCACAAGATGCAAAGCAGCGAATACCGCCGCTACAACATCGAAGGCATCACCGGTGGCGACGATTACGCCGCCATGCGCCAGGTGCTCACGCGACGCTATGGCAAGCTGGCCGAGGCTTTGAGAACGGGCGACGGCAACGCCCGCATGCCCGATCTGGTGCTGATCGACGGCGGCAAGGGGCAGGTGGCCATGGCCCGCGAGGTCTTCACCGACTTGGGGCTGGACCTGTCGCGCATCGTCGGTGTCGAAAAAGGCGAGGGCCGCAAGGTTGGCCTGGAAGAACTGGTGTTTGCCGATGGCCGCGAAAAGGTCTATCTGGGCAAGGATTCGGCCGCACTCATGCTGGTGGCACAGATCCGCGACGAGGCCCACCGCTTCGCCATCACCGGCATGCGGGCGCAGCGGGCCAAGGTGCGTGTGGGGGGCAGCCGGATCGAAGAGATCCCTGGCATCGGGCCGCGCAAGCGGGCACGGCTGCTGCAGCGCTTTGGCGGCGTGCGGGGGGTGGAGGCGGCCAGCGTCGAAGACCTCGCTTCGGTGGAAGGCATCTCGCAGGAACTGGCCGAGGCGATTTACCAGGCGCTGCACTGAGGGCGACAGGAAGGCGTCATTGCCTTGATGCACAATCGGCGCATGTTCTGGACCATCCCCACGCTCATGACCTGGACGCGCATCGTCGCGATTCCCCTGATCGTGGGTGTGTACTACCTGCCTGGCATGTCGCCACAAGCCCAGAACGAAATCGCCACCGTGATGTTCGTGCTGTTCGCCGTGACCGACTGGCTCGACGGCTATCTGGCCCGCAAGCTCAACCAGACCTCGGCCTTTGGCGCCTTCCTGGATCCGGTGGCTGACAAATTTCTGGTCTGCGCCTCGCTGCTGATCCTGGTGCACATGAACCGGGTGCATGTGCTGGTGGCCCTCATCATCATTGGCCGTGAGATCGCGATCTCGTCCCTGCGCGAATGGATGGCGCAGATTGGCGCCGGCAAGAGCGTGGCGGTGCACATGATCGGCAAGGTCAAGACCACGGTGCAGATGGTGGCCATCCCGTTTTTGCTGTTCGACGGCCTGTTGCTCGGCCTGATCGACACCCGCATCTGGGGCGAGGTGCTGATCTGGGCGGCCGCTGTGCTGACTGTCTGGTCGATGGTCTATTACATGCAAAAGGCCTTGCCTGAAATCCGTGCCCGCGTGAAATGAGTGACTCCCAAGCCACGGCATGGGTCAGGGCCATGCCCGCCGTGTTCGTGCTGATCTGGAGCACCGGCTTCATCGTTGCGCGCTACGGCATGCCCCATGCGCCGCCCTTCACCTTCCTGCTCTGGCGCTACTTTTTTTCCATCCTGTGCTTTTTGCCGTGGATCGTACTGGCCCGTGTGGCATGGCCCCGGGACGGGCGACAGGCCCTGCACCTGGCCGTGACGGGCATGCTGATGCATGCGGGCTATCTGGGCGGGGTGTGGGCCGCCGTCAAGGCCGGCATGGGCTCGGGGCTGTCTTCGCTGATCGTTGGCATCCAGCCGGTCCTCACGGCAATCTGGCTGTCCACCGTCTCGCGCGCCGAGGGGCAGGCTGCTGTGTCACGCCGTCAGTGGCTGGGCCTGCTGCTGGGTTTTGCCGGGTTGGTCATGGTGGTGTCGCGCAAATTCACGCAAGGTACACCGCTGGACCACGTCACGCCCGTCAACATGGCCTGGGCGGTGATGGCCTTGCTGGCCATCACCAGTGGCACGCTCTACCAGAAGCGTTTTGTGCAGCCCTGCGATGTGCGCACCGCCAACACCGTGCAGTTGCTGGCTGCAGCCGCGGTCACCTTGCCGGTGGCCTGGCTGGAGCCCGAGGCCATGCAGTGGAACGGCCAACTGATGGGCGCCATGGCCTGGTCGGTGCTGGGCCTGACGCTGGGCGGGTCGTCGCTGCTGTACCTGCTGATCCAGCGCGGCGCGGCGGCCACCGTGGCCAGCCTGATGTACCTGGTGCCCCCCACCACGGCGCTGATCGCCTGGGTGCTGTTTGACGAGCAGATCACCGCCCTCACGCTGCTGGGCACGGCCATCACGGCGGTGGGCGTCAGCCTGGTGGTGCGGCCTGCACGCGTGAAGGCCGCCTAAGTCCTGCGGACGTTCCACGGCGCGCCGGCAAAGCGCTGTGCCAGAAATTCCTGCAACAGCCGCAGGCGCAAAGGCATTTGCGCGCGGTAAGGTGCCAGCCAGTGCACGTCGGCGTCGTGCATCGCCCATTCGGGCAAGACCCGCACCAGAGCGCCTTTGGCCAAGGGCTCTGCCACATCCCACAGGCTGCGCAGCATGATGCCGTGTCCGGCCAGACACCAGTCGCGCACCAACTCCCCCGAATTGCTCGACAGCGGACCCGACACTGTCACCGGCGTGCGTTTGCCGGGGCCTTCCCGGCTCAGCCACCATTGGTCAAAACGCTGACCCTGACCGGTGTCGCCGCCGTTCTCGCGCACCACCAGACAGGCGTGCTTGGCCAGATCTTCCAGCCGCAGGGGCTGGCCGTGGGCTTGCAGGTAGGACGGGGCGGCGACCAGCACCCGCTGGTTGGGCGCCAGCTTGCGCACGATCCATTCGGCGGCCACGCTGGACGGCGGGGTCCACAGCCAGATGGCGGCATCAAAACCCTCGCTGGCCAGATGCGGCAATTGCTCGGTCAGCTGCAGTTCCACCTGCACGCCGGGGTAGAGCCGCTGGAATTCGCTCAAGGCGGGGCCGAGCCAGAGGCGGCCAAAGCCGAAACTGCTGACCAGCCGGATCAGGCCTGCGGGCAGGCTTTGCTGCTCGCGCAACTCGTTTTCGGTGGCGACGAACTGCTGCAGTATGGCGCGCGCCCGCTCGCACAGGGCGTGGCCTTCGGTGGTGGGGCTGACGCGGCGGGTGGTGCGCTGGAACAGGCGCACGCCCAGCTGCGTCTCCAGCGCCGCCAGCCGTTTGGTGACCACGGGTGGCGTCAGGCGCAGTGCTTGCGCGGCTTTGGCCAGACTGCCCTGGGCCTGCACGGCCAGCACGAGTTCCAGATCGCTGCGTTCCATTGTTGCTTTTTTGAAAATAATCAATTGCCCGATTATTTCTTATTTGGCCGATATGCTTGTGCCATGTTCAGTCAACTCCAGGTCCAGATGGTCGAGCGCAACGGGGTGCGTCTGCACACCCGTTCGGGCGGGGTGGGCTCTCCCTTGCTGCTTCTGCATGGGCATCCGCAAAGCATGGCCATGTGGCACAAGGTACTGCCGGCGCTGATGGCACGCCACCGCGTGGTGCTGATGGACCTGCGCGGCTATGGTGACTCTGCGCGACCTGCAGCAGATGTGGCGCACCTGAACCACAGCAAGCGCGAAATGGCGCTGGACGCCATCGCTGTCATGCAGGCCCATGGCTTTGGCCGTTTTGACGTGCTGGCCCATGACCGCGGCGCCCGCGTGGCCCATCGTCTGGCCGCCGACCACCCACAGGCGGTGGTTCGTATGCTGCTGCTGGACATTGCGCCCACGCTGGGCATGTACGCCAATACCAGCGAGGCTTTTGCCCGCGCTTACTGGCACTGGTTTGCACTGATCCAGCCCGCACCCTTGCCCGAAGCCCTGATCGACAGCGACCCGGTGCGCTATGTGCGCAGCGTGATGGGCGGGCGCCATGCGGGGCTGGCACCGTTCACGCCCGAGGCCTTGGCCGAATACGAGCGCTGCGCCGCCATCGCGGGTACGGGTTCTTCGATTTGCGAGGATTACCGCGCCAGCGCCAGCATCGACCTGGAGCATGACCGTGCCGATGTGCAGGCCGGCCGCCGCCTGACCCAGCCGCTGCGCGTGCTGTGGGGCGAGCACGGCGCCGTGGGCCGCTGTTTTGATGTGCTGGCGCTGTGGCGCGAACGTGCCACGCAGGTGACCGGTGAGGCGCTGCCTTGCGGGCACTATCTGGCCGAAGAATTGCCGCAGCAGGTGGCCGAACAGGCCCTGCGTTTTTTCCAACCCTGAATCCCAAAACCGAATCCCACAAGGAGTACCCCATGAGCAAAAAACACCGCATCGCCGTCATTGCTGGCGACGGCATTGGCAAGGAAGTCATGCCAGAAGGCCTGCGCGTGCTTGAAGCCACAGCCAGCAAGTTCGGCATCGACCTGCAGTTTGACCACTTCGACTTTTCGAGCTGGGACTATTACGAAAAGCACGGCCAGATGCTGCCCGACAACTGGAAGGAGCAGATCGGCGGTCATGACGCCATCTATTTCGGTGCGGTGGGCTGGCCCGAGAAGATCGCCGACCATGTCTCGCTGTGGGGCTCGCTGCTGCTGTTCCGCCGTGAATTCGACCAGTACATCAACCTGCGCCCGGCGCGCCTGATGCCCGGCATCATTGCCCCGGTGGTGCGCAAGGACGGCAGTCCGCGCCAGCCTGGCGAGATCGACATGTACATCGTGCGCGAAAACACCGAGGGCGAATACTCGGCCGTGGGCGGCCGCATGTTCCCGGGCACCGAGCGCGAGATCGTGATGCAGGAGACCATCATGAGCCGCGTGGGCGTGGACCGCGTGCTCAAGTTTGCCTTCGAGCTGGCCCAGTCGCGCCCCAAAAAGCACCTGACCAGCGCCACCAAGTCCAATGGCATCGCCATCACCATGCCTTACTGGGACGAGCGTGTGGCCGAAATGGCCAAGGCCTACCCGGGTATCAACGTCGACAAATTCCACATCGACATCCTCACGGCGCATTTCGTGCAGCGCCCGGATTTCTTTGATGTGGTGGTGGCCAGCAACCTGTTCGGCGACATCCTGTCCGACCTCGGTCCGGCGTGCACCGGCACGATCGGCATCGCGCCCAGCGCCAACCTCAACCCAGACCGCAAGTTCCCCTCCCTGTTCGAGCCGGTGCACGGTTCAGCGCCCGATATCGCTGGCAAAGGCATCGCCAACCCGATCGGCCAGATCTGGTGCGGCGCAATGATGCTGGAATTTCTGGGCCACAAGGACGCACACGACGCCATCCTGGCGGCCATCGAGAAGATGCTGCAGCCCGGCAGCGGTGCGCCGCGCACGCCCGATCTGGGCGGCAAAGGGTCGACTTCGGATGTGGGCAAGGCCATCGCCGCGCTGATCTGAAATCGCTGTGCGGCTTGGAGCCGGTTAAAAAGAGGGTTGATTCGAGGCTAAAATCCAGCGGATGCACTGAACTGGTTTCGTGTTTCAGGTGGGGTGCTTAGCTCAGTTGGTAGAGCGGCGCCCTTACAAGGCGTAGGTCGGGGGTTCGAGCCCCTCAGCACCCACCACCCCCACGTAAGGCGAACAAGTTTGTTCGCCTTTTTTTTCATCGAGGGACTTCATGTTCGATACCGTCCGCAACAACTCCAAGGTCATGATGGGGCTGTTGTTCCTGTTGATCATTCCGTCTTTTGTGATGTTCGGCATCGAGGGCTACAGCCGCTTCAACGACGGCGGGGCTGTGGTGGCTCGGGTGGATGGGCAGAAAATCACCCAGCAGGAATGGGACGAGGCCCACAAGCGCGAAGTCGACCGCATCCGCGCCCAGATGCCAAATGTGGATCCCAAACTGCTTGATTCATCGCAGGCGCGTCTGTCCACGCTTGAGCAGATGGTCAATGAGCGCTTGCTGGCCGTGGCTGCGCAAAAGCAGTTGCTGGTGACCAGCGATGCGCGTCTGGCGCGCGATCTGCAACAGAACCCCGTCATCGCCGGTCTGCGTGGTCCTGACGGCAAGCTCGACATGGAGCGCTACCGCCAGCTCGCAGCCAGCCAGGGTCTGACACCCGAAGGGTTTGAAGCCCGTGTGCGCCAAGACCTCTCCAGCCGCCAGGTGCTGTCGCCGCTGCAGGCCTCTGCGCTGCCCCTGGCCAGACAGACGGACGCTGCCTTGCAGGCCTACCTGCAACGCCGAGAGGTGCAGGTGCAGAAATTCGCTGCGAAAGACTTTGCTGCCAAAGTGCAGGTCAGCGATGCCGATCTGGAGGGCTACTACAAAGCCAACGCCGAACGCTTCCGTTCGATCGAATCCGCCGATGTCGAATATCTGGTGCTGGACATCAACAGCCTGATGGCTTCGATCAATCTGCCCGAACAGGATCTCAAGACATATTACGAGCAGAACCTGCAGCGCCTGGCGGGACAAGAGCAGCGCCGTGCCAGCCATATTCTGCTCAATGCCGCCAAGGACGCACCGGCCGCCGAGCGTGACAAGGCCCGTTCCAAGGCACAAGAGCTGCTGGCGCAAGTGCGCAAGGCCCCTAAGACCTTTGCCGAATTGGCCCGTAAAAATTCGCAGGACCCGGGTTCGGCTGCCAAAGGTGGTGATCTGGATTACTTTGCACGCGGTGCCATGGTCAAGCCGTTCGAGGATGCTGTTTTCGGCATGAAGGACGGTGACATCAGTGACGTGGTGGAGTCCGAGTTTGGTTTCCACATCATTCAGCTGACTGGCATCAAGGCACCCAAAGCCCCCAGCTTTGAAGCCATGCGCCCACAACTCGAAGCCGATCTGCGCAAGCAGCAGGCGCAGCGCAAGTTTGCCGAGCTGGCCGACAGTTTTAGCAACAGCGTGTACGAACAGTCCGATGCGCTGCAGCCCGTTGCCGACAAACTCAAGCTCAAGCTGCAGCAGGCAAAGGGCGTGACGCGCGCACCAGGCGCAGGCATGCCGGCTGAGCTGGCCAACCCCAAGGTGTTGCAGGCGCTGTTCTCCGAGGACTCGGTGAGCAAACGCCGCAACACCGAAGCTGTTGAAACCGGTGCCAACACGCTGGTTTCGGCGCGAATCGTCAAGCACTACCCCTCGGTCGTGCGCCCGCTGGCCGAAGTGCGTGACGATGTTCGCAAGCAATTTGTCCAGTCCCAGTCGCAGACACTTGCTCGCACCGAGGGCGAAGCCAGGCTGACCGCATGGAAAGCCCAGCCCGACGCCGCAGTGCCGGGTCAGACCTTGGTGGTCTCACGCGATCAGCTTCAATCACAACCGCAGGCTTTGGTGGATGCCGCGTTGCGTGCCGATCCCGGCAAGCTGCCTGCCTTTGTCGGGGTGGATCTGGGGTCTGAAGGCTATGCAGTGGTGCGCGTCAACAAGATAGTTGCCCGTGAGGCACAAGCCCCGGAGCTGGCCCGCCAGACCCGCCAGCAATTTGCCCAGTTGTGGAGCCAGGCCGAGGTGCAGGCCTACATGGCGGCACTCAAGAAAGAACTTAAAGCTGAAATCCTCGCGTTGCCTCCCAAAACAGAGGGGGCCAGCGAAAAGCGCTGAGCTTCAGGCTATAATCGCGGTCTTACGGTGGCTATAGCTCAGTTGGTAGAGTCCCAGATTGTGATTCTGGTTGTCGTGGGTTCGAGTCCCATTAGCCACCCCATATAAATCAAGCACTTAGCCCGGTTCGCCGGGCTTTTTGCTTTCAGGGTCCTGTCTGATGTAACGGCGGATGTAAGCGGATTTCTTCGGTGATAGGATGGTTTTCCCAGTTTCAGCCATCTCGCAAGACCAGAGTTCGAAGTGCAGCCTAAAGACAACCCGGCAATACGGGCGTAAATCCGCCAGAAACAAGCCCTGCAGTGCCATCGCACGAGCAACTGGTGACGACAGCAACCAGGGTGTTGACGGAAATGGCCGAGAACGAGCGGGGCAAAAAGCCTAGCCCG
>JACCDU011383019.1_pt1 | contig 36800 bp, 62 predicted proteins | sample 7446081 | NCBI WGS metagenome assembly JACCDU01 (sample SAMN15323447, study PRJNA562643) | freshwater metagenome | isolation source: river surface water | place: USA:Blue River Watershed | collected 2017-08-17
CCCACAGTTATGAATTAAAAGAAGCCTGTACCAAGCCGACAGCCCCGCCGCTCAAAGCCACAGCATGAATTAAACCCCCCCCACGTACCCCCGCCACACGCCACACAGCCCCAAGAAAAAATTTTGAAGAAAAATCTGAAATGAGATAGACTTGACTTATGCGTCAACACGCATGGGGATTGCCTACCCAAATACATTCGCTAGTGGTTCTAGCTTAGTGGTAGTGGTCAGGAGGAAACCCAGTCCCCAGCCGTGTTGGTGGAAATCGGGTTAGCGCCGATAGGTTCCGTTTTAGTAGAGCATTGCTGTCCTAGCCACTGCTTCATGTGAGCCACCAACAACCTTCACTAATGGCACAATGCAGCCATGACAACAGAATCAACTGACAAGAATATCAAGCTGCACCCTGAAGTTCAGGAGAGGCTGGACAACGCGCACCAGAAGAAGCTGAATGAGTTAGCGGCTAACCCGTTCGTGCAGTTCGTCACGCGCTACAAGAATCATCCTGTGCTGTTCGTGAAGGAAGTCTTGAACACTAGCCCTGATGAGTGGCAATGCACCTTCCTGAATCACATCGCGGCTGGCAACAGGCGTATCAGCGTAAGGTCTGGTCACGGTGTCGGAAAGTCCACGGCAGCGTCATGGGCGATCATTTGGTATCTGCTTCTCAGGTATCCCGTCAAGGTCGTGGTGACAGCGCCCACCTCAAGCCAGTTGTATGACGCTTTGTTTGCCGAGTTGAAGCGTTGGGTGAAAGAACTGCCACCGACTCTCAGGGATATGCTCGAGGTCAAGCAAGACCGCATTGAGGTCAAGGAAGCTGCTACCGAAGCCTTCGTGTCAGCGCGAACATCAAGAGCCGAGCAGCCTGAAGCCTTGCAGGGTGTTCACTCCGACAATGTGATGCTAGTGGCTGATGAGGCTTCGGGTATCCCTGAACAGGTTTTCGAGGCAGCGGCTGGCTCGATGTCTGGTCACTCTGCCGTGACCCTGCTGCTCGGCAACCCTGTGCGAAGTTCAGGCTTCTTCTACGACACGCAGAACCGTCTCGCGAATGATTGGGTGACGATGAAGGTGTCCTGCGTTGACTCCCCACGAGTCAGCGAGGCGTATGTCGAGGAGATGAAGGCTCGTTACGGCGAGGAGTCGAACGCTTATCGCATTCGCGTCCTTGGCGAGTTTCCGAGGTCTGACGATGACACGATCATCCCGATGGAGCTGCTTGAGCTGGCGAAACACCGTGATGTCGAGGTCAGCAAGTCGGCTAAATTGATATGGGGCGTTGATGTGGCGCGGTTTGGCGGCGACAGGTCTACATTGGCTAAACGCCAAGGAAACGGCTTGGTTGAGCCGATCAAGGTGTGGAAGAACTTGGACTTGATGCAGTTGACTGGTGCTGTGGTGGCTGAGTGGGAAGCATTAGCACCTAGCCAGCGTCCGCATGAGATATTGGTGGACTCGATTGGCTTGGGTGCTGGCGTGGTTGACCGTCTGCGTGAGTTGGGTTTACCTGTTCGCGGCATCAATGTGAGCGAGAGTCCTGCAATGGGAACGACTTACAAGAACCTGCGTGCCGAGCTTTGGTACAAGTGCAAGGCGTGGTTTGAGGCGCGTGACTGCATCATTCCAAATGATGAGGAGCTAGTGGCAGAGCTTGCGACTGTGCGTTACTTCTTTACGAGCAACGGCAAGATTCAGATTGAATCGAAGGACGATATTCGCAAGCGCGGCTTGAAGTCACCTGACAAGGCAGACTCGTTTGTGCTGACCTTTGCTAGCGATGCCACGATTGGGATGTTTGGTTCGGCTGTGTCATCGAAGTGGTCGCAGCCATTGCGTAGAAACCTGTCTAGGGTTGCATAATCTGTTCTGTCAATTTACTTTGAAGGGGTAAGCCATGATGAAGAAGTCCAAGACCGAGAAGAAAATCTCGAAGGTCTATAACGAGTTCAAGGCTGGCACTTTGCACTCAGGCAAGGGCGGTCCAGTTGTTAAGAGTAAGGCTCAAGGCTTGGCGATTGCCTTGTCTGAGGCTGGTGTCAAACCTAAAAAGAAGATGAAGTAATGGCTACCTCTAACCAATACGAAGGCGCGATGCGTCAGATGATGTCCGAAGAGGACTCATCAAGCTGCCCGATTGCTACGCAGGACATCACGGTCAATCTGAAGAACCGAGCCAAGGCGATCACGGCTGCGGCTTATGGTCCTGAGAACCCAAACCTGCCTAACACGGCTTTCTGGAAGAAGAAGGCTGACACTTGGGATGTGTCTATTGAGGATGCCAAGAAGTCGCGTTGCGGCAACTGCGCTGTGTTTGTTGTGTCCGATGAGATGCGTAATTGCATTGCAGAGGGCATCGGCAACGAGGCTGACCCTTGGGGCGCGATCAAGCTGGCTGATCTTGGATATTGCGAAATCTTCGACTTCAAATGCGCGGCTGATAGAACCTGCGATGCTTGGGTTGTGGGTGGTCCTGACCGCGGTGAGTCTGGCGGCGAATATGAGGAGATGGAAGAATGAAACAAGGTCTTTACAGTAATATTCACGCAAAGCGTGAACGCATCAAAGCAGGTTCAGGCGAGAAGATGAACAAGGTCGGCAGCAAGGCAGCGCCTTCTGCTGCTGACTTTAAGGCTGCTGCAAAGACAGCCAAGAAGCCAAAGAAAAAGTGACACCTATCTGCATATCCACAGTACACGGCAAGGGGTTGCCTGTACTGCTGGAATCAATCAAGCAATACGCTCCAGAGGCGTTTATTTATCTTCGCGGTCCTGAGAAGGTGATCGGTGGGTATGAGAACTGCCGACTGATCTTTGGCGAGGCGCGTAACTTTGGCGATGATTACAACGAAGTCATTGATGACGCGCTGAAGTACGCGCAAGGCTGCATCGTCTGCAATGACGATGTTGTCTTAACGCCTACCAGCTACCAGCGTTTGCTTGAGGATGTCGAGATCATAAAGGAGCTTGTGCCGCAAGTCGGTTGGGTGGCAGCGCGTAGCGATTCTGTGCGTGCTGCTCAGAATATTAGGTTTAACCCTGATGGCGACCCACTTTATATGAATCGGTTCAAGTCCGAGTCATTTATTCGTGAGGCTGGTGTGATTGCACCGATCTTTGCTTACATCTCGCGTGAGGCTTGGGCGCATGGTCGGTTTGGACCTTTGAACTGGTACTCGGACGATGTTTCCTGCTTTGACCTGAACCGTCTTGGGTACTGTCATTTTGTTTCTTCTAGCTATGTGCATCATGTCGGCTCACAGACAGTTGGGTCTGATGTTGAGGCTTTGAACGCACAGGCTCGTCCTTGGATAGAGGCTAATCGTCCTGAATATGTCGCAGACTTCTTTGGTTCTTAATTTGGGTTGTGGTCGTGATTGGCGCGAGGACTGCATCAACGCTGATGTTGAGCGCAGGGTCAAGTCTGATTGGTGTCTTGACATCCAGAATGTGTATTGGGACGGGGTTCTAGTTACCCGTTTGGGCGAGTTCCCTGTCAAGCGCGGGATGTTCAGCAAGATTCTTGCGAATGATGTGCTTGAGCATATTCCTGATTTGGTCAAGGCAATGACCAATTGCAAGGACTTGCTGGCTGATGATGGTGAGATGCACATTCATGTGCCTTATGACTTGAGCCTTGGGGCGTGGCAAGACCCTACCCATGTGCGTGCGTTTAACGAGAATTCGTGGGCGTATTACACAAGTTGGCATTGGTATCTGGGTTGGGAAGATCGGTTTTTCTTGCAGCACATGGAATTTCGTCTCTCAAAGTTCGGGGAAAGCCTAAAATTGCCACAAGATGAGGTTTTGAGGACACCGAGGGCGGTGGACTCTATGTTTGTGATTCTGCAAAAGGGCAAAAAATGAATCCTTTATTAGAGAAGATTGAAGACGCGCTTGAAGATCAACTTGAGGCGGCTGACCCTGAGAGCGAAGAGAACGCGCCAGCCAAGATGGATGACACCGAGCTTGAGGCGATGATGGGGCAAGAGATCACAGACGCTGTGTCCTATATTGACTCAGACCTGTCACCTATCCGCGCCCGTGGTACTGAGTACTACCGCGGCGACCCGTTCGGCAATGAGGAAGAAGGTCGTTCGCAGGTCGTGGCGATGGAAGTGCGCGACACGGTGTCGGCAATGCTGCCGAGCCTGATGCGTATGTTCTTCAGTTCTGAGAATGTTGTCGAGTTCATGCCTCGCGGTCCTGAAGATGTCAAGGGAGCGCAGCAAGCGACAGACTATTGCAACTATGTGTTCCAGAACGACAACAACGGTTTCATGATCTCTTACGCGACCTTCAAGGACGCTCTGGTGCGTAAGTGCGGGATTATGAAGGCGTGGGTTGAAGAAACCGAGTCTGTCCGCATTGAGGAATATTCGGGGCTGGATGACCAGACCTTGCAGATTCTGATGCAAGAGCCAGAGGCAGAGACTCAGATTGTCGTGTCCTACCCTGACGAAGATGCAATGCAGATGCAGCCAATGATTGACCCAATGACGGGTCAGATGGTGCAGATGCCGCAACCTATGCTGCACGATGTGCAGATCAAGCGAGTGATTACTGACAAGCGTATTCATGTGGCTTGCTTGCCACCTGAAGAGCTGTTGCTGTCTCGTCAGGCGATGTCTTTCCAAGATTCCCCATTCATTGGTCATCGCAAGATGGCTTATGTGTGGGAGCTGGTCGAGATGGGTTACGACCAAGACGAAGTGATGGATTATGTTGGCTCGTCCGACCTCAACGACAGCGAAGAGGCTTTGGCGCGTCAGCCTTTGAACAACCAGCAATTCCCAACAGAGAGCGCCAACCCAATGATGCAGCGCGTTCTGTATGTTGAGGGTTACGCCAAAGTGGACTATGACGGTGACGGGATTGCCGAGCTTCGCAAGATGTGCTTCATGGGTTCTGGCTACAAGATGGTTCGCAACCTGCCAGCCTCTTACATCCCGTTTATTGAGTTCCCATGCGACCCAGAGCCTCACACATCGCCACTTGAGGCGAATTCAATCTTTGACATTACACGCGACTTGCAAGAGATCAAGTCAGAGGTGCTTCGTAACACCTTGGACTCTTTGGCTCAGTCGATTCACCCCCGTACCGTCATTGTTGAGGGGCAGGTCAATATTGACGATGTGCTGAACAACGAGACAGGCGCTGTGATTCGCGCCCGTTCTGCTGGCATGGTTCAGCCTTTGACCACGCCTTTTGTGGGGCAAGCTGCATTTCCTGTTTTGGACTACATCGACCAGATCAAGGAAGACCGTACAGGCATGAGCAAGGCGGCTATGGGCTTGAATGCTGACGCTTTGCAGTCGGCTACCAAAGCGGCTGTGAACGCCACGATTTCTGCATCTCAGGGACGCTTGGAGTTGACAGCCCGTCTGATGGCTGAAGGCATGAAGCAGTTGTTTAAGACCATCCTGTTCTTGGTCACAACCCATCAGGACAAGCCTCGCATGATTCGTCTGCGTAACGAGTGGGTGCAGATCGACCCCCGCGCTTGGGACAACTCGATGGATGTCACGGTCAATATTGCCTTGGGCAATGGCGATGTGAACGAGAAGATTGCCACCTTGACGCAGATCGCTGCCAAGCAAGAGGCGATTCTGAACCAATACGGTTTAACGAATCCTGTTGTTTCCGCACAACAGTATGTGCGTACCTTGCGTAAGGTCGTTGAGCTGTCAGGCATGAAGGACGCTTCTGCTTACTTCAGCGACATTCCTGACAACTGGCAGCCGCCACAAAGCCAGCCAAAGCCAACACCTGAAGAAGTGCTGGCGCAGGTTCAGGCTGAGTCGATCAAGGCTGACATTCAGAAGAAGGCTGCTGAACTGGAGTTGCAGCGCGAGAAGATGATTCGGGATGATGACTATCGTAGAGATCAACTGAATCAGGACTACTTACTCAAGAAGTACGAGCTTGAGTTAAAGTATCAAACACAGATTGATTCGGCACAGATTGTGGCGATGCAAGCTGTGGACAGAGAGGCTGTGAAGCAGCAAGGACAGTTGCAAGCGCAAGTTATGCAAGCAGTTCAAGCGGCACAGCCACCCATCAACCCACAAGGAATGGTCTATTAAGTGAGTAATGAAGAAGCCGTAAGAAAAGGGAAGAAGGCTGAGAGTCTGATACAGGACGAAGCCTTCTCAGCAGCTTTGCTGCAAATGGAGAACGATGCCGTTTGGCTTTGGAAGAGTACGAAGCCAGAGGACAGCGTGAAAAGAGAGAGTGCGTGGCACATGGTTCAAGCCATTGAGCAGTTTCGTTTACAGATCAACAAGATCATGGACAACGGCAAAGTGGCTCAAAGAAACATTGACCGCGCTCAGAAATCACAATAAGGAATCTTGGAAATGTCAGGAAATATCGCCAATCCTTCGGGAAGCGTCCAAGCAGGACCAATGACATTGACTGATGCAGTCGGTGTTCTCGACCAAATGTTGCTGCCTATTGATGGAGAACAGCCAGCAGAGGAAGAGACGCAGTTAACTGATGGCGATGAGCCAGAAGTTGCGGCTTCAGAGGAAGAATCATTAGAAACGCAAGACGAAGAGTCTAATGAAGAAACCAATGAGGAACAGTCCGAAGAAACTGAAGAATCTGATGAAGAGGAACAGCCACAGGTCTACACCGTCAAGGTTGACGGTAAAGAGATTGAGGTGACGCTGGACGAACTTCAGAAGGGTTATTCAAGGACTCAGGACTACACACGAAAGACGCAACAGATCGCTGAAACCCGTAAACAGGTTGAAGCTGAAGCTGCTGCGATTCGTGCCGAGCGTGAACAGTACGCTCAATTGTTGGGAGCATTGCAACAGCAGCTTGAGTCTGCTGCCGAGCCACAAGTCGATTTGGAGCGTCTTTATAACGAAGATCCTATTGAGTGGGTTCGTCAGCGAGAGTTGTTGCGTGACAAGCAGGAAAAACTCGCAGCCATTCAGTCTGAACAGCAGCGACTTTCTCAATTGACACAGCAACAACGCATGGAAGAGATGAAAGCCAAACTTGCTCAAGAGCAAGAGGCATTAGTCGCTGCGATACCTGAATGGAAAGATTCCAAGAAGGCTAAAGCAGAAAAAGCCATGTTGATTGAGTTCGGTCAGAAGGTCGGTTACTCAGAAGAAGAACTCAAGAATGTGTTTGACCATCGTGCCGTTTTGACTCTGCGTAAGGCAGCGTTGTACGACCAGATGATGTCCAAGCGTGGACAGATCAAACCAGTTGTGAACAATGGTCCTCGACCAGCCAAGCCTAGTGCAGCAGGTCGTGTCTCTCCAACAAGTGAAGCTACCCGCGCAAAACAGCGTCTTGCAAAAACTGGTCGCGTCGATGATGCGGCTTCCGCAATTGCACTTCTTTTGAAATGAGGCACTTAAATGGCTATCGTAACTAACACCTTTACCACCTTTGATGCCAAAGGCATCCGTGAAGACTTGTCAAATGTCATCACAAACATCGCTCCTGAAGAAACTCCCTTCATGAGCAACATCGGTCGTGAGTCAGTCAGCAACTCTTTGTATGAGTGGCAGACAGACACATTGGCTGCTGCCGCTGCTAACAAGCAGTTGGAAGGCGATGATGTGACATCGTTTGACGCTGTGACTGCTACTGTGCGTTTGCAAAACTACGCTCAGATTAGCCGCAAGACCATCGTTTTGTCAGCTACTGAAGAAGTGGTGAACAAAGCTGGTCGCCGTAGCGAATTGGCTTATCAGATCGCCAAGCGCGGCTCTGAGTTGAAGCGCGACCAAGAATTCACCATGTTGAATGGTGCTGTGGCTGCTGCTGGTAACACCACTACCGCTCGCGGTACTGCTTCGTTGCAAGCCTTCATCAAGACTAACTACGATATGCAGACCAACGGTGCTAACCCATCGTACACAACTCTGCCTAACAGCGCCCGTACTGACGGTAATGTGCGTACCTTCACCGAAGCCATCTTGAAGAACGTGATTCAACAAGTTTGGACTGCTGGCGGTACTCCCAAAATCTTGATGACTGGTCCTGTCAACAAGCAGCGCGTGTCTGGTTTCTCTGGCATCGCTTCTTCACGCTTCAACATTGACGGCGGCGCTCGTCCTGCAACCATCATCGGTGCTGCTGACATCTATGTTTCAGACTTCGGAAATGTGCAGGTCGTACCTAATCGGTTCCAGCGTGAGCGTGACGCTTTCGTGATCGACCCAGATTACGCAAAGTTGATGACTCTGCGTCCTTACCAACAAGTTGAGTTGGCTAAGACTGGTGACGCTGAGAAGCGTATGTTGATCGTTGAATGGGGTCTGAAAGTGACCGCTGAAAACGCTCACGGCATTGCCGCTGACTTGATTACTTCTTAATCAAACCAAGGAGAGGGGAGAGAGAAATCTCTCCCCTTTTTTACATGACTGAAAAGAAACTATTTGACAAAGATGATGCTCTAGGCATCACAAGAATTTGGCACTACGATGCCGAAAAAGATGAAGCAACGATTGAGACTCGTCAAGATGTCTCGCAGATCATTGAAGAAAACAAACAAGAGTACGCACAGATTGATGAGCGTGCTCGATGGGGTGAATGGACTCGCGTTGCCAGTATTCCTCTTTCTATCTATTACAAGTTGAAAGCAGAGGGCAAACTTGAAGATGAAGCCTACATGAAGCGCTGGATCAACGATCCTGAAAATAAATATTTTCGAACCAGACCTGGTGAAGTTTGATGGCAAGACCAAGAATTCCACTTTCTGAAAAAATAGAAAAATCTATTGTTCGCATACCAGAAACTGGATGTTGGATATGGATGAAGTCTGTAAATCACAGAGGTTATGGAATGACTGGTCTGGGTCGTGGAAATTACCTTTCAGCACATCGAGTCGCATATGAAGAAAAGTATGGAAAGATTCCAAATGGTTTGATGGCTTTACATAGTTGTGATGTGCCATCTTGTGTAAATCCAGATCATATTTTTCTTGGAACTCAACAAGACAATATGACTGATAAAGTTAATAAAAACAGACAAGCCAATGGTGAAAAGCATGGGATGTCTAAATTAACAAAAGAACAAGCTATTGAAGCAAAGTTTAGTAATGAGAAAGCATCTGTTTTGGCAAATCGTTTTAACTGTTCAGCGGTAATGATTCGTCAAATAAGAAGTGGACTTTATTGGAAACACCTAAAAAAATCAGAAACATGACAAAAGAAACCATCAACTACATTGCAGTATGTACGCCAGCCCGTGACATGGTTCATGCTAATTACACCTTTTGTTTAACAAATATGGTGGCATTTCACACGATCAACACGATGGATGCTGTTGCCTTGAAGATCAATCAGGGAACATTGATTCAGAACCAGCGTGCTGACTTGTGCCTTGAAGCAATGCGTGAAAACTGCACCCATGTGCTGTTTGTCGATTCAGACATGACATTCCCGCAGGACATGATTGGTCGTTTGTTGGCTCACAACGAGGACATCGTTGCAACCAATTGTGCGCGTAGGCGTATGCCAACAGGTCCAACTGCTAGGGGCATGAACTCAGAGCTGGTCTACTCGATGCCTGAGTCAACTGGCTTGGAAGAAGTGCAGTCTATTGGCATGGGTGTCATGCTGATCTCACGCAAGGTGTTTGAGTCCTTGAGTGAACCGTGGTTTGAGACACCTTGGCGCACCGATAAGCGTGGCTATATTGGTGAGGATGTTTTCTTCTGTCGCAAAGCGCGTGCTGCTGGCTTTAAAATCTACATAGACCATGACCTCTCGAAAGAGATCGGTCATATTGGCACTTTTGAATTCAAGCACGATCACACTTGGGTGATGCGTGACTTGGAGAAAGCTAAAGAGGCAAGTTGATGGCACTCAGCACATATTCGGAATTAAAGACATCGGTAGCAGATTGGCTGAATCGTTCAGATCTGACTTCTGCTGTGCCTGACTTTATTTCATTGGCTGAAGCGCAGGTCGAGCGCCGATTGCGTACCCGTCAGATGATTGTCAGGGCTACCGCAACCATTGATTCTGAATATAGTGCTGTTCCAGCAGACTTCCTTGAGGCTCGTTCTCTGAAGTTGCAGACCAATCCAATCACGCCAGTTGGCTTTGAGACGATTGACTCTTTGGATGATCTAAGCACTCGCTACACATCTTCTGGCAAGCCTCAGTTTTTCTCAATTGTTGGCGGTCAGATCAGAACTGTGCCGATTGCTGATTCTTCTTACACGGCAGAGCTGGTTTACTACGCGAAACTGAGTAAGTTGTCTGACAGCAACACGACCAACTGGCTTTTGACCGCTGCTCCTGACATTTATCTTTATGGTGCTTTGATGCAAGCTGCTCCATATCTCAAGGATGATGCGAGAATTGGTACATGGTCGCAAATGTATTTGACAGCGTTGCAAGACCTGCAAACTGCTGATGATCGTGGCTCTACTTCAGGCGGGGCTTTGGTTGCGAGAGCGAGAACTTTAGGATAAAGGAAAGATATGTCATCTTTTAGCAATTACACCGAAAACCTGCTGCTGAATTGGTTGCTCACAACCAACTCTGCAACCCGTCCGACAGCTTGGTATGTTGGACTGTTTACCGCTGCACCATCTGACGCAGGTGGCGGTACTGAGGTTTCAGGCAACGCTTATGCGCGTGTGGCTACTGGCACGATCAGCGTGTCTGGTACTGACACCACGGCAACAAACGCTGCTGCAATTGAGTTTGCTGCTGCCTCTGGTGGCAATTGGGGAACGATCACCCATGCAGCGATCTTTGATGCTTCCACTTCAGGCAATATGCTGGCATGGGCGCAATTGACCACATCACGCACCATCAATGATGGCGATGTGTTCCGCATTCCTGCTGGTAGCTTGACAGTCACCCTGACCTAATCATGGCAGCATACGGCTCTGGCTATTATGGCGGGGGCAATTACTCCTACGGGGTAAGCCTTGGGGCTTTTGCCGTATCTTCTGCCAGCACCGTAGCCATCAATGCAAAGCGCGTCTGCATAGGCGCGTTTGCCGTTTCTAGCGCCAGCACAGTTGCTGTTGCAGCCAATGTTGTCAAGTCTGGCGCTTTTTCTGTTTCATCTAGCAGTTCTGTTGCAGTTGCTGGTCAGCGTTTGGCTGACGGTGCTGCTGCTATCTCATCATCTAGTTCTGTCTCTATCGCTGGTCTGCGCTATGCGATAGGTGCAGCAGCAATCAGCGACACAAGCACAGTTGCTGTCAATGGCGTGCGTTATGCCATTGGCGCGTTTGCTTCGACTGATGCAAGCACAGTCGTTATCAATGGCATTCGCGTTGCATTGGCACAGATGTCAATTCTTGATGCTGCAACGATGGTTGTTGGTTCGCAGGTGATTGTGAATCAGGCTGTCACGATTGAGGCATCAAGTTCTGTTGTCATTGATGGCGCTAGAGTTCAAACTGGTTCATTTGCATTTGTTGACTCTTCAACTGTTGTCATCAACGGTGTCAAAAAATGGGAAAATGATAGCGATACACCTGAGACATGGACTGCACAGCAAGACACATCTGAGGATTGGACAGCGATAGGTGATTCAAGCGTTACATGGACTGACGAGTCAGACACTCCTGAAACTTGGACACCGATCTCTGCAAATAGTAAATCATGGCAGATCGCCGCAACGAGGTAAAAAATGTCAGACACCACAACGACCAACCTATCAATGACCAAACCAGAGGTCGGTGCATCAACCGATTCGTGGGGTGGCAAACTAAACACTAACCTTGATACGCTTGACGGTATCTTCAAGGCTGATGGAACAGGCACATCTGTTGGTCTTAATGTTGGCTCTGGTAAGAAGCTGATTACTACCGATGATGCAACCATTGCTGGTTTACGAGTCGGCAAAGGCGCTGGCGCAGTAGCTACAAACACCGCTGTTGGTGCTAGTGCTTTGGCGGCTAATACGACAGGCGCAAGCAATACTTCTTTCGGCTATCAAGCAGGAAATGTTCAAACTACTGCAAACGACAACACGCTCATTGGGACGGGCGCTGGTTCGAAAGCAACCGGGGGTTCAAATACAGCGGTCGGTTCTGCTTCTTTGGGTACGAATGCTGGTTCAACAACAGGCGTAAGCAATGCTGCCTTTGGTTTGTATTCACTCACCTTCTTGACTACTGGAAGCTACAACACAGCCATCGGTCAAGACACTTTACGCTCCAACACCACAGCAAGCAACAACACAGCCGTGGGTTATCAGGCGGGGTATGCTAATACGACAGGGTACGATAATACCTTTATTGGTTATGCCGCTGGCGGTTCAAATACCACGGGTTATTACAATACTTTTGTTGGAGACTATTCAGGATATAGCCACACAACTGGAGTCTGGAATACTTGCATAGGTAAAAATAGCGGATATTCTTTAACAACTGGCTCTAAGAACACCATCATTGGCGGCTACAACGGCAACCAAGGCGGCTTAGACATTCGCACAGCAAGCAACTACATCGTGCTGTCTGATGGTGATGGGAATCCAATGGCTTATTGCGCCAACGCTGGCACATGGCGTTTCGGTTTAGGCGGTACTACAAACGACAAACAAGGAACAATCCAATTAAATGGCGCAAGTGGTTCAAATCTTGGTTGGTATATTGATGGTTTGAACAATGGCACTCGCACAAACATCATTGGTAACTATTCGCAAATTAACGGTGGAACTGACACTTGGCTTACTTTGAAGAACACAGGTGGCGGCGTTTATTTGAATGGCGCTTCTGCAACATCTTGGACTGCTGTTTCTGATGAAACACGCAAAATCATTATTGAACCAATCACCGATGCAGCAAATAAAGTGTCAACACTTCGCACCGTTATTGGTCGTTTGAAAACTGATGAAGAAGATGTGCGTAGACCATATTTGATTGCTCAAGATGTTCAAGCTGTTTTGCCTGAAGCTGTTAGCGAATGTGAAGATAGAGAAGGTACGCATCTAGGATTGTCATACACCGAAGTCATCCCACTTCTTGTCGCGGCAATCAAAGAACTCAAAGCCGAAATTGACACATTGAAAGGTCAAGCATGATTGAACTAACACCCGAAGAACAAATCGCAAAGCACTACGCCGCTTGCATGGACAGCGTAAACCTCATCAATTCTGAAAAACCAGAGAACACCACCGATGAGGAATGGAATGCAACTGTTGAGCGCAACAAAGAGCACCTGCGTATCATGCTGGCTAAAGACTTTTGGACAACAGAAGACCTTAGTGCAATTCAAGCTGCGAGTGTGTGATGGCAACAGTTGACGCGACTGATGCTCGTCTGTCTACGCACGAAGAAGTTTGTGCAATGAGGTACGAGCAGATCAATGCAAGACTCAAGCGCCTTGAAGGAATCATCATCAAGGCGTTTGGTGTCCTGACGATCAGCATGGCTGGTGTAATTTGGTCAACCATAACGCACTTGAAGTGAGGTGAACCATTGACCCTATCTCTGCAATGCTCATGCTGTCAAGCGCAATCAAGGGCATACGCTCTTGTTGCGAAATGTTGTCAGAGGGCAAAGCAGAGATTCAACGCATTAAGAAAGGCGTTGATGACGCTAAAGCAATCGCTAAAGATGTTTCGGGATTCTTTGGATGGCTTGCCAGCATACTTCGAGGCGCAGAGCAAGTTAAAAGAACACCTGAAGCAGCGCCAGAAGCAAAGCCAACAAAGCCAAAGAAGGATGACTATGTTGACCACATTCCAACAGAAGATGAAGTCGTTGACCAGTTCATTCGTCATGTCGGTAACTACTTTAAGGCACAGGCTTATCTCGTTGCTTACAAAGAAGAGCTAGAGCAAAAAGTGTTTAGCGCATCGTACAAGGACAACAACGAAGGTGCGCTGGAACTTATCTCTATCGAGACGAAGCTAACGAAGTGCGGTGCTGAGATGCGGTGGTTGATGAACGAAGCACCACCACAACTAGGACCGCTGTACAGTCGTTACAAAGCGATGTACGAGAAGATTTTGATTGAGCAGCGTAAGACTAGAGAGAGGGACAGAAAGAACGAGAAGCAAAGAAGGATTGACCAGATCAGGACTGAGAACGACAGAACTGATCGCTGCGTACCGCATTGGGTTACCCTTGGGCTTGTCATCATTTTCTGGTTGTGTATATGGCAAATATCTCAAACTATGACGCAAAGGTCTACTTTTGGGGCATGGTCTTATTCGCAACCGTCAGCTTCATTGCGTTACCAATTACTGCCTTTATCTATTTTGACAACAGAGTTCTCAAGAATGAGATAGCGGCAGAGATAAGAGAACTGAAGAAGCTAAAGCGTGAACTGAAATCAACAGAGAAGGAAGAGTAAATGGCACTAACCAGAAGCGAGATGGAGATCATTATCAAGAAGCGTGCTGCTGTCTTGCTCATCATATTGGCTGCATTGGTAGCCATTAACAGCTTCTTCAAGGACAGCAACTCTGGTCGCATTATGAAGGACATCATTGCTGCAAACAATCAATGGGCTTGGTATCAAGCCAAGAATGTGCGTGCTGCCATTTACAAGACAACTGCTGACCTAGTGGATGACAAGAAGCTGTCTCAGCACTATCACGGTGAAGCGCAGCGCATGAACGCTGACATGGAAGAGATCAAGGCACGCGCTGTGGCTTTGGAGACTGAACAGAAACAGTTGTCAGCCAAGTCACCTTATTACACATACTCAGCGATGCTGATGCAGTTGGGTTTGGTGCTGTCTACCGCAGCGATTCTTGCTGTGTCTATGCCTTTGTTTTATGCTGCCGTGGCTGTTGGCTCGTCAGGTGTTTTGTTGTTTGTAATTGCTTTAGGGGTCTAATATGCTGCCAATCGTCATGTCAATCGTTAACGGCTTGATTGCCAACAATATGCCGAAAGTGGCAGATGCTGTGATCGAGAAGGGTGTGGATTATGTGCAGGAGAAGATGGGCATCACTCTGAAGCCTGAACACGAAGCAACCAAAGAGGATTATGAGAAGTGGAACGCTGAAGCTGCCAAGCATGAGGAATTCATGGCAGAGCTGGACGAGAAGTCTAGACAGCGTGCTACTGATATGCAGATGAAGGCGATGGAGTCTGATGACCCTCTGGTTCGCCGATTCATTTACTTCTTTATCGGCTGGTGGTCATTATTTTGTGCTGTTGTCATCCCATGTTTAATTTGGGTTCCAATTCCTGAAACTAATCAACGATTTGCTGATGTTACACAAGGCGCAATTTTCGGAACAATTCTGACAGGTATGTTTGCATTCTTGCTTGGTTCTAGCCAAGGCTCACGCATGAAAGACAAAAAATGACACCTACACGCGAGATGTTGGTTGCCGTAAAGATCAAAGACCCTGACAAGTGGCTTGAGGTTATCAAGAACACTTGTCAGGAGTTTGAGATCAATACGCCAGAGCGCATTGCTTCATTCTTGGCTCAGACTGCTCACGAGTCTGCTGGCTATACGATGCTTGAGGAAAATCTGAATTATTCAGATGTGACGATGGCTGCTGTGTGGCCCAATCGTTTTGCGGTTATCGACCCTGCCACGAAGAAGGCTAAGAAGGACGAGAAGGGTAAGAATATCCCTAACGCCTTTGCCAAAGCCCTACATCGCAAGCCTGAACTTATCGCCAACGCCGTGTACTCGAATCGTATGGGAAACGGCACGATTGAGTCTGGTGAGGGCTTCGCGTACAGAGGAAGAGGTCTAAAGCAATTGACGGGCAAGGACAACTACACCCGTTGCTCGGCAGCGTTGGGAGTTGACCTAGTGTCTAACCCTGATATTCTGCTAGAGCCAAACAATGCGGCTAGATCGGCAGGCTGGTTTTGGAAAACCAACAACTTGAGCAAATTCGCTGATGCCGAGGACATCAAAGGCATGACGCAAAAGATCAATGGCGGTTTGATTGGGCTGGCAGATCGCGAGGCTAGATACGATAGCTGCATTGACATATGCCGCGCCTAGACTTTTAAGCGAAAATATGGTCTATGGCTACAAACCTCGATCAGCAGCTAGAGACTCCACCAGTACCAGACTTGCCTAACCCGCAAGACAGGTATGAACGGCTGACGGTAGCCCAGACAAACGAGCGTCTTAGAACCTTCTTTTTGAGGGTTAGAAACGCATTTCAGGCATTGCTTGGACCTCGTGGCGGCAAGTACCTGAATAGCCCATACGGTGCTTTTCAGGACTCCACAGACCAGACAGACGGGTCAACTGCCGTTGCCTACTATATGCGTCTGAACACGACAGATTACAGCAATGGCGTGAGTGTTTCATCGCGTGCTGCTGTCGTGACGGGTTCAATTGCCACCACGACATTGACGGTTTCAGCAGTTACATCAGGCTCGATTTATCCCTCGATGCAGATTACAGGAACTGGTGTAACTGCTGGAACTCGCATCGTGTCTCAGTTGACAGGCACAACTGGTGGCGCTGGAACTTACACAGTCAATCAATCACAGACTGTTAGCAGCACCACGATTACAGGTGATTTGCCTTCAAAGATTGTTGTGACACAAGGCGGGATGTACAACCTGCAATTCAGCGCACAGTTTGTTAATAGCACCAATGATGTGCAAGACATTGACATTTGGTTCAGGATTAACGGCACGAATGTGGACAACTCAAACAGCAGGTTCAGCATTCCTGCGCGTAAGAGTACAGGCTCAAACAGCCACCTGATTGCAGCCATGAACTTTGTCATCAACTTGAGCGAAAACGACTATGTGGAGATCATGTGGCGCGTTAGCGACTCAGGCGTGAGCCTTGAACAATTCTCTGCTGTGAGCGCCAGCGGCTCGTCTCCAGCAATACCAGCAACACCGTCAATCATTGTGACGCTTGCCTATATGTCCAACCTATCAGCATAATCAGACTATGGCACTCATTCCACTCAAAATCCCTGCTGGTGTTTATCGTAACGGCACAGAATACCAATCCAAAGGCAGATACTTCGATTCAAACCTAGTTCGCTGGTTTGAGGGAACTTTGCGTCCTTTGGGCGGGTGGCGTAAGAAGTCATCAAGCCAGATGACAGGCAAATGCCGTGGGTTGATTACTTGGAAGGACAACTCGGCAGGACGCTGGATTGCGGCTGGAACGCACTCTAAGCTGTATGTAATGAACGAGTCAGGAACTCTGAAGGAAATCACACCATCGAGCTTCACGGCTGGCATTGCTGACGCAGCCACCAAGACAGGTTACGGGTATTCGACTTACGGCTCTTACGCCTTCGGTGTGGCGCGTCCTGACAACGGTTCTGTGACTCCAGCAACGACTTGGACGCTAGACACTTGGGGTCAGTATCTTGTTGCCTGTTCGTCTGCTGACGGTCAACTGCTGGAGTGGCAATTAGGCTTCTCAAGCCCCACGCTTGCCGCTGCCATCACAAATGCACCGACTTCATGCGCTGCCGTGATGACAACGGCTGAACGCTTTGTCTTTGCTTTAGGTGCTGGTGGCAATCCACGCAAGGTTGCGTGGTGCGATCAGGAAGACAACACAGTCTGGACACCTGCTGCCACGAATCAGGCTGGTGACTTTGAGTTGCAGACTGTTGGCTCGTTGAAGACAGGTAAACGCGTCAGGGGTGTAAACCTTCTGTTTACAGATGTTGATGTCCATGTCTCGACCTACATTGGTCTGCCTTATGTCTACTCGTTTGAGAAGGCGGGTTCAGGCTGTGGCGTGATTTCGTCTCAGTCTGTGGGTGCGATTGACACGGCTGCGATCTGGATGTCTCGTTCAGGCTTCTGGATTTATGACGGCTATGTCAAGCCTTTGGTGTCTGAGGTTGGCGATTATGTCTTCCAGAACATGAACTACAACCAATCGAGCAAGGTGTACTGCGTCCACAACTCTAAGTATGGCGAGTTGACTTGGTTCTATCCTTCTGCTCAGTCCAATGAAAACGACTCTTATGTGACCTTTAACTACCGCGAAAGTCATTGGTCAATTGGCTCTTTAGGTCGTACGGCTGGCACAGATCGAGGTGTCTTCCTTGACCCGCTGATGGTTTCTTCTGATGGTTATGTCTACGAGCACGAGGTTGGCTACAACTACGATGGCGCTACGCCTTACGCTGAGACAGGACCGATTGAGATCGGTAACGGGGACAATGTGATGGCTGTGACTAGGGTGCTGCCAGATGAGCAGACTCTAGGCGAGGTCGTGGTGTCGTTCAAGACTCGGATGTACCCGACCTCTAGCGAAACGACTTACGGTCCATATACCGCAGCGCAGCCGACAGATGTGCGGTTTTCTGCCCGTCAGGTCAAGGTGCGCTACACAGGTTCGATTTTGGGCGATTGGCGAGTTGGCGTGAACCGTCTGGATGCGTTAGCGTCTGGTCAGCGGTGATGCGCTATTGACTTGCCAAAGGCTTAGAATTAGTGCAAGAAAAAAGCAAAGTCCCAGTTATCCTGAAGGATGACTACACGGTCTTCTTAGAGCTGTTTGACAATCGTTTATGGTTTCATACGGACATCAAGAGATGGACCGCAAACACCAAAAAACGCTACCAGACAGACCTATCTTGCTTAGAAGGATTGGTCGGCTGTCCTATGTTTGCTCTCATTCGTGAGGAAAACAAGAAACTCGCAAAGTTCGCTGAGACTTTCGGGTGGCATAGGAAAGCAGAGATTATTTGTTTGGATGGCTCAAGAGCCTACATCTACTCGAACAAAGAGTAAAAGGAGTCTAGTATGGGTGGCGTTGTAAGCGATGTTGTTGGTGGTGTTGGCGATATTGTTGGCGGTGCAGTTGATGCTGTTGGCGATGTTGCTAGTTCTGATCTAGGCAAGGCTGCTTTGTTGGCTGCTGGCGCTTATTACGGCGCACCTTACCTTATGGGTGAAGCTGCTGCTACTGGAACAGGTCTTACTGCTGGCGGTACTGGTCTAGGTTTAACTGGTGCTGGAACAACTGCTTATGGTGGTCTAGGCGCTGGTATTGGTTCAACATTAGGAACTGAAGCAGCTTTGGCTGGTGGTTTGGGTGGTTCTGCTGTTGGCGGTCTTGGTCTTACTGCTGGCGGTACAGCACTAGGCGGTATCGGTGCAGGTTTAGGAGCATCAGCACTTGCTGGTGGTGCAGGTGCTGCTGGTTCTGGACTTCTTAGTGGCGCTATGAATTGGGCTTCTGCAAACCCATTGGCGGCTGCTGGATTGGGTTTAACTGCTGCCAAAGCACTTGGCGGCAATCAGCCAACATCAAGCACAACAACAACTGCAATTGACCCTGAGATGAAGGCAGCATATCTGCGTAACCTTGAAGAAGCACGCACAACTGCTGCTGGTTTGGGTCAGCGTCAATTCGCTGCATTCCCCAACTACAACCTTGGCATGGTTGAGCAGTACATGAATCCATATCAGGAAGAAGTTGTCAACAACGCGATGAAAGACATCGAGCGCCAGCGTCAAATTCAGACAGCAGCAGAGGGCGCACAAGCAACTGCATCTAGAGCTTTTGGTGGGTCGCGTCAGGCTGTGCAGCGTGCATTGGTTGACGAAGCTGCGTTGCGTCAGTCTGGTGCTTTAGGCGCTCAGTTGCGTCAGCAAGGCTTCACACAGGCTCAGAACTTGGCATTGCAGCAAGAGCAGTTGCGTAGAGCTTACGAGCAGCAGAAACTCGATGCAGCACGCAATCTAGGCTTAGAACGTTTGAACATTTCAAGTTCTGCGCTTGGTATCCCATTAGCAAACTTGGGTGGCACTCAGACTTCACCGATTTACCGCAACACTTCAGCATCTGCTCTTGGCGGTGCATTGTCTGGCGGTATGTTGGGCAGAATGGTTGGTGGTACTGCTAACCCTGAGTATGCTGGTTATGGCGCTTTGGCTGGCGGTTTATTGGGTTTCCTGTAAGGATTAAAAGATGGCTACAACTCAAGACTTAGGTGGTTTGCTGTTTGGCATGGGTGGCTCTGGCTTAGAAGAGTACCTGACACCACAACAAACTCAAGGCATTCAGAACCAAGCCATGCTGCAAGCAGCGGCTGCTTTGCTGTCTGCTGGTGGTCCTAGTGCACGACCTGTTTCTTTAGGTCAGGCTCTTGGCGGTGCTTTGCAAGCTGGTCAGCAGGGTTATCAGACAGCGCAGCAGGGTGCTGTTCAGAACTTACTGGTTCGTCAAAAGCTGCAAGAAGCACAGACAGCAAGAAATTTACGAAGTCTTCTTTTAGGTGGTGGCGCAGCGCCTCAAGTTGCTGCACAACCAGCAATGCCTGAAGCTGAACCTGTTAGCGGTATTGACCTTGGTGGTCGCGGTGCTGCACCTAATACCATGATGGGTGAAGGTGTCTACACACCACCTACACCTGTTGCAGCACCAACTGCACCAGTTGCACAGTCAGCCTCTGCTGGTCTTTTCTCGCGTTTAACGCCTGAAATGAGAGCAATAGCTGCAATGGCTCCAGACTCTGCTTTGCCTAAAATTCTTGAGGAAGAATTAAAGCGTGAGAGCTTCAACATCTTGACACCACAACAGGTTTCTGCACTTGGCTTGCCAAGCGAAGGCACATACCAGCAAAACGCTAGAACAGGTCAGATCACATCTGTGAGTTCACCCGAAGCTACTCCGATGGAGATTCGTTTATTGAAAGCAACTGGCAAGCCAATAACAATGGAAAATGTTATGGCTATTCGTAGGTCTGGTGCTATTAACCTAAACATGGGTGAAGGTCAAAAAGGTTTTGAAAACGAATCAAAGCTGAAATCAATGTTCTCAGGTGAACCGATTTACAAGGACTTCAACGATATGCAATCTGCATTCAAGCAGGTTCAATCGTCTCTTAAACAAGAGAACCCAATCGGTGATGTTGCTGCCGCAACCAAGATTATGAAGCTGCTGGACCCCGGCTCGGTTGTGCGTGAATCTGAACTCGGTATCTCGATGGCTGCTGCTGGAAAGATGGACCGCTTGCAGAACTATGTGACGAATTGGGCGCAAGGCACTAAGCTGACACCGACACAGCGTCAAGAGTTCCAAAACCTAGCGAATGAGTTGTATGCTGCTGCTGGTCAGACTTACAACGCAAAGCGTCAAGAATATGCAGACTTCGGTGCAAAGTACAACCTTGATGCAAACAAAGCACTTGGCGCACCAGCTAAGTTGCCATCAGTAATGACAGGTTCAGGTGGTCTTGGTGGTGGTCAGGATGGACGCAAACCATTGGGAAGCATCTTCGGCACACAGCCACAACGATAAGGGTAAAGATCATGGACGGTCTACAAAGCAAAATATCTGAGGCACGCAAAGCTGGTTATGGTGACGATGAGATCGTTCAGTTCTTGTCACAGATGCCTGATGTTGGCTCTAAGGTCAATGAAGCCTTAAAGAACCAATATCAGCCAAGCGAAATCCTGAAGTTCTTGTCAGAGCAAAAGTCTGCTGCTTACGAGCAAGGCGCTAAGAAGCCAACAGCAGAACGCGCTTTGATTAGCGCACTTCAAGGTCCAACATTCGGCTTTCTGGACGAGCTTGCTGGCGGCATTGCAGCACCAGTTAAAGCCTTGGTCGAAGGCAAGCCACTAGCACAAGCCTACCAAGAAGGTCGTGACATCGTTCGTGGTGCTGCTCAGTCTTACGAGCAAGAGCGACCATTGCTGTCAACAGCAGGTCAGGTTGCTGCATCTTTGCCATTCATGGCTACAAACATCGTAAGTCAAGGCGCACGCGCTGCTGGTCGTGCTGCATTGCCAGTTATTGAGCAAGCGTCTCCTGCTGCTGCACAAGCATTAGGCAGGGCAGGTCAATACTTAACGGCAGCACCTGCTGCTGGTCAAGTTATGGGAATGGGTCAGCGCGTTGCACAGGCTGGCGCATCTGGTGTTGGTTATGGCTTACTTGGTGGTCTTGGCTCATCAGAAGCTGAAACTGTTGGCGGCATCACGCAAGATGTGTTGAAGTCTGGTGCTGTTGGTGGTGCTCTCGGCGCTGTGACTCAACCAGTTGCATCAGTTCTTGGTGCAGTTGGTCAGAATGTTGTTGGTCGTGTATCTGACAAGGCTGCTTCACGCTACGCAGAGCAAAAGGTTGCTGAAGCCTTGTTGCGCGATACGCCACCAGACTTGCTGTCTAGCGCCTTGGGAATGTCTAAGGCTCGTATGGGCAAGTTAGGCGAAGAAGCCCGTATCGTTGATGTTGGCGGTGCAAGTACAAAGCAATTGCTTGACACAGTTGCAACGCTATCAGGCGAGACAAAACAGGCTCTTGAGCGTGCTATTCGTGAGCGTCAAGCAGGTCGCGCTGGTCGTTTGATGGGTGCTGCTGATACTGCTCTCGGCACACAAGGCGCTGACTTCCTTGGAAGCCTTGAGACATTTGCTGCACAGCGTCAGGCTGCTTCGCGTCCTTTCTACGATGTGATTGACAAGGCTGTCGTGACGGTTGACAACGACTTGCTCAATGTACTGAAGCGATCAGAAAGAATGCAAGGCGCTGCCGAATTGCTGTATCAAACAAAGACAGGTCAGACACTTGACTTGTCAAAGCTGAAGGTTGGCGAAAAAGTGCCAATGAATGTGCTTGATACATTGAAGCAATCTTTGTATGACTCAGCACAAAGCCTGAAGCAGTCAGGAAGCAGTCAGCAAGCAAACGCATACGATGATGTGCGTACGAGTTTGATGTCTTTGCTTGAGCAGAAGTCTCCTAAAGTTGGCGGTCAATCTGCCTACACACAAGCCATGAAAACTTGGGCTGGTCCTTCACAGATGATGGATGCTGCCGAAGCTGGTCGCAAGGCTATGACAGGCGACATCATGGACATTAAGCAATTGACCAAAGGCTTCACACCTGCTGAGATGGATGCCTACAAGATTGGTGCTTTGCAGGCTTTGCGTCAAAAGACAGGAACAGAGGGTGGTCAGACTTCATTGCTGAAGATGTGGAAAGAGCCAGCAACGCAAGAGCGTTTGCGCGAAGTGTTTGGCAATGACTATCGACAGTTTGCGTCTGAAGTTGCGAAAGAGGCTCGATTGAAGGGCATGGAGTCGCTTGGTCGCGGTTCTCAAACTGCTGCGCGTTTGGCTGGTGCTGCTGACTTGGATATTGCACCTTTGATGCAAGCAGGTCAGGCTGTTGCTTCTGGCAGTCCTACTGGCATCGCTGCTGGTCTTTCTAACCTTTATGGTCGAGTTCAGACACCTGAACCAGTACGCAACCAGATCGGTCAGATTCTGTTGTCACGCGAACAGCAAAAGCTGATGGACATGGCAGAGACAATCCGCAAAGTTAACGAAGCCAGATCACGCGCTGCTGGTCGAACTGGTTATCTTGGCGGTCAGATTGGCACGAACATCATCCCGCAAGAGTAATTCGCATGAAAACCCCAACATGGCAAACTAAGGCTGGACAGAACGCAAAGGGCGGCTTGAATGCGAAGGGTCGTGCTTCGTACAACGCTGCAACTGGTGGCAACTTGAAGCCACCAGTTAAGTCGGGTGACAATCCACGCAGAGCGTCATTCTTGGCTCGTATGGGCAACATGGCTGGTCCAGAGTACAAGGACGGTGAACCTACAAGGTTGCTGCTGTCCTTGAAAGCGTGGGGCGCTAACTCAAAGGCTGATGCAAAGGCAAAGGCAAAAGCAATATCTGCAAGGAATAAGGCGAAGGGTAAATAAGAGATCAGTCTCTTTTTATCGACCCAAAGAACGCAGCCACCAACGGGTCGCGCTTGATCTTCTTACGAAGCTGGCGCTGCCTTGCCAGCCTGAACTCTCGATGCTCGACTGACTCTTTGGCACGCCACTTCTTCATTCTTTCGTTCATGGTCATAGGCTTTGGTCGTACAGCATCAACGCCAATCCCGTAGCGATACACAGCAGCAGGTATGGCGTTGTACTCCACTCGATGCCACGACTGAATGTGAATCAGTCCTTGCTTGTGCAGCTTGGAGACAATGAGCCTTGCAGACCTGACGGTGCAATGAATCAACTCAGACAACTGAACTGCCGTGTAGCCCTTATCTGTCAGCGCCTTGATGACGCGCTTTTGCTGTTCTGATCTCATTTTTTGCGTCTTGCTATTTCTCGGTCCAGATACCAGCGTGCCTTCTCCAAGTCCTCAATGGCATCGTGCTTTAGGTCACAGCGCAGTATGTACTTGATCGCATTACCCAGACAGAAGTTCATGTGTTCAGTTATCTGTATCGCTTCAATGCCAGACGGGTGAGATGTGTAGTGCTTTGGGTTGTTTACATTGTCAGTCATGTGTTATCTCTTAATGCTTTTCTTCCCATTTCAGTCAATATGCTGCCAGAGTTCACCAAACCTCTACGCCTAAGTGACCAATATGTGTTCCATGAACCAGCCTTCTTGTTGACCAGCTTGAACTTCCATCCCAATGCAAAGTGCTTGAGCATGAAGGCTTGATGTGGGCTAAGTTGAATTTTGGCCATAACAGCCTCACTCATAGTCGCACTCGCAATGAGCCATGAAGTTGTAGCAAGTCACGCAGTAACCTGCTTCTATCATCTGCATACGCACCTCATGACGCAATGAACAATAGGCTTCCCGCTTTTTGTCCTCCCATTTGTGTTCGTCAAAGTCCATCCTGAAATCAATCAGACGGGCAACGGCCTCGAACAATTCATCATTCTTCTTGAACACATTGGATGCCCTTTCAATCAGCTTCTTGTTTGCTTCTGTCAAATCATCTATCTTCTTTTGCTGTTCAGCAATAACTCTATCTAAACTCATTTTTTCTCCTTAAAGTCGATTCAATGGCTTCTGCAAACTCATAGAAACCGCCACCTTCTTGTGTATCGTCAATGGCAATATCCATATCTTGTCTTGTCAAACTTACCCATTCTTTAGGCTTAAACACAGGAAAAGGCTTGTAGACATCATCAGGTTTTTTCAGCCTGAAGTAATAGTGACCGACAGCGTTTTGAGCTATCCATCCGATAGGTTTATCTTGTTGCTGTTGCGCGTCAGCAATCTCACGCTTTCTCCAGCCTGTCATTCGTCATCACCATGAAGGTATTGCTTTGGATAGCCACCAGTACCCTTGCACTTGTGGCAGACAGCACCATCGTGCATCCCTTCACCAGACCCGCTGCAAGACGGGCATATGTAGTCTTCATCATGTTCTTCTTCTTGCGTTTCATCGACACATTCTTGTGATGTGTCGTTCTCAGCGACATTCTTGCCGAAGATTCTGTCCCAGTTGGATGCCAGCGTCTCGTCATCAATCTGAGATGGTCTTTGTGTTGAACCTTTACCCATGCTTTTTCACCTTAGTGTTGGCTGTACCTGCTCTGCTGTAAACGATGAACTCTTTTGGTTCAAGCGACACGACATTCTTGCTGATGCCTAAGATCGTGCCGTGACGCTTATTCGTCTTTCTGGCTTCGTCTACCGACTTTGACATCGTTAGGCTGTTCTTGGCGCTCATGTTCATGGTCTTGAACATATTGCCGTGGATTGCCTCCCATTGCCGCATGAACTCACGATAGTCGAATGCGTAAACTGTTATCCCGTCCATTAGTTACCCCCAAAAAGCTAAATCTAAAGCTACTGCCACAAACAAGATTAGCAGCAGCACCTCAAAGTCGTTGAATTCTGTCATCTACATATCCTTCCTTGATTAACCATTTCCTAAAGTTCTCATCAATCTGAGGCGGCCTAGTTCTCTTCCTCTTAACCGATGCCTTTTTAGGCTTGACAGTCTCGTACCAAGGCGCTCCTTTGGCGAGAACTGTTTTCATGTGTTCTTCTCCTTGAGTTTGGCTTCGGCTACTCCAACCGCCGCAAGAATAATTTGACGCAAGTCTTCATCCGTCAGCCCTACCCACGGCTTCTGTGCTGGTTGTGGTGTGGTGTAGAGAGGTGTCAGTTCGCTTGGTACTGGGTAATCCTCGTAATACTGAAACCACACATCGCCTTCTCGTTTGAAATATCCCACAGGCTCACCCTGCTCTTGCTTGGCTAGTGCTTTTTCTAGGGCTAGGCGTAGGGATGTGATGGTTCTCTCCACCTTGCCTGTTGTGCTTTGTTCTGCTGGCACTCTTGGGCCGCCAACCACAGTAGTCAATGGTTCCATGTAGCTGTGATATGTTTCCAACGCTTCAAGAGCCTGTTTCATTACTTCAATGCTCATCATACATATCCATCCATTTGAAATTTGATTTTTGCTTCTTCCAACGCACCGATGATGACAAGCCTGTCGCTGGTGGTGCTGGACTTAATCTTGAATTGCCCTCGGTCTTTCCAAAAGCACAACACAATTACTGTGTCAGGTGACTCGTCAATGGCTTCGTTTAGCGTAGCCCTAGCCTGCACCTTGTGGTGGTCAGGAATCGTTGCTGTTTTGAGTTTGCTCATGTGTTCTTCTCCTTAATGCCGTGGGCGGCTTCGATGGCGTATTTAATCTTGTTTTGCAACTCCATAAGCATTTCGCACTCTGCCGCATCTTCACCATCAACGGTATCGATAACCTGCAATGCCGCACCCAATAGGCTGACAAGTACACCAATAACGCCACGCAATTTTGTTATTTCACTTGTCAACTGTTGTTTGGGCTGAGTAAAGATTCCAGCAGGAATGACTTCAAGAGCAAGCAGAACCGACTGCACTTCTTCGTGGCTTGGAACCCACTCATCTTCATCGGGTGGAATTGAATGACGCACTCGTGCAATAAAAGATGGGTCAACAGTCCAACCGGACTTTGTATCTGTTTCTCGTGGAAATTTAACTTTGACTGTTCCTTGATTTTCCATTTCATTTTCCTTTGATACCATGGGCGTTTTCGCAATCACGATATATTTCAATGTATCGCGGGGACTTGTCACCACGCATTGCTTTGTAGCGGATATGAATCTGCTCATCCGTCAGCCCAACCCATTCACGCTTTGGTTGTGGGTGGGTGTAGAGATGAAACACACCTTCTTGCAAATTTTCATGAATCCACCAAACATTGCCAACGAATCCACCAGACGCAATACGCTTTACCTCTACGCCCATCACAGGCTCTTGAGAAACTTCGTGCTTCTCCGCCTTCACAAGCTGGCACACCATATTGTCAATCTGCGTAATAACTCCAGCCGTTGTGTCACAAAGATTCCAAACAACACGACCAGAAGCGTAGTGCTCTTCGTGTGCGTAATGTTTCTTGAAAAGCCATTTTGCAAGGTTTGCAGCTTCACGGTAGGCCAGCGTATCTTGCTCTTGTTTCTGTGCCTCTACGATGGCTTGGCGTAAACCATACCTAGCATTTCTTGCAATGGTTGTTGCCGAATCTAAATCACGCTCAAGCATGATGTTTTCCAACGCCTCAAGCGCCTGTTTCATTGCTTCAATGCTCATATCAATCCCCCAACGCTTTCAAAGCAGCGATAAACATAAGAACAGCGACACCAGCAATGGCAGCGCCAATGAGAAGAATAAGAACGATCAACCAGAAGTTGTGGTCCATGTCAGTCCCCTATTTGATGACACGCGCCTTGCGTGCCTTGATCTCAGCGTTAACGATGTCCAGAGCCTTCTCAAGCTGCGCTATGGTGCAGACCTCAAGCTGCGCGTCATGCACTTCATACGCCTCGTTGATAGCCATTAGCTCTGGTCCTTTGGCAATAAATCTATTGTCTCGGTTGATGCCACGCTTGGCTATCTCGAACAAGGCATCCTGCCCTGCTCTGATCTCCTTTGCGTAGTCCTCTCCGATGTTGATGCGCGACAAGGCTTCAGTCACATTCAAGGCTGCGATGATGTTGTCGATGTCATCCTTGGTGGCTGTGCCAGTTCGCAACGAATCAAGGGAAGAATGATTCTTGATCTTCAGGTGCAGGGCAGCGTCACCCGTCTCGTTGATTGACTTGAACCCATTGATGACCCAAGTAACTGCGTCAAGACGCACGCCCTTGGGTTTGTACTTAGAGCGTTTTCTCATTGCACTTGCATCTCTAAGTCTTTGATTCTGTCCTTGAGGGACTCGATCTCTTGCTCGTAAGCGTCCAAGTCCTTGAGCATCTTACGCATCACGCTGGCAATGAGGTCAGGACCTTCTGCCTTGTACTCTTCCAAGCCTGTTATCAGGCGCATGGCTTCTTGTCGTGTTGTCATTTTGACCCCGTGGCTTCTTTAAGTTTCATGTATTTGCGCTCTGCCTTAACGCCTTCGTACCATCCGATCATGCAGCCCTTCTGAGCAGCTTCTCTGGCAATGCGTCCGATGTCCTCTGGTCTGAGTATGCCGACCTTGCCAGCAGCACGCATGACGAATTCGTGGACTACCTCGTCAATCTTGTCTTGCATGGATTCGCTCATAGTTCTCTCGCTTTCAGCATTGCGTCTGCCATGATGTAAGACAGTTTTGCAATCAATTGGTCGGTCACATCGTTAACAGTTCCTAATGGAGTTCTTGGACTTGTAATCAATCCCTGCATCGCTTTGGCAGCAAAGTAATCACGCAATGTCATGCCTATTTGCGGCGTTAAGTTCGACATTCCATCTGGTAAAACATCTTGATATGGAAAAGCTGGCCCACCTGTTTTGTCTTTATTCATTATTCTTTCTCCAAAGGTACATCACGCCATTCGCCTGATGATGGATTGAAATCAATGTCTTGCCACCATTGTTGAAGAATGCGAATCTTAAAAGGCTCAACAAAGTGTTCTCCATTTTTTGAATAGCTGTCACGCTCAACAAAGCGCAGTTTAGGTGTAGGTATCATTTCGCACCCCACAGTAAGCAGGTTAAGAAGCCAGCAGCAAAGGCAAGCGTGATGTACAGCCAGAACTCAAACTGAGCGTATGTCTCGTTCTGGCTGCCTTCGAGCCACTCCCAACGCTCACGCGCTTGAATGTCGTAATAGTTCTCTCGGAATGCGTCTGCCGTGGTGCGTGGATAGCAGCGGGTTGTTTCGTTGATCTTCATTTGGTTTGCTCCTTTTAGCTAGGGTTGTTGATGAGTGAATCATACAACGCTTGTCATGCCTGTCAACACCCAAAGTGTATTATTTTCACAACAAACTCATAAAATTGTTGTGGCGGGTTCGGTTTCTCCCGCTGAATCGCTGGTTTCTCCTGCTAGCGGTTGCCTTGATAGGGGTGAGGCAACAGGGCTTCACCCCTTTTTTTGACTTGCCACGCAAATCAATTATGGCTTAACATTTAAGCCATGACAAATCCAAACTACATCAAAGAGATTCAAGAGCGTGCTGCTTTAGCTGGCTTCACTATGGCTGATGTCTGCCGTGAGGCGGGTCTAGACCCGTCTGTGGCATCACGCTGGAAGGCTGGCAAGGTAACCCCCCTAGTCTCATCAATTCATCGCCTCAAGGACGCAGCAGACCGTCTCATCGCGCAGCGTATCGAGTCCATCGACAAGATCGGTCAGCCATGATTCAGCCCGTCAAACGAGTTATCGGGGTGGATGTTGGCGCTTTAGGCGCTTTCGCGTTGTATGTTGACAACAGGCTTGATCGCGTTGTCGATATGCCTATCGTTGAGGTGGTTCGCGGTGGCAGCACCAAGAAGCAAGTCTCAGCGCAAGGCGTTGCAGCCATCATCAAGGAGCTTGCACCTACGCACGCATTCGTTGAAAAGGTCGGCGCGATGCCCAATCAGGGAGTGTCATCAATGTTCGCCTTCGGGCGTGCAGCAGGTGTCATTGAAGGCTGTCTTGCAGCGTTGTCTGTTCCCGTCACCTACATCACACCGCAAGCATGGATGAAAGCCACAGGCTGCGGCAAAGGCAAGGACGCGATTCGTCATCGTGCGATGGAACTGCATCCAGATGACCAGCATCTCTTTAAACGAGTGAAGGATTCAGGTCGCGCTGATAGCGCGATGATTGCTTACTACGGGACGAAGACACTTTGACACTCGCACGACTACCAAGAAAATGCAGCGTATTTGAAGCGAAGTATTCAGCCAAGCAGATGCGGGAATATGCGCTCAAGTGCATGAAGGAATCACAACAACAGGAGAAGCAATTGCTAGACGCAAAGGAAGAAGAAAGAGAAGTGCTTAGACAGCACATCGTGTGGCTCACAACAGAGCTAGAACGCACACGGCACGCATTGAAACAGCGCAACGACATACTGCGTGAAATACTTAACCCTGACTCTCTAGGTTGGGCTGTTAACAACGAAGTCAGATCGCAAATCTACAACCTATTTTCAGCAGAGATCGAACAGGAGCGTGCAGCATGGAATCAAAAGTAATAGAGTTGCTTTTTCTCAAGTATTACATTGCTTATTCAGCTTACAGAAGACAAGTTCACATTGATACAGGTGACTTCCAAATGGCGATGTATCACCAGTTTCTGTTTCTTGATTACGCTGAACAATTTGGCGCATTAAAGAACTCTATGACAGATAAACAATACGCTAAATATTTAGCAGCAATGCTTTGTTGGGATTACAAATGATAAAACTCAGACCATCATCATCATCACGCTGGATTGCCTGTCCTGCATCTGTCAAGCTATCAGAAGGCATCCCCAATCAACCATCAGGAGAAGCCGCGCAGATCGGCACAGCGATTCACGCAGTCGCTGAAACCTGTTACTTAACAGGCACATCACCTGACGAGTACATCGGCAAGGTCGTGGAAGGCATCACCATCACAGAGGAAAACGCACGCTTTGCTTACGCTCATGTTGACCACATTAGGCAGCTTGAGTTGGACATGGGAACTCTAAAGGTCGAGCAATTCGTCACGGCGTACAAAGGCAAGGAAGTAACGCTAGGCGGCACAGCAGATGTCATTGCGTACTCTTACGACAAGGACACGCTGGTCATTGCTGACTTGAAGACAGGCAGGGGCTTTGTTGATGCTGATTCAGACCAGATGAAGATTTACGCAATCGGCGCGATGGCACAACTCAAGACTGACTTCAGCAACATCGAACTCAGAATCATTCAGCCGCATCACGGTGAGCCACGCACTCACAAGATGACCTACAAAGAGCTGAATGAGTGGGCTGCAACCTATCTCACGCCAGCCATTAAAGCCATCGTCAAAGGCGAGACAACGCCAACACCGTCTGAGAAGGCGTGCCAATGGTGTCCAGCAAAGGCGACCTGTCCTGCCCATGTCGCAGAGTTCAACGAAGTCGCAGCGCAGGACATCAAGCGTATGCACGACATGACAGACGAGCAGATCGGCATCATGCTCTCAAAGGTCACGGCAGTTGAAGACTACATCAAAGCATTGCGCGAGTACGCCACGCAGAAGATTGAGTCAGGCTCAGTCATCACAGGTTGGCAGATGCAACCAAAACACGCACTACGCAAATGGACTGACGAGAACAAAGCAGTTGAAGTCTTGATGCAAGCTGGCATCGAGAAATCCAAGCTGTACACAATAGAGTTAATTACACCGTCAGAAGCAAGTAAGCTGTTGTCAAAAGAAGACAGAGTGTTGCTTGATGACATCACAGAGAAAAAATCTTCTGGCTTAACTCTTGCACGAGCAGTTGGGCTTGGTCAATAATCACAACCCCGTAGCTAACGCTGCATTCTTAAACTCGAAAGGCTCAAATGCTTAATCTCTCATCCTCTGGCGGTTCAGGAAACTACATCCGCTTTATGCCATCTGCAAACGCTTGGCTCAATAACGCAAAAGAAGAAATCCAACTCAAGAAGGTCGTGTTTGACATTGACAATGTGCAAACAGGTTGGCTTCACCTCGGTGAAGGTGTGCGTGATTGGCAACCAGATGCAGGTCTTGGCAAGAAAGGACCGCAGCCTTCACCAGATCACAAGCGTGGCTTCATGGTGAAGTTCTACAACAAGGAACTCGGAACTGTTGAGTGGTCATCCAATGGAACTGGTCCTAACATGGGCTTAGAAGCCCTCTACAACGCAGCAGCCGCGCAGCGTGAAGCCAACGCTGGCAAGTTGCCTGTCATTGAGTACACAGGCAGCAAGCTGGAGAAGATCGGCAAAGGCTCAACACGCATCCCTAACTTCAATGTGGTGTCGTGGGTTGAGCGTCCCGCTGGCATGGATGCTGAAGAAGAGCCTAGCTTCACATCGTCTGGTGAGTTCGGTGGCATGAAGCTAGCCGCTGCACCCAAGACAGCGGCAGCAAAAGCTGTTGATGATGACGAAATGTTTTAAGGAATCACAAACATGAACACTATGCAAATTCGTTTTGAAGCTATCGCATTAGCTTTGCGCTCTGTGCCACAAGGCACATCACTAGAGGCTGTCAAGGTCATCGCTGAATCTATTTATGAGTTCGTCACCAAGGACGAGCCTAAAGATCAGCCACCTCAGTAACAGCGAGAGAAGGCGGGGCAGCATCACGCTGTCCCGCTTTTTTTTCCTCTATGGAAAACACACAAGAATTTTGGACGCTGCTGCTGATTGCGTTGGCTCAAAGGGTCTACGAATTGGAGCAGCGAGTTGAAGAATTAGAAGAAGGATATGAAGCATATGACGACTAAAGAAAAAGCAATTTTGATTGCTGATTGTTTTGAAATTTTGATTGAACTCACACTCAAGGTGCTTGGCATCATTGCAGCCGTGAAGTTTATTTGGTGGCTATGAATGAGTTGGCTTTATTCGCAGGCGCTGGTGGCGGAATACTTGGGGGAAAACTTCTCGGATGGCGAACAGTCTGCGCCGTTGAATGGGAACCATATCCAGCAAGCGTATTGTGCGCCAGACAAAATGACGGTCTTCTCGAAACTTTCCCGATTTGGGATGACATACAAACCTTTGACGGAAGACCGTGGCGAGGCGTTGTTGATGTCGTATCTGGCGGGTTTCCATGCCAAGCCTATTCCACAGCAGCGGCTGGAAAAAATACAGCGGACGACTTATGGCGAGAGATGCGGAGAGTGGTGGCAGATGTCGCTCCCGCATACATCTTTGCCGAAAATGTCAGCCGAATTGCAATTGACCAAGCAGCAAACGACTGCGAATCGATGGGTTACAAAACCAAAGCAGTTCCCTTATCAGCGAAAGACTTGGGTGCTGACCACATTCGGGAAAGATATTGGCTATTTGCATACTCCGACAACGATGGCGAACTTCATTGCGAAGTCAATGCAGAAATGGGATTCTTGCAGGAATTGGACAAAAACATTTGGGGAGATTACCCCGACCAATTACGAATGGCTGATGGGATTCCCGCTCGGGTGGACAGACTTAAAGCCATTGGAAATGCACAAGTGCCAATCTGCGCTGCAACAGCATGGCGCATCTTAAGCAAAACATAAAGAAAGAAACACAATGCAAGCCGAACAAATAGCAAAGGCGCTTGGCAACGCAAAGAGAACAGGGCAAGGCTGGTTAGCCAGTTGTCCGCTACCAACTCACGGGCAAGGCAACGGTGACAAGAATCCTAGCCTGTCTATCTCTGACGGTGAGGACGGTAAGCCGCTGTTCAAATGTCATGGTGGGTGTGAGCAGCACGATGTCTTTGAAGCCATCAAGAACTTTGGACTCTTACCCGACATTGAACCAAGACCTGAACCTCTGAGCAGCCTCAAGCCGCTACAAACAACGCTAGAGCAGGAGTGGCACTACACCGATGAGGACGGTGTGACACAGTTCATCAAGCAGCGTTACAAGACAAATGACCACAAGGGCAAGACTTACAAGCTGCTCAAGGTGGACAACGAAGGCAGAAGACACACCACGATGCTCGGCGCGAACATCGTCCCGTACAACCTGCCAGCACTAGAAGAAGCCAGAGAGCTGAACAAAGTCGTATTCCTCACAGAAGGCGAGAAGGCAGCGGACGCGCTGACAAGCATCGGCATGACAGCCACAACAACGCACGCTGGCGCTGGTAGCTTCCCAGAGGACGCAATCCAGTACTTCGTCAACCTCAACATCGTCATCGTCCCAGACTGCGATAAGGTGGGTTGGGAGTACGCGAAGAAAGCCACTAAAGCAATCAAGACGATAGCCAAGTCGATAAGAACCCTTGACCTTGAACTCGAGCACAAGGAAGACGCTTACGAATATGTCCACAAGTACAACGGCACAAAGAACAAGCTGCAAGACTTGGTGAAGCAGTACGCGGTCAAAGTGACAACAGAAGATGAGGTCACGATTCCTGCACGATTCCAAGACAAGGAAGAAAAAGCAACAGAGACTGAACAAGAACTCAAACCAATCAGGCAAGGCTTCCAGATCGAAGCGTGGGATGACATCAAGGACGAGCCTGTCGATTGGCTCATCGAAGGCGTTATCCCTAAAAAGGCTTTCGTAGCCTTGTACGCGCCACCAGCCAGCTTCAAGTCATTCGTAGCCCTAGACATCGCGGAGTGCATCGCCACGACCAGACCATTCTTAGGCAAGGAAGTTAAGCAGCAAGGCGCAGTCCTGTACATCGCAGGGGAAGGTCACGGCGGTATCGGGGCGCGTATCAAGGCGCTCAAAGTACACCACGACACGCCACAAGGCGCGCCTGTCTATTTCCTCAGAAGACAAGTTAACCTGAGATCAAGCCAGCAGGACATTCAAGACCTCGCACAAGCCATTGACGAGCTGCAAGCCATCCAAGGCATCCAATTCCAGCTAATCGTGATCGACACGCTAGCCAGAGCCTTTGGCGGTGGCAATGAGAATGCTTCAGAGGACATGGGAGCATTCATCACCGCGGCAGGGGCAATCCAGCAGCGTTACGACTCGGCATTGCTAGTCGTGCATCACGCAGGTAAGGACGCAACTAAGGGTCTGCGAGGTCACAGCAGTCTATTAGGCGCTGTGGATACAGAGCTTGAGATCATAAGAATCGAGGACGCGCCCAAAGGAATCCTGCACATCAGCAAGCAAAAGGACGGGGAAGACGGGCAGCGCATGGGCTTCCAAATGGTCACGGTGGACATCGGAACAAGCGCGTTAGGCTTTGAATCCGTGACCAGCTTGGCGTTGGAACTTGATGAAGGTATGGACATAAACCAATCACGAGGCGGTCCAAAAGAGCAGCCAAAACGAGCAGGTTTAGGGCAAAACAATCAGCTTGGACTGAAGGCTCTGCACGCCTCAATTAAGAAGTTTGGCTCAATGGAACAGGTCGATGGAAAGCGCAATAAGTGCGTAAAAGTTGAGCAATGGAAGGCTGAATTCAAGGCAATCGTTGGAAACGACATTGAGCCAGAAGTATTCAGAAAATTGTTCTGGCGCGTCAAGACGCAACTTACAAACGCTAAAAAACTTGAGGCTTTTGGCGATTGGTGTTGGGCTGTTTTTGAAGATAACGAGCAAAAAGATGGAGAGTTTGGGAAGGTCATTCCAATCAAATAAGCGTCTACATATGGAGAGCACCGTCTACATATGTAGACGCCATATGTAGACGACAAAACCGTCTACATATGGGGTGCGGGTCTATATACCGCACCCATAAGTAGACGATGTGACGGTCAAAGTGGCGTCTACAAGTAAGAAAACTGTAAGGAAGTAAAAATGCAAAAAAAACTGAGCAAAGCGTTGAAAAAGATCGAGCAACCAAGTTTTCCGATTGACTCGTTTGAGGCAGTCATGCGGTCAGGGTTGATTGACCTCAAGGCCGTGAAGAATAACCACGAAAAGAAGTGGGGTATTAACCGAGTCATCGAGTTGGTGGATTCCGAGTTCCGCATCAAGTTCTGGAAACAGTCGGAACGAATCTTCGATGCACAGGTCAAGCGAGATGAGGTCAGGTTCGAGAAAGCCATTCAAGGGATGAAGAATGCCTACGCAGCGTTAGATCGTTGGGCTGAGGCACACGGCGTTGAGCCTGTGCCAGAGATCAAGGCTTGCGAGTTGCAGATGCAAGACGGGTCGGTCATGGTCGTTGTCGAGACTCAGCACGATGCAGAGCTGTATCAGCAGTTCAGACCCGATGTCTTGAACCGTCACATCTGGACGATGCAAGAGCTTGAGGTCATCATGGAGTCACCCGTCATCAAGGAAACCATGAAAATCAAAGCCTTGCACCCAACTGCGAACCTCGTCAGACTCGACAAAGACCCTGTGAAGTTTCCCCATGCTGGCGAGACAGGACTCGATGACATGAAATCGGATGAATTGGAAGGTGAACCGATGAAGAAAGTGTTTGACACTTCTAAAATGATCAGGAAGGCATCAAATCGGGCGTTAGAGGCGTTTTGATACGCTTTTGATATGCAGGTAGCATCTTTGTATAAAAATTGATTGGAGAGCGTTTAAATGGCTGGTAACAAGAAAAAGCATCACGACTTGGCTTTGTTGGACTCACTTCCGACCGAGCAGTTGCAAAATATGTACGAATCTGGGATGAGCGAAACGAAGATATGCCTTGCGCTCGGCGTGAGCAAAAAGGCGCTTCACGAGTGGCTAGATCGCCCAGAACAGGAAGGTTTCCTAATACGCGCACGCGCACGAGCCGCTGACGAGCTTGTAGGTCAAATGATTGACATCGCTGACGATACTGACTACCAAGAGGTTCAGAAAGCCAAGCTGCGCGTGCAAACGCGCCAATGGGTGGCTGAGAGATGGAATCCGCAAGCCTACGCGCAGAGCAAGCAGCCAAGCGTGCAGGTGAACCTGTCTGGCATGAGGCTGGACGCGCTTCGCCATATCGAGGTCGTGGAGCAAGTATCCACAGATGACAAGGCGTAAGTTGTTCAGGTTATCCACAGACGCATGGCAAGTGTTGCGTGCAAGCAACGAAAAGCCTGTATGACCTGTGGATAACCACGATGAAACTTAACATAATGAATGTTGTATCAAATGGGTGAGTGCTTCGGTACTCGTTTTTCGCCTCGACCCCCCCCGTCAGCGTTTCGGGGCGGGGCGGCCTGACAATGACAGCCCCACAGTTATGAATTAAAAGAAATCTGTACCAAGCCGACAGCCACGCCGCTCAAAGCCACAACATGAATTAAACCCCCCCCACCTACCCCC
>JACCDU010297467.1_pt1 | contig 36794 bp, 59 predicted proteins | sample 7446081 | NCBI WGS metagenome assembly JACCDU01 (sample SAMN15323447, study PRJNA562643) | freshwater metagenome | isolation source: river surface water | place: USA:Blue River Watershed | collected 2017-08-17
GAGCAAGCCCGACCGTCTTTTTGATACGTCCCATCAGCATGGGGTAACACATACATGATTATTTGCGTAGTGTCTAGACACGCAGTGAAGCTGGTGCTAAACAGATGGGGAAATCGAGACTGAGACGCAGACGCAGAAAGGGCCGGAAATATGGACGACGACAGCGGAGACGCGGTAGCGATGTCGAGGTTTCAAGAGCGCATGGCTGACGTTGCTCGCCGCGCGGTGCTTGCAGAGCGTGAGGCGTGCGCGAATATCGCTGCCGAAGTGGCGCACCACTTGCGCGGCCTGCCGAGCGAGGATGACAGCTACAGCAAGATCAAGTGCGACAGTGGAGCGGAAGCGTGTGAGCGGGTGGCGACTGCCATTAGAAACCGCAGCAAATAAGGGCCGCAGGCAATGGCAATCGTAAAGAAGATCGCTGCTCAACCACTGCGTAACGTTGAAAAGATCATGGCCGTTCTAGACGGGTGCAGTGGCCAAGAAATTGCCGACGCGCTGCTGCTGGCGATTGTGGAGCATATTGAAGCGTGCCCATCCGAGCACCACCGCGAGTTAGCAGCCGGCATGGCTGGCGCGTTGCTAGCAAATTTCAATATCGAACGGTGAAAGAAAGGGCCACTTAGCTTATTGATGCGGCGGGGAAGTAGGGAACATGGAACGCATTGGGTATGACGACCTAGACAGGTTGGCCGTTGAAGAAGTCAGAAGCCCTATGCTTGCTGTTATGGAGGACAGGCAAGTCTTTAAGACCTACCGGCTTGGCGACGGTCGGTTTGTTTTAGAGGATGGTTGCGACAACTTTTTCCGGGTCGCCGTCACTGCCGATGAACTTCGAGCGCTGGCGGCTGAGCTTGTCGAACTGGCGGGGAAGTAAAAAGCCGCCCAACTAAGGCGGCTCCATACTCGTGATGCCGGCGGGAATGCTACCAAGACGGCGGATGATGGCGGTGATAGGCTACGCCGCCTGAAGCTGGGATAGGTGTATTTCCACTTCGCGCCGGGAGCCGAGCAATTCGACGATCACCCGTGCCCGGCATCCCCTGATGTCCTCTATGCGGGTTTCCATGCCGTAGAGCGGACCAGACGTAGCGCATACGTGATCTCCTTTTTGAAAGGATTTTCTGCGGTTCGGAACGCTACTGGTAATGTGGTTGACGCGGCTCAGGCGCTCGACGGAAGCGGTGTTGAGCGGCGCGGGTCGGCCGTCGAAACCTACGACGCTGATGATGCAGTCAAGGTTGAGGATGCGATACCACGGCGCATCATGAGGCAGATCGGCGAGCACGTAGCCGACCAAGGCGGGATATGACTTTTCCTTTTTCTTGGTGCCGTCGCTGCGACGTATGAACCTCGTTTCCAGCGGCAGCATGGTGGCGAGGTCGAAGCGGGAGGCGAGGATTTCAGCGGCGGTTCGTTCGCGCTGAGGAACGGTTCGGAAGGCGTACCACGTCATGTATTGCCCCTAGTTGTTAACTGCCCGGCGCAGCCTATTTATCGCTGCGACCGCATCGTAGTCGTTATCCGACCAGTCCAACGCCACGACTGCGCGCGCCGCAGCCATCAGTTCCCCGTGGTCTATGATGTCCCTGCATGTGGAGCAGTAGTCCGACGCAACATCACCGGACTCGCCGCTCCATCGCGCAGATGATGTGCATGATTCGGTGGCGCACTTTCGATCGCCGACCGGACTTATGCGCGTCCACCGCATGGTCATGGTTTTCCCTTTGGCTTCACGCGCACGCGCTTTGATTTTCTCTCTTGGATACGCTGGGAAACGTTTTTGGCGGTGGAAACCTTCACCAGCTTGCCGTCTTTGACGCGGTAGCCGGTGATGGATTTGGTGGTCATGCCTTGCCCTCGGCTGCGTCGATATAGGCTTGCACTGCCTTGGCCTTGCCAGCGTCCAGCATCATGTTGTGACTGGAAACCGTATTCGACGACCAATCGACGTATACGCCGCCGCCGTTGGGCTTGAGGCCGATAACGACCACGTCACAGAGCTTGGCCCCGGCAGCAGTGGCTAAGACTTCGTTGACGCGCTGGCGATGGCTTTTGCCCGGTTCCGGCGCTGTCCCCTTCATGTAGGCGTCTGGGTCGTAGGTCATGCCGCAACCTTCTCCCTTGCGTTGGCGCTGAACACAGCAGCGGCGAAACCTGCTGGCGTCTCGCTTCTGATGTCAGCACGGTCTGCAGATGGCGGAAGCCTGTGCATCAGGCTTCCGAGCGTCGGTTCGCCTGGCTTGCGGTCAGGCATCACAAAACCGTTTCCCGCCCAGATGCAGGTTTTCTTGGTGTACTCGTCGGCAGCGCTGTTCGTTGCCCATCCGCAGTAATGAACGGGATGGAACGTATAGTCAGGGTCGCGCCAGTAGGCCGCCAGCGTCCCCACCGGGTTTTCGATCATGTAAGGCGCCTGGCCTGCCTCGCACAGTGAACGGCAGGCTTCGACGATCTGCAGCGCTTCGATCAGTTTCGCGAGCCCCTTGTCGCGAAACCACCTAGCGCCGCTGGCGGCAAGGTGCGTGCATGGCGGGAACGCCGCGACGAACGAAACACCTTTCGGCATGACAAATTCGCGCACGTCGCACTGATGATGAACCCGCAGAGGATGCGTCCATGTCGCCGGCTGCAGGTCGACTGTGACCGCCCCATAGCCTGCATCAACCCACGGCTTGACCATGTTGCCGGTGCGGTCGCAGAGGCTGACAATCAGTCCTTTCACGACGTTTGATCCTCCTGACAGTCGCAAGGGTCTGGCGCTTGGCAATGCCCCTCCAAGACTTCCACCACGTTGCCGTCTTGGTCGTGAAGCTTGATCGACGCGCCGGCAGCTAGGCTTTCATCCATGATGAGACAGAGTTCCGGAGAGACGGGTTGGGTTACCGTCTCCCCGGTTGCGAGGTGGAGGATTAGGAGCCAGTGCATTAGTTAAGCCGTCAATAGACTAGGCGTGCGTATGGCAGTGGGCCGCCCAAATCACCACCAACAGCAATATCTCGCCGTTCAACGACAACGCGATACCCTTCTCCGTCGTCGCAATAGACATCGCTCGTCTTGTGTTTCTCGGGGTTGATATTATCAAGCGCGGCAGATAGTGCGTCGCGAAGGATGCGTAGCCCCTCTCGGTTGCCTACGATGTTCGCTTCGGCGTGCTCGCAAAACTGCGGAATGATATGCAGAGTGGGAACTGCACAATCACAGCCGCCCTTAGGAAGCGCCGGCTCATTGTGGGTTGAACAGTCGCTCTTGTGGTCCATTGCCTGCTCCCTCAATTCAGCTTCACGCTGATGCCGCCCCGCGCCACGCCGAGCCCTTCGTCAAACGCGTTGTCCGACCAGTAATGCAACCATTCGCCGCGAATGTTAACCGCATTCGTCAGCGCGTACTCCAAGCCCAGGCCAGCTACCCACAGCCTTTCTGTGGCGCTGTCGGAAATGGTGGTTTCGCCGTCCGTCTCGCGCGCCTTGAACTTGCCCCAGGCGATGCCGGCGGTGGCGTAGGGCATCAGGTTGCCCATCGGCAGACCGACACGAGCGCGAGCGGAAGCCAGCCAGTCGTTCTGCGCCTTGATGGTAAGCTCGCCGTCGCCAGCGGTGACGTTGGCGGTCGACAGAGACCAGTCGATTTCGCCGCCGACGTAGATGCCGCCGGTCACGATGCCGAAGCCGCCATGCGCGCCGCCGAGCCAGCCGTTGAAGCTCGACTCATCGGTCAACTGCGAATAGCCGGCGTGGGCGCCGATGTAAGCGCCCGCAAAGGGCGAGGAAGCCACAACGGCGGGAGCCGGTGCCGGCGTAGGTGCCCCGCCCTTATCGGCGGCAAGGGCAGCGGTAGAGGTCAACAGAAGGGTAACGAGGGCGGTGATGAGCTTCATGGTGCGTGGTCCTTTCAGGGTTGATTGAACATGCCGAGCTGTTCGGCTTTTGGTTCAGGAACACGCGAGACGAAGAAATCAGGTTGAGCGTAGGCATCACGGATGCGTTTGCAGGCGATGTCAAAATACTTGTCGTCTATTTCAACACCGATGAACTTGCGGCCTAGCTTGACGCAGGCAACGCCAGTCGTGCCGGAGCCCATGAAGGGGTCGAGGATCGTTTCCCCAGCATCGGTGAAGTCTCGCACCAACGCCCTCAGCAGGGCTTCAGGTTTCTCTGTCGGGTGTCCATAAAACCCCGCTTTTGGGATACTCCAAAAAGCGTGCGACCCGCCGCCGTTCCACCTTTTGCGGCCTGGACCATGACAAACGGCCACGGCTTCCCATCCCGTCCCAGGCCGGTCGCCGGTAAATTGCGGTGCGCCGTCCGGCTTCCGCCAGACCCCAAAACGCACAAGAATGCCAGCATCGTCTAGGCGCGCCACATGCCTCCACTCACACGAAAACACAACCCACCTCTTGGCCTTCTCAACCCATTGGCAAGCCATGGCTGCTAGTTCTTCTTTTGTTATGCCGTCAAATCCGAGAGCCTGCCCGGCAGGCTCTCCATTGCGAAGAGTAATTGACGAAAGATGTTTTGCGTGCGTGGCGTCATCGCCATACGGCGGGTCCGTAACCACGGCGTCAACCTTCGGCAACAGCGGCAGCACTTCCCGGCAATCTGCCCGGTACAGCGTGCAATCGCCGATCTCGACACGGTGAAAGCCTTCCAGTTTCTCGCGCATGGTCTTAATCGCAAGCTCGTAGCACTTGGCTGAGTTGTCGGCGGCGTCGTAGTCGGTCATTCGACGTCTCCCGCCATGCGCCGCGACGCCTTGCTCAGCCCGTGCGGTTCGACCGCCAGCAACTCAGCGCCGGGTTTGTCCGGCCATCGCGAGGTTACGCTGATCTTGCCGGCAGCTTCGGCGGCTTCGGCTTGCTCAGCCGGTAGATGGGCGATCCAAGCTCGCCACTGGGGCGCGTCGGTTGGGGCCAGGGTGAAGCAAGGTCGCGCACGTTGCCGAGTTGCAGCTTCACTGCCAAAATCAAAATTTGAATTTTTCGCTAAAGGTTCTCTTGATGGTTCTAAGTGGTGGATAGGCTGCAAAGCTTTTGCAGGGGTACCCCCCTTGTTTGCAGGGGTACCTGTCGCCGGTTGCAGGGGTGCAATATGGACCCCTGCAACGGTTGCAGGGGTCTCGTCCAGCTTCGAATACACCTCTTCCGGGACTTCAAGATGATCAGAACCACCTTCGATTGTGCTGCCGACAAGGGCGCGAAGCAGGGGGACGTTGACCTGGTAGACCGTCGCCCGCGCGCCGCCGCCGGGTTCGATAACCTTGGCCAAGCCGCAGTCGCGGAGCGCCTTCAAAACGTTTCTGACGGTGCGGTCGGAGCACTGCGCCTGATCGGCGATGGTGCTAACGGCGGGCCATACGTTGCCGCCTTCGTCGTTGGCGTAATCAGCTAGCTTGAGCATGACCAGAAGGTGGTTTTGGGTTGGCCAGCGGATGTCCCAAACCAACGTCATCAAGCGAATTGACATTTGCGTTTTCCATTCGTCGCGGTTATATTCCGCGTGTCGCCAAGACACGCCTACCATTTGTCCTTAACCCCGCCGGTCTTGCCCCCGGCGGGGTTTCGCTTTTCTAGGCCGGCGCTGCGCCGATCAGGTCGATGACGCGGCCCCGGTCCTTTAGCTCGTAGGACGGCGTAGCCATTGCCTTTGCAGCTATCCCTACGTTGCTTGCGGGGGCCGACACTGCACCCGCGTGCCGAGAGGCCGGAGGTGCCGGCTCGCTGAACAGCGACGACGCCCCAGCGTACATCTTGCGCCAGTTGATCCACGGCCGCGGCGCGCGCCCGCGGAACGCTTCGTTGGCCAGTAGAATACCGCCAAACAGAAGCATCGCCTGAACCAGCATCGGCAACACCATGGCGTCGATCTGTCGAGCGGTGCTGTCATCGGTTTCAAACCGCGTCTTGATGATGCCGATCTGCGGAGCATCCGCCGACACGACGGCCTTGCCTGCGGTTACGTCGGCTTCATATTTAGCAATTCGCGCCTTGACTGCCTTCAACTCTTCGGCGACGGCAATGGCGTTCGTACCCATTGACTTTTCAGCCACAGCCGAAGCATAGGCGTCGCAGAAACCGCGCGTCTGCGGCCCCTTGGTTTCGGTGCATTCCTTAGTGACACCCCAGAAGCGATGCGCCTTGGCGTTGTCGATGGCCGCCTGCGCCGCTTCCGGCGTGCGGGTCGGCTTCATGCGCAGCTCTTCCTCAAGACGTGAGCGTTCAGCCTTGGCGGCTTTCAACTCGTCGACGACGTTGGTGCGGCTGACAAAGGCCGTCTGCTGCACCACAGCATTGCTGTCGTTGTTCGACGCCGCAGAAGAAAAGTTGGTGTAAAGGGTGCCAGCGGAAAGAATACCACCAAGCACACCCCACAGCACCAGCGAACCGGCGCGGCGCTCGTGCCATGCGGTTGCCGCGTTATGCCATGATAGGAACTCGCCGATAGCCACGCACACGAGGCCGATGATGAGCGCCAGCTTGAGATACCATGCCGAGCCCTTTTCAGCGCCGTGAGCGACCGCTAGGATAAGCGCTGCGGCGAGCGCCCCGGCGACCATGAACCGGGCTAGATGTTTCGTGAAATGTTCCATTTATGGTGTCTCCTGATTGCGGGGGTACTCAGGGGACGCAACGGAGTACTGTCGGGAAAACCCGAAATCCTCGATAGGCTTGAACGGCACGGTTAGTGGCCGGAAAACGGTTTTCAGAACGGTTTTGGCGTTGAAAACCATCACCATGCCGCGCGCGAGGTTCTGGCTGGTCATGCGCGGGCCTCGGCTTTCTTGCGCGCCGACTTCATCACAGCCTTTATGCGCGCCTCGCGGAAGGCCGGTTCGCTGGCGTAGCGTTCGCGGTTTCGCGCGTTAACCTTCTCGCGGAGTTCGTCTTTGTTGCGGTGGTACCATTGGCGTTGCCGACGCCGGTAGTTGGCGCGGTATTCATGGTCGGTCTCGTATTTCCTCTGATGGAACGCAACCTTCTTTTCGTTGTCCCGGCGACGGCGCTCGGGGTTCACGCGCTGCCACACGGTGCGCACGTACTCATCCCGGCAGCCGAGAATTTTAGCCACGTCGACAGAGCGGTACTTTTTCGGGTCGAACTCGCGGATGACTGCGGCAAGCGTCGGCATATAAGCCCCCATAGTTGCGGCTCATCTGGTAGCCGGGCGGGGGAGGGCGCTCTGCGATGCGGTCCCGTGGAATTGGGGAAGAACACGGGACACCCCGCCCGGCTACCAGATGAGCCAGGTCAACGCATAATGGACGCTACAGGGATACGCTTAGGCGGCGGGCTGGTAGGAAGCCCGCTTCTTAGGGTGCGGCTTCCACTCTCGAATGAACTTCAAGATGCGGTCGGCCGTGCGGGTGCGAACGTCGCCGCCGGCCCGAAGGTGGCCAACAAGCTTGGCGTCGTTGACGGCGCGCAACCCAAACGTAGTGTGAGCCATTCCGGTGCGATCCAGAAAGCTCTCGATCTCGCTCAGCAGCTTATCGTGTGTGCTCATGCCACCGCATCATATTGGGTAATCCCCCCACGCGCAAGGGGTGGCTGTTGCGCTGGTGCATCTAAGCCACGGCTTTCTTGCAGGCCGCTGCAAAAAGTTGGGCCATGCCCCATTTAGCGCTTGACGGTTGGGGGATTACCCAATTAAGGTTTGTTTCATCAGCCGGGCGGGTTGCTGGTGTTCTCTCCTGGTCCGCCAGCGCCGGGTTCCTCCAAGCCCGAAGGCTTCCACCGCCCGGCTGATGCAACTTTTTTACGTGAGGGCAAAATGAATATCGACGACATGACAATTGCAGCGGCGCGCAAAGCCGTTGAGGACGGCAAGGCCATAGAAGCCGCGCTCGGCAACAAGCCCGCTGCTACAGCTCCGGCAGGCAACGGCGCCGAGCAGCACGGGTTGCAGATCGTCATTCTTGATCGCGGCTGGGTGTTCGTCGGCGACGTTACGACCGATGCCAATTGGGTGCGCATCGCCAACGCCAAGTGCGTTCGCGTATGGGGTACGACCAAAGGCATTGGCGAGCTAGCTGCAAACGGCCCGTTGTCAGCCACCAAGCTCGATGACGCTGGGGCTGTGCGTGCGCCGCTTGCCGCCCTGAAGGGTTTGATTGCGTGCGAGGCCGCGTCATGGACAAAGTGATGACGCTCGACGGCGACAGCAACGGCAACGGCTACGGCTACGGCTACGGCTACGGCGACGGCGACGGCAACGGCAACGGCAACGGCAACGGCTACGGCTACGGCTACGGCTACGGCTACGGCTACGGCTACGGCTACGGCAACGGCTACGGCGACGGCAACGGCGACGGCAACGGCGACGGCAACGGCTACGGCTACGGCGACGGCGACGGCTCTTAAAAACCAAGTTTACGCCGTCCGTGTTGTCCAGCGGGGACACGATAGCACGACAAGACGGAACGGCGCATGGGGGACCGGCGGGGGCTAATAACCCTCGCCGGGACGCCCCTCAAACGAAAGGATCAAGCCCATGCTTCACCTGACCACCCTCGAACTTCTAGTCCAGCGCCGTTGGGTCGCCGACGTTGAAGTCCAGCTTGAGTTCGAGACGCCGGACGAACTGCTTGCGGTCTACGTGCGCTCAGTCGGCTGGGCCCCGTTTGTTGCCGACAAGCAAGGGCTGTTAACCGAGGACAAGTGGCTGGAAATATCGCCCTCTGGCACCGGCATCGAGCCGCTGCTGTATTCGCTCGCCGAGAAGGCGTTCAAGGCGGAAGCAAAGGCGATCCGCGACTATTTCCCGGCCGTCGACCACAACGCCGAGCACCGAATGACGCAGCGGGGTTTCATTTGATGGACCACGAGTTTTCTCTAGTGCGTAAAGTTTCCGGCGTCGCCACCCGCTACAGCGGTTTCGTTGAGGTCCGAGTTGACCGCAACGCCAAGTGGAAATGGGAAATCGGCGACGTGATGGTGTACCGCCGCATTGGTCGCGGCTGGCATCTGATCCACGCCGATGCGGAGCTAGCGAGCTGGATACGCCGTGAGGTGTCGCTAAAGCACCGCGGCGAGATCACAACCCGCTGGCGTCGGTGTCAGGAAGGCGGCGACACGCCTAGGGAGTTTTCGGAGTTCGTTCGATCAGTCGTGTGAGGTGTGAATGTTCGAGGTCATGGTGGCGTTGGTCGGTGCGGTTGTTTTGGCGGTGATGATCGTTTTCGTGATGGAAGGTTAGGGCAAGATGGGCAAGACCGATGTCGAAAAAAATGGCGATCCTCCTGGCGCTGTCGGCAATCCCGCCGCCGCTGGTAGCAATAGCGTTCTGGTTCCTGCTGCAAACACTGGCGGGCAAGTAAGCGAGACTGCGGCGATCCTATCGATGATCGAGCGCGCGGCGCGTGATCCGGCTGTTGACATCGACAAGCTGGAACGGCTGTTTCAGATGCGCGAGCGCGTCACAACCCGCGAGTCTGAAGTCGCCTTCAATGCCGCTATGGCGACCGCACAGGCTGAATTAAAGCCTGTCGTGCGCAATACGAAGAACGACCAGACCGGGAAAAAGTACGCTGACCTTGACGCGCTGGCGCGGGCGGTTGATCCGATCGTCCACAAGCACGGATTCGGGCTGTCCTACGGTGAGTTTCAACCGATCAAGCCCAACCACGTCGGCATCGTCGTCGACGTGATGCACGCTTGCGGGCATTCGCGGCAATACAAGTACGAAGTGCCGGCCGATGGCGTCGGCATCAAGGGGAACACCAACAAAACACCGACATGGGCTTATGGCTCATCGCTCAGCTATGGCCGGCGGTACGCCAAGCTCTGCGTGTTCGACGTGGCGACGTTCGACGATGACGGGCAGGCAGCGGGCTCTACCCCGGCGACCGCCAGCAACGTCGAAACACTCAGGGCGCTTATCAAGGAAACGAGCGCCAGCACCGAATGGATTTGCCAGCACTACTCCGTTGAAACGCTGGACGACTTGAACGGCAAGCAGATCGCGGAAGCCATTGCCGGGCTTCATGCGCGCAAGCGACAGGTGAAGAAATGATCGAGCAAGGCACTCCGGAATGGCACGCGCAACGGCTTGGCAAGGCGACCGCGTCGCGCATCGCCGACATCATCGCCAAGACCAAGACCGGCCCTAGCGCCATGCGCGCCAACTATCTTGCCGAACTGGTCGCCGAGAGGCTGACCGGCGTTGCGGCGGAGAAGTACACCAACGGCGCGATGGAATGGGGAACGGAGAAAGAAGCCGAAGCGCGTTCGGTGTACGAGGCGTGCATTGGCATCGCCGTACAGTCGGCGGGCTTTGTCGATCATCCGCAGATCGCGATGAGCGGGGCAAGCCCGGACGGCTACGTTGGCGATGACGGCTTGGTCGAGGTCAAGTGTCCCAACACGGCCACTCACATCGACACCCTGTTGGGTAAGACGGTGCCTGGCAAGTACGTCACGCAAATGCAGTGGCAGATGGCCTGCACCGGCCGCAAGTGGTGCGATTTCGTCTCCTACGACCCAAGGATGCCGGAAGCGCTGCGGCTGTTCGTCAAGCGGGTCGAGCGCGATGACGCGCTGATTGCCGAACTTGAGGCGGAAGTGATGAAGTTCCTCTGGGAAGTCGCGGCCAAGGTTGCCGCGTTGGAGGCGCTTTGCAATCAGGAGGCAGCATGAACCGCCCCGACCTTATCGACCACCTGGAAGGGCTTAAGAAAGAGCTTGAGCGAATCAACGCTAACCCATTGTGCGAAAAGCAGTTCGCGCTAGTGCACGCGGTCAGAGCGCTGCGTGAAGTTCTGGACGGCCCCGGCAACACGCCGTCCGGCAGGCAGCGGGTGCGATCTGTCTACCGCATGTGCGCGGCAGCGGCCGGCATGGATCATGATTAGGAGCTACGGCCAGCAATGGGCAAGGTATCAGAGGCTGAAAGCGCACATGGAGACCAACCGCGCCCTGTCCAAGACAAGGGGGCGGGATACATGGCCAACCGTCCCCCCGGTAGTCTTGAAATCGATAAGGCTACCGAATGGCTTGTTCATTCAGCTGCAGCAATCGGAGCCGCAAAAGCACGAGCGGTGAAGGCGGAAAAGATGCTGGGGCACATTGAAGCGCTGCTGTCAAAAGCTTCCGACGCCAAGTCGGCTGAAGCCAAGAAAGCCGACGCCCGGGCGGATGATCGCTACCTGGAAGCTATCAACGAGATGGCGGAGAGCGCGGGCGAACTGGCGAAGCTGTACTCTCTGCGAGAGGCGGCGGTGATGAAGATCGAAGTGTTCAGGACCGAGTGCGCGACCATGAGGAGCTATAGGGGATAACACCATGCTCACAAAGCCAAAGCAACTGCAATTCGAAGTCGTAGATGTAACGCCGTCCATCGCCGAGTCGTGGCTGAGTAAGAACGACGGCAACCGCAAGCTGGCGAAAGCCTACGTGTCACGCTTCGCGCAAGACATGCGCAACGGGTCATGGCAGGTGACGGGCGATGCGATCAAGTTCGACCGCAACTCGCGCCTGATCGACGGCCAGCACCGTTTGCGCGCTTGCGTTCAATCCGGCGTGTCGTTTCGGACGATGGTCATCTATGGGCTTGAACCAGAGCTTCAGATGGTGATCGACACCGGCAAGCCGCGTACCGGCGCGGATGTCGTCTCCATGCATGGGCTACCAAACTCATCCGCCTTCCATGCCACCATGCGCGTGATCTTGGCTGAAAAGGTCGGTCTTCCGCCAAGTGCCGGCGGCTCACAAATTAGCGTCACCCACACCGACCTTCTGGCGTGCATGAAAAAGCATCCGAAGCTGGACTTGTACGTGTTCCGCCCCGGCACGTTTCCGCGTGGCGTTGCGCTCGGCTGGGTCAGCTATATCAACTACGTGTTGAGCACCATCCTCAACGAACAGGATGCGGCGCAGTCGATTGCCACCGTGCTGAAGACTGGCGTTCCGGCGTATAGCGGCGATCCTGTGCAAATGGTCCGCGAGCGCATGTTGGCCACAGCCAAGACGCGGCGCGATCATCTATGGTGGTCGTTCAAGCACGCCGTCAATCTGCACCGCGAAATGAAACCCGTTGAGCGGTTCCGCACGCGCACCGTCGATTGCCCGTTGGCCGGGCTGGACACGTCGAAGCTATGAAGCGCACCCCAGGCGAGCAAGCCCGCTTTCGTCGCGCGACGTTCGACGCGCATAAGAAGGCAGACGAGCGCGGCCACATCTTCCTCGTCTGCCACATCTGCGGCGGCAAGATCGATCCGGCGCGCGAACGGTGGGAAGCCGATCACATGATCGCCCGCGCGTTCGGCGGCACGGAAGGCGCTCCGGTGCACGTTGCCTGCCACCGCGAGAAAACCTCAAAGCACGACGTGCCGACCATCGCCAAGAGCAAGCGCGTCATAGACAAGCACTATGGAGTTAGGAAACGTTCTGCGTTCAGAAAAACGCCAGAGGGATACGATCCCTGGAAACGCAGGATGCGAACCGATGCAGATTGACGCCGCCCGCTACCAAGCCAACGCCATACAGGCGATGAAGGCGAGGTACCACAAGGTTCTGATGAACCAGAACGGCAAGCGCCATTTGGAGGCCGTACCAGATGAACAACAACAGATCGTGGCTTCGCAACGTCCTGACCACAGGCGAGACAACGCAGCCGGTTGAGGTCTACCGGCGAACCATAGCCGACTACGCCGACGACATCGCCAACGGCAAGCGGCTAGTGGCTATCAAGTCGCAGGAGCTGGCGTCAGCGCAAGATCAACTGCGCCTCGCCACCGAAGCATTCATTCGGCACTGCGCCGAGATCGACCTACCTATAGAGATGGAGGCAACCCAATGGCCGACGAAACCGTACACGTTGGAAGACTGATCATCGATCTGCTGCTGATCGGGTTCGGCGTTTATCTGTGTGTCGTCGGGGCGGCTGCGGTTGCCTACCTGACCGACACGAGTGAGGATCGTTGACGCTCTACTACATCTGTCTATGGCTAGGCTTTGCCGGCGTTCTGCTGGCTTACGTGGGGGTGAGATGATGGAAAAGAAAGACGCAGAATGGGGCACAGGGAAGCCGGTTCCAATGCCGAAGCGAACGCGCCCTGCCGGCCCACAGGACCAAGAAGGCAATAACATCATGAGCGGCGGCGGCACTTCAACGCCTATTCCGTTTCAGCCAGCGGCATCAGCACCACTGCCGGACGACCGCAACATTAGTGTTGCCATTACCGTCCCCGGTATGACCCTACGCGACTATTTCGCAGGGCAGGCGCTGGCGGGGTTGGCGGTAATGCCAGAGGGTATGGGCATTTCAACACTGGCCAACGTTTCGTACAAAATCGCCGACGCCATGCTTGCAGAGAGGGCGAAGAAATGACCGGCTGGCAACATATAGAGACAATCCCCGATGACGTGATGGAGGCGCTCCTATACGGGGAGCTTGACGGCGACATCAGCGGCCGGTTTGGTTATAAATCACGCGTGGTTGGAAAGCGTGACAGGCTAGGCGGGCCATGGGCCGTTGATACAGATACGTATGGCGTTGATATCATCGCAACCCACTGGATGCCTCTTCCTCTTCCTCCCCCTCCTACGAAGGAAAGAAGTTGGGAGGCCGTGCCAGAGGCCAAGGATCAGCCCAATGACTCGACAAGCGCAATATCAACCCGCGATTTAAAATGGTTCACGCGGTTCACTGGCAAGTGACGCTAACCAAACACCAGATGAAAAACGATAGAGCCTATGGCTAGCGCTGAGATGATCAACAGCCCCATTTTAAATTGAGGGCTCACGGCAACATCCTCTTGAGTAAGGCGGCGAGTTCCGGAAACCTGTCCTGCGCCAGAATGTACAGCGATCCGTAAGCCCCGAGGATCGCCCGTTCTATGAGAGACAGCCGCTGCCCGTGAGAGTTCTGCGTCTCCCGGTGCGCGTCGTGCAACTCGGAATGGCTCTCCACGGTTTGTTCTAGCACTGTAAACCGATGCTCCACCTCGACCGGGTGATGATGTTCGGAGCCGGACCAGTGCTGCCGTGATCTCTGGTCCAAGGTCTGTCGGGGGCGGTGATGCATATCTCATGGTCCGATGTCCGATTGGTCACCCATCACGCTATTGACGGCCTCAAGCCCGTACATGGACGCAGCGGCAGCAATGCCGTACTTTCGGATAACCTCGATCACGCTTTTGTCGAGCGCTACAACTTCCTTATTATTCAGAGATATAACCTTATGGCCGCCAGCAACCGCATCGGCGTACATTGCAGCGTCACCGTCACCGCCATGCCTATTGTAATGTTTTGTTGGTTCCGGCAAACGAACTTCATACATATGCCCAACGTTGCCACCGCTGGCTAAATAATCAGCGGCTTTCTGATAATACTCACGCGCAATTTCTGGTGCCGTCGCGCTTTTTTGACTTAGGATTTTTAGCGCACCGTCTATATTGTCACCAGCGTCCTTATAGGCTTGCGATGCTGCATAATATTCTCGCGGCACACCTTGGCCGGTTGAACCGCCTGAGGCGCGGTAGGCTTTGGCCAAGCCTTCTTCCAAAGCAAAATGCGCTGGCGTATTGAACTCATCGAAATCATGCGGAGAACCGTGGTAGGCTTTGATACCCCTATCCTCTAGGGCATTAACGACTGTCCCCGGCAAAGCGCCGCGGGCTTGGTCTGCGGCTAAGGAGTTGGAAGCTCCATTTTCGCGGACAAGGCGTTCGAAGTCTTGCTGTTCCATAAGCCGGACAGGCTTTCCCGAAAGCTTTTCTAGATAGTCTTTTTTAGCTTCAAAGGTCCACACGTCGTCCATTGACGCGTGGCGCGCGTAAAACGTGCCGTCACGGCCGATCCATCCAGCCAATATCGGATCGTCGCCCATGGTGTAGTGGGTACCGGCCGCAGCGTCTTGAACGCGAAGGTTGCCATCATAGTCGATGATAAACCGCAATATTCCTTTGTCGTCTTTTTGCGAACGGTACTTTGAAACCTTGCCCAGCAGACCGAACAGAGCTTTTTGGTCTGGGGCTGTAACCATCTCATCGAACACAGCAATACCGTTGACGATTCTTGCGTCGTCTCGCATTGCCCGCGCTTGTTGCATCGGCGTTAGAACGCTCGGTCCTGTGCGCGCTTGTGGTGGGTTGGCATCTAGGGCATTTTCCGCAGCGCCAGCGGCCAGCCTGCCGCCAGCGCTCCCCAATGCGTTCCTTTCGTCCAGCGCATTTACAATGCTGCCGGGGAGGGAAGAACGGGACTGGTCGGATAGGACGCCGCCCCCGCCGCCGGGGAAGTCGGCTAGAATATCTTCCAGCGCCTTGAGCTGTTCCATCAGGTAGGCGTTGCGTTCCGTAATGGCCGGCAACGGCGCGCCTGCCGTGTCTCCGAATGCGCCACGCGACCATGTTTGCCCTATGTTTTGATGCCCTGCCACGGCATCAGGATCGCGCTTGCGCCAAAACTCGTAAGCGGCCGGGCTTAGTGTATCGTCGGGAACGACCGTCTTGCGGTATTCGTCGCCGAGCTGATCGTAAAAAGCGTTGCCGATGCCGCGCCTTTGGTACGGTTCATCTAGGCCGATCTTGCCCACCTGAACGCGGTCGCCAAGGTCGCGAACGTAGGCGTTGCCGATCTGGTTTTCACCGTCGAAGAACGTGTAGTCCTTACCAGTCCGAGAAACAGTAACGCCTTCAGGAAGCTCGTAGCGAAACGGCTGCGGCTCCACGCTGTCTAAACTTGCCTTGCCAAATGGAGCCAGTCTCCCGCCAGCGCTTCCCAGAGCGTTCCTCGGCATAAACGGTGCTGCCATAGCTGACAGCCCCAGCGGCGCTAGAACGTCCTGCGTCTGTAGCTGGTCGGTATGACCAGCGGCAGCGCCAAGCCAGCGGTTCATGGTGCCGGCGCCCTCCAACCCCATCACCACGGGATTGAACATCGTCGCGCCTTCGAGGCCCTTGCTTTTTCCTTCCAGCCAGTTGGCGACTTTGCCAAAGGCGCTACCCCGCCACGCCTGTTCGCGTTCGATGCCCGGCATGAGAGACGCCGTGGTGTACACGTCGCCGTCGCCGGAATAGAACGGTTGATCGCCGAGGCCGTAGAGGTCAAGAAGTCGGTTTGCCATTGTTGCAATCTGCCTTGTATACGACTTCCTTGTTGGCGATGATGCTGTCGATACGAGACGACTGCTCGGCGATGGCCTTCTGTGTTTCGCAGGTGTCGCGACGCGACGGCTTCACATGGCCGATAGCCGTTGCGACCTTGGCGGCATCAGTCCCGGTAGTTGGGGTTTCGCACGCCGCTAGCGGCAGGATCAGCAGACTTGCGGCCAGCCGCGTCGGCTTTCGAAGTGCGTTCATGGGTCGCCTTTTGCGTTGCGTGGCGTTCCTTCATCACGCCACGGTTTTCGACGGTTTTCTCACGCAACGCGAAGCTACCGAACAGCACGACGAGCGCGCCTAGAATGGCGGCGATCTGCCAACCTTGGATCATGACTGACCCCTCAGTTTCGGATAGAAGTAGACGCCGACGATGAACAGCAAAACGCCGATGGATGTTACCTTATTCGCCAGCATGAAGGTGCCGAAATCCCCGACCGTCTGAATGATCGTCTGATAGGCCGACACCTCGGTCACATCGATGGGCGGCTTGGGGATGGAAACCGTTTTTGGCGTCGAAACCGTTTCGCGAAGCACCTCTACTGCCGGGACTGCCACCGCCGCGCCGCCGCCGACCTTGGCCGTGGTGCTCACCTCCACAGTCTGATCGACCTTCTGCGGCATGTAGGGTTCTGACGGCTGTTCGACGGGCTTTAAGAACAACGCCGCCTCGCGTGCTCGCCGGGCAACGAGCCCCTTCAGCACGCGACCGCCGCCTTTGTTCCACGATGCGAACGCCTGTGCAGCGCCATCATAGTCGCCCTTGTTCAACCGCTTCAGCAGGGTAGATTTCTGCAATGCCCCAACGCCGCAGTTGTAGGAGAACGACGTGAGCGCATCGAACTGGTTCTGGTTGATCTCGACAGTGACCAGCCTGTTAACCGCCGCTTCGTGCTTGGCCAACTCGCGCTTGAGACCTTCAATTGCCTCGGCTTCCGTCCAGCGCATCCCGAGGCGCACGCCTTCAGTGCAGCCCCACCCGATGGTCGGAACGCGCGCCGGACAAAGGTAAGCGACGCAGGAACCGTCCGGCTGCCTGGTCAGGTAGCCCTCGAAGCTCTTGATGAGCTTGACGCCGTCGTCGCTGATGTTCATGCCGCACCTTTCTTCAACTCTGGCGGCAGGATCGCGTGGCGGGCGATGGCTTCCGCATAGTCCTTCAGCGCGTTGTGTTTGCCGGCGAGTTCGTCCAGCGCCGCGGCGAGGATTTGGTTTTGCCGGGTCAGGTGTTCGACAATCGCCGACACGTCGTAGCTCATCGGCGCTGCAGCAGGCTCCGGGACGCTCGGCACGGGCGCCGGTATCTCATCGGCCGATACCTCGCGCACCGTCTGCAGGCCCTGGTGGTGGTGGCCGGTGGCGATGGCCTTTTCCAAGTCGGAACTGCCGATCAGCGTCAGATACCGCTTGGGCTTGTCGGCGTAGGTCAGTTCAAAGTAGCGGGTTGAATAGATGGGCATCACTGATCTCCAAAGAAGGCGACGCTCACCTCGGACGAATTGAGGAACCCGACAGCGGCCTGTACGACTTTGAGCCCCATGGTTCCGGTCGTCTTGGCTTGCGCGGTGTCCATCGTGACGCCAGTCAGGTTGGCGTTGGCGGTGCTGTCACGGGCAGTGCCGAGCGCGATATAGTTCGTATTCGAGAAATCAACGTCGAACGTCACCGTAAACTTGCCGGTGCCGACGTAGGTCACCGACGTGATGTTGTAGGACGACGTTACCGACGCGGTGCCGGCCGACAGATCGAGGTTGAGCCACGCTTTGGCGACGCCCGGGTGGTTCTGGATGCGCGCCGGCACGACGATGCGGGCGGTATCGGTCGCCGCCTCAACTTCCGACTGTGTTGCAATCTCCGCCGTGCCGGCGACGGTTTCGGATGCGGTTTCCGATACCCATGCCGAGCCGATGAAGCGGTAATACTTGTCCTCGTCTTTGACGTAGGCGAGCCAGCCGCAATCGGTTGCCGGCGTCCACCTCACCCATGCCGAGTTGGTGTATTGCACAATGTCGTGCTGAGCGAACGAAGACCACGCGCCGGACGGAGCACCTGAGATCAAGTACAGGTCGCCTTGCACTTCCGAGCCGGGCGGGGCGGTCAGGCGGTCGGTGATGGTCAGCACGCCTTGCGCGCGCTTGATGTGCGGGTTGGTGTGCGAGACGACGCGCCAGTTGCCGCCGTCAGAGACAAGGGTGACTTCCTCGCCCGACAGCGCCAGCGCCATGACAGACGAATAAGAGGTCGCGCCGCTGGAAATGGTCTGCGAGGAAACCGTCGCCACCATCACCTGATTGGCGCTGCCGGCGTGCTGGACGGTCACGAACCAGCCCGCGCCCACGGTCACGGCGGAAGGCAGCGTAAACGTCACGTCGCCGCCGGAACAGTTGCCGACAAAAACCGTTGACTGATCGCCGGTCAGGATCGTGTAATTGAGCGATTTGGTGGATACTGGACGGGTTGCGATCACCGACGTATCGCCCGGATCGACGGTCGCCACCGCGCCTTTCAGGTTGTCATAGGTGGCGATGGTAACGCCGGCAGAGGTCTTGATCACCGCCTTGTAAGGTGATGTGCCGACGTAGACCATGGTTTTGGTCGAGCCGTCAGAGGTCAGGCACCCGAGGCTGTCGGCCGTCACCGACGTGCCGAGCGAGGTCAGCAAGTCGGGGTCGGAATAGACCGTCTTTGGCGTGGTCGTTGAAGCATCGTAGAATTCGACATAGCCACCAGCCACCACGGCACCCGTGGTGTTGTCGGTAAGCCTATAGCTGGGCGGGAAAACAGCGACGGAGTCGGTCATGCGTCATGGACCCTAGAAGAGAGGGGAAAGGAAAGACGCATTACGCTTTGTGGGCTGGTCAGTCGTCGCGCGTCGCCATGAACGGGAACATCGACAACAGCCGGTTCATGTCCTGCGGCGGGATTTGGCTGGGTATGCGCTGGTTAGCAAAATAGTTCTGTGCCGGGCCAGACATGATGCCGCGCGCGGTCGCCGCCTTCGCCGCCCATGGCCCCAACGCCGACAGCGCCGTGATGACCGGATCGCCGCCAGACGCAACGCCGCCAGCGATGGCGGAGCCGACAGAACTCGGCGCCCCGACGACACCTTGCGCGAACGACCGTTCCGCCGTTCCCGACGACCGCAGCGGCGTAATGACTTGCGCCCCAGCCCGCGCCAGATCGGCCATAGGGTGCCGTCCCGTCGCATAAGAACGCTTGCTTTGCCCCTTGACCGCCATGCGCAGATTAGCCGGCGTGATCACGCCGGCCGTTGCCGCTTCGCCAGCGCGTGACGCCGCGTCCTCGATCGTCAGCATGTTGCGATAGCGTTCGTTGAGGTTGCGAAGGTAGGCCGCCGTCTGCTGCTGCTGCCCGCGCGGCATCCCGCGCACCATCTGCGCATCGAGAGCTTCGATCATGCGCCCGACCGCGTTGGCCGCGTCGGGGTTGTTCTTCAGCGCCCGTCGCTCACGCGCAAGGTTCGACCGAAAGCCCATGAACACGTCGCCCGGCAAGCCGCCTTGTGCCGCGCGCTGCATGATCTCGCCGGCCATCTCTTGGACCAGCGGGATTTGGCTTGCTTGCGGCGTCCGGCGCTCGTACTCGCGCACCGCGCCCTGCATCGACTGAATGAAGCCCGGAGACGTGCGGACGTTCTGGATGTTGCGTCCCAGGTTGTCGTACTCGTTGCCGATGGCGCGAAATGCCTGATCCATAACATCCGGCGTTGCCCGCTCCGCCTGAATGCCGGCGCGGCGCAGCGCAGCCACTGTGAACTGGTCCGCCGCTTGGTTCTGCATAGCCGTAGCGCGCCCACCACCTCCGGGGACCATCGCCGTTGCATCTTCGATCCAGCGCACGCGTTCGTTGCCGGTACGCTGCCCAGCGGTGATCGCGTTGACGCCGTTCTGTTCCAGCGTCCGCACGGCTTGCGCCCGTACTGGATCAGCAGGGGCGGGGGTGATGGTGCGCGCGGCGACGTTAGGGGCTCTGGTTGCCGCTACGGCGGCAGCAACGCGCGCCCAAGGCTCTAGCGCCGTGCCCTCGGTAAGCTGCCCCGCCGTTTCAGACGCGACGCCGGGAACGACCACAGCCGCTGCCTTTTGCCCCGTGGTCAGCGGTGGCGCTGCCCGTGCCGCCCCGCTGAGCCCACGAACGACTTTCGATGCCGCGCCAGCAGCACCCATGCCGCCGGCAAACTCGCCTACCGTTCGGGTGTACTTTCCGGCCGTCGTCTGGGGCTGGTAGAACTCGCCGGTAAAGCCCTCAATTCGCTTTTTGGCGTCGTTGTAGTTGGTAAGGAACGTGTCTGAGTCGACGGGGGGCTCAACACCCACCAGACCAGCGCCAAAGTTAATTCCAGCACGGCCAAGCGCTTCAATGTTACCCGGTAGCGTTGCCAGACCAATCGCGCCTTGGGCCAAGCCGATGCCAGCGCTTTTTCCAACATCCGCAATCATCTCTCCGGCGCTTACGGGGTCTTTCGGCTGCGTCAGCTTGGGTTGCGCGAAGCGGCCGACGTCGCCGTCAGGCTGACCGCCGCTGGCTTGAGCCATGACGCGCTGAATAGTACCTTCGTCGGTGCCATCGGGAAACTCGATTGTCGCACCGCCCGGCGTGGAAACCCGGATTGCCATTTATTGCCCCTTCGGAACGAGCTTTGACCCATCCCAGACGTATTCGCCGGGGGCAAGGCCGGACGACTGCTGCGTCACCCCCTGCTGCGGTTGCCGGGAACCGCCGTATGTCGCTTCGAATGCCTGGCGGCGGCGCCCGCGCGACTCGCGAATGAAAGTCTTGTAATCGCCTACTGCTTTTTTCAACGCATCCGGCGTCTGCGCCTGTTCAATGGCGGCAATAGTCGACTGCAACATCTGCAATTCTTGCACGGCGACTGCACCAAGCGCGCCGCCTGTCGGGCTGTTGTCGCGCATAGACTGCAACTCGGAGAAGCCCGCATTCGCCTTGAGGATGTCGAGCTTAGCCGCCAAGTCACGCGACGGTGTGCCGGGGACAGACTTGAGAACGGACCCAGGCCCGGCAGTCCAATTGCTGATCAGCGGTAGTATTTCGTCGACTGTGCGTTCTACAATGTCTGATTTAGCGTCGGCGGCCTGCATTGCAGCGAACGCTTTCGGTGAAGCCATCTGCCGTTCGGCGGTTTCGCGACCGATGACCTTGGCCTGTTCGGCGCCCTGTAGGTTAGGACCAATGCCGCGCACGACTCCTCCAGTCGCCTTGTCGATCAGCGCATCGCCAACCTGATCGACGCCCTTCGCCGGCTGCAAGGCCGTACCGCCGATCTGCAACGGCGTGACCTTGGGCTCGCCACGAGCGCCGTACTGCACCGAATAAAACCCGCCCGTCTTGGGGTCTTGGACAATGGTTCCGGCCTTGCCGTATTCGCTGCCGCCGTTGGCGATCTGAGTATTGAGCTTGTTGATCTGCGCTTGCTTCATAGCCAGATCGGCTTGCTTCATCTGGCTATCGATGGGGTCATTGAACTGCCCGGCCTCCGCAGCAACCATCGCCGGCCCCTTCATCGGGTCTAGGTAGTCTGGCGTCAGCGTATCGCGCGCCGGGTGCTTGGCAATGATCGCCTGCCATGCCGCCGCCCGCTGCGGTCCCTGCATCTTGTCGATTGCCATGGCCTGCGAACCGAACCACTTAGCATCCTCGCGCGTGTCGGCTTTCGCAACCCGCATGTCCTGCTTGGCATCGCGCCCGCGCTGGTAGTCGCGCTGCTCCAGCATGTCGCCGCGCTGCGTTGCGAAGTTGCGCTGTTGGCGCATGGTTTCCAGCGCGTTGTTGACCGGCTCGAAGTCGATCATCGCGTTAGCCGGCATCTGCGGCTTGGGAAGTGCGAAGTAGTTTGCGGCCATGTTACTTCATCCCCGCGTAGGCTTTGAGCGCCGTCCCGGCCAGGCCCATGAGGTTATTGACCCCGATGCCACGGCTTGCCGCCAGCGCGTTGCCGTAGTTGATCGACTGGCCCGCTTTCGTCGCGCCGTAGCCCATGGCGTTATCGCCCTGTCCGGTGCGCAAGCCGGCAAGCGCGTTCGTCGCCTGAAACCCCTGCTGCCCCTGCTGCTTATAGCGGTCGAGCCAATTGCCCATGTTCTGCTGAAACACCCGCTGGCCTGCGAGCTGGGCCTGACCACCGCCGCCAGCACCGCGTGCGTTCAGCATCCGCGCTACCGCGTTGCTGTCCTGTGCCAGCTGGCCCTGAAACATCGGGTTGCCGGCCATGGTGCCGTAGGCTTCGTTAGCGGCATCTGCGCCGTTCAATCCGAGCGCGTTGTTGTAGAACGTGCCGGCCTGCCGACCCTCTTGCGCGTAGGGGTCCATAAGCCCCGCCGCCTGATCGTAGTAGCGCTGCTGCTGGCCGTAGCCCTGATCGAGCGCCGCCGTTGCCTTGGCGTCGGCGCGCATCAAGTCCTTCTTTTGCGCTTTGCCGCTCCAAGCGTCGAAAAAGCCCATGCGTGTGGCTCCTATCTAAGTGCGATGATGGTAGTAATGGGAATGCCGGCGGCGTTGCCGGTGCAGCCGACAGAAACGGTTTGCGCGGTCGAAAACTGAGCCCATGCGGCGGAGAACTGACGCGCCTCGATAGTCACGTCTGCGACCTCAGTAATGCCAGTCCATGTGATGTTGGTATGCCCAGAAGCGCCGTCCGCAACCGCCAGAATGAGCCCGCGCTGCTCGACATCGATAGACCGCGGCGACAGGTTGCCGACGCCGTTGATGAAGTCGCCATCGGTCGGGGTCAGGTTCTTCAGATGGTAGACCGCCCAAACCGCAATGCTGCACCGCGTTGCCGCCGCCCCGCCGGTCGCCACCACCACATCACCGCTGGTGCCGGTCGGCAGCGCCACCAACCACCATTCCGGTGATAGCGCGCTGTAAATCTTGGTTGCTGAAACGCCGTCTACCGTTACCGTCGCGCTGGCGCCGCCGACGTTGCTCACAGCCACCAAAATATAGCGCTTGGTCGACTGGTTGCCGAAGTTGACACCGGCAAACGTGTAACTAGTGAGGTTCGACGCGTTGGTGCCGGTGCCCTGGAACTCGGCGCTCAGCGTGCCGCCGCCGATGATCGCGCCGGGAAGGATCATGCGAGCGTAATGGTCCCGGAAACCGTCACCGAAACGTTTTCGCAGGACGAAACGGCGGAAACCGTGAACACCAGATCATCGCCGACCGCGACAGCGTTAGCGGTCGTGTGCGCTTTCACTTGCTCCGTCGTCGACACGCTGTTTGCCCCTCCGCCGAGCGCCGTGGTGTTGATCTTCGGTGTCAGGGTGCAGGTGCCGGTGCTCGAACGCGTCGTGACGCTGGTGATGGTCCGCGCCAGCGCCGCGTTAACCTCCACCCGGTAATCCTTCGCGTCGGGGAACTCGATCAACCAAGACTGCGACCACGTCTGTGTTTTCGACGCCTTGCCGGCGTTCGACGTGGTAAGGCTGTTGATGCCTTCCCCGACGCTATCCATCCAGCGGTAAGCGTGCGTCGACGGCGTGCCGTCCTTAGTCGTCAGCGCGCTCGATTGCGTCGGGACCGGCAGCACCATCAGGCGGCTTCCTTCTCGACTTGAGCCATCATTTGATAGAAAGCCCGCGCCACCTTGGCTGAACACTGCAGCCGGAACACGAAACCGTCTTCCTTCGACTGACCGAGCCGATACGTGACCAATTCGTCAACGCGCTTGCCCTGCTGCCCCATGCTCATGGTGCGCTGCGCTGTGAACGTGTGCCCGCCGTCGCGGCTCCACAGCAGCACCAACTCAGGGTCGATGTCCTGCGTCGCGCCTTGGCCGAGCCCAACGCCCTTTTCCACGTCCATATGCACCGAATGAACCGTGATCCGGCTCGGATAGGAATGCACAGGTGGCAACGTGATATCGACCACGAGAGGCGAACCAGCTTCATCGCCGAACGTGGCGCTCATTTCATACAGCGTGCCGGTCGAGCGGTCGCCCGCGATCAGCTTGCCGTCGAATTCGACCACCTTGGACACGAGCCAGCTTGATGCCTGATAGCTCTCCCGCGAGTGCCAAAGCCCCGTGGTCGTGTCATAAATCCACGTCCATTCAGTGGTCGAGATGCAATAGAACGTGTGCCCATCCTTGGTCCATGACGTGGCGCGGATGTCGCTTTTATCGGTCAGGCTCTCAATCGAGCGTTCCACGTCATGGGTTGAAATGCGCTTGGCTTCGTAGCCGGCAAGCATCCGAACCGTGCGATCATTCGCGACCCATGCCAGCGTCTGTTCGACGGTCGCAACGCTATCGGCAGCCAAGCACCCTATGTCGATAGCCGCCACGCGGGCGAACGGGAAATCAGCCGCCCCGGTGTTGCGCCAGAACTCCGTTGAAACTTCGCCGTATATCACCGCGTCACGCTGCAGGGCTGCCACCCGCACCACGGCGTCGGGGTTGGCGTCGGCCCGCTCATAATCGAGCCCATCCCACGCGCTGGCGTCGTCGATAGCGCCGATCTGCCACGTATTGTCCGCCGTTCCGATCACAAAGTAGCCGTCGATAAACGCGAGCGAGGTCGGGGCGAGCAAGTCGATGTCGGTGACTTGCTGGAACGTCGTCCGGTAGTAGTAGGCCAAGCCGTCGCAGACGATCATGATATCCGGCGTCGCGCGGCGGTTACGTTCGATGTAGACCGGCGCCGTCAGGCTGATGTTCATCGATCCGAGCAAGGTAACGACGCCCGTCGTCGTCACGCGATAGAAGCCCGTCCCGGCCACAGCGTACAGCACGCCGTTGACGACGATCTGCGCCCTGACACCGCCAACAGCATCGGTCAACGCGGCGAAGCCCTGCAACCCGTCAGACGCGTAGATCGCCCACGGGGTTTTGCCTTCCTCGCCGATCTGTTCGACGTAGCAATTCAAGAGCCGCGCCGAGCCGCCCTGCTTATAGCGCGCCCGGTTGGTCTTGTTGGTGAGCGCGATAGGCACAAGCGGCATCAAGTCGACTCCGGTTCGCCGGCCACGCGCCGCCAGCACCAGACCACCGACCCGTCGGTAATCTCGGCATCCGTGCCCGTAGGCCCGCCAGACGACGCGCTAGTGCCGGCCGTCGTGCATTCGTACAGGTTCGCCCCGTTGCGCACGTAGCGGCGCAGCGCGTAGGCCGTGGATGCCTGCCAGATGTCGTAGTTCTGTTCCCGGTCGCCGATGATCATGCCGACATCGGCATAATGCCCGGTGTACTTGAGCCCGGCGTCGAACCGCGAGGCCGGCACGGCAAAGAACGCCGCCGTGATCGCGCCCCACCCGTCGCTGGCGTCGCGCAGCAGCACGGGGCCGGGCGTCTTGCCGTATTCCTCAGCCAGCCGCACCGCGAGCATCGCCGTGATCGCCTGATCAAACCGCGCGTCGAGGGGCAGGATATCCCCCGACAGTCCTTCGGCTTCCCACGCGTTGACCATGGCGGTGAGCGCTTCGCCGGCATCAGCGATGTCTTGCGCGGATGGCTCGACAATCGCCAGCCGGCGCAGCGCCCGCGTCGCGAGTTCGGTCTGTGTCGCCATTTATTCGGTCTCTGGCTCGTTGGGGTTCTCAGCCTTCGGCGGCCGGCCGCGACGCTTGGGGGCTTCCTCAGCCGCTTCCGACGAAGGCGCGACGCCCAACGCATCGATTTCCCATTGCGGCACCGCTTGGCCGCTATACTTGGTCTTCAGCGCCTTCATCTGTTCCTTGGTAATGCTCATACGAACCTCGCTTCAAAAGGGGTTGAGGGGGAGGTTTCGGCCTCCCCCTCCTGTTACTACGCCGTGCCGCTCAGGCGGGTTGCCACGCGCGGGTCGATCAGCTTGCGGCCGTAGAGCATATCGAGGCGCCACTTGCTGATGTCGTTGGTGCCGTCATAGATCGGGATGACGCGGGCAGACATGCCCTTTTCCGATTCGACGGCGGCACCGTAGGCACCGGCCGGCTTCTCCATGGGCACGATAGCCAGCGCCATGGCGTTTTTGTGCATCAGAATGTTCTGACGGTAGGCGGTCGCAGCCGTGCCGACCACAGTCAGCAAGGCGTTGTCGGCGGCAACCGCGTTCACCGTCTGGTGCGGGCCAGAGATGATCATCGGAGGCGAGATGGTCAGCGCCACGGCGCCGGCACCCGACGAGTCGGCATCGGTGGTAACCACGAACTGCTGCAGGATGCCGGTCGTCGCCTTGGTCTTGGGGTTGACCATGTAGACGTTAGCAATCGTGAACACGTCGCCGGCCTTGGCCCAGCCGGTGATGGAGTTCGACGCACCATCGATGTTGAGCGTCTGCGTCCAAGTGTTCTTGGCCGTGTCGTAGGTCACGTTTTGGTTGGCACCGTTGACTGCCGGCGTTCCGCCGAGCGCACCAACGGTATGCACGGGAGCAACCTGCGTCATAAACGTGTCGACGCCGCCGATCATGCCGAGCGAGCCCGACTTGTAGGCATCCGACACCAGACCGCCGTTGTAGAGCGAGGTCTGAGCGCCGACGAGTCCCCAGTGATCGGCAACCGATAGCAGTGCCAGACGGTCAGCCTGATCGACCGACATCTCATCAAGCCGTTCCGGGCCCTTTGCGAAGTCGGAAAACGAGTTGATGGTCTGGCCAGCGGTGCCCGCCCAGTTGTAAATACCGCGATACGCCGTCGTCAGCAGATCGGCGGCGATGTGGTTGCGCAGCCGGATCATCGCCGGCTTGATGACGCGGGTGGCAAGTTCCTCAATCTTCAGGGTGAGTTCGGTCGAGTTAAACTGGAAATCGATACCCACCTGCTGATCGACGGTGAACGCCACCTTACCCTCGATCACGTCCTGCGTGCTGAGCGTCGCGCCGGAACGCACCGTGAAGTCGGCCGGGCGGCGGATGCTGATCGTGTCGCCGACCTTGTAGCCGTTGACCGACTTGGAGAACTCATCCTCGGGAGCGCGGTAAATCTTGTTGATCCAGCCGAGTTCGTTGTCGAGGATTGGCAGTGCTGCTTTGGCGATGATGTCGGCGGTAAGAGACGTGTTAGCCATGATCTATCTTCTTTCTCTGAGAGGGGTTCAGCCCTAGATGACGCCCATGCGCTTGAGGTGTGCGCGCATGTCGGCGACCGATGAACCGGCCGGATCGAATGCCGGCGGGGCAGCGGAGCCATTGAGCGACGGGGCGGGCCGGGGGGCCTGTGAAACTGCCTTTTGAGCGGGCTTTGACACCTTCGCCTCAAGGCGGCCAAACTCAACCAACGCGCGTGCAGGGTTGACTTCGAACATGTGAGCGAGCGAGTGGGCCTCCTGCAGATTCTTGCCGAGGTAGTAGGCGAGTTCGCCGGCTACTTCTGACTCGATCAACACAGGCGCCATACGCGAATGGATCGGCGTGGTGTCGGTAACCACAGCGTCGAAGTCGGGCATTGCCGCCCGCGCTTCTTCCTTGATGGCGTCCCAAGCGCCGACAAGGGCCGCTTGGGCCTGTGCCTGATGGCGCTGAATATCCACGTCGCGATCCGACGCCGTCATTTCCCTGACCTTGTGCGCCGTGCGAGCCGCTAGCGCCTCGTCCGGGTCTTGGATTTGGGAATAGTCGGGCGTGCTGCGCAAAAGCCGTTCGTTTTCGGCGCGAAGGCGGGCGGCTTCCTGCAAAGCCTGTTGCCGCTCGGACTTCATCGCCTGCCAGCGCTGCTTGTTCCGCTCTCTGCGGGCAAGCTCGCCGGGCGTCGGCTCTTTCTTTTCCAGATCGGGCGTCTGGTTCTCGCTCGTGCCGTCCGCAGCCTTCGCCGCGTCGGGGGTTACGCTGTCAACCTTTGCACTGTCCGGCGTTGCCGCTGCCGGGGCGGGGAGTTCAGCCGACTTTGCCGCGTCGGGAGCGGGGGCCGTGGTGGTGTCAGACATGGTGATCTCTCAACAAAAAACCCGCCTTAGTTGGCGGGTGGGTTTCCGGCGTTCCGGCCGTTGAACTCTGGCCGGGGCGGGGGTTCGGCTAGCTTCTTCATCTTCAACGCATTGTCCAACTCGACGCCTTGTACTTTCGCGGCTTCCTGCTGCGCCTTGGCGCCTTCCTGGGCGGCCTTGGCCTCGGCTGAAGCAACTTCGTGGCCCATCATCTGTTGCGCGCCCTGCATCTGCATTTCGGCCATCGGGTCGGGCGGCGGCTGTTGGGCTTGTCCCATGTCGGGGTTTTCGATCTGCAGCACCTGCGGCGGCAGCAGGACTTTCAGGCGTTCGGCCAGTTGCTCGGCGCCGTCGAAATCGAGGTTTTTAGCGATGATGTCGCCGGCAACCGCGCCGATCTGCGGCATGACTTGAATCAACTGGGTGAGCTGCTGCACCGCTTCGGCACGGCGCGAGGCGTAGGACGGGCCGAGCACCACGCGAACAGCGTCGTACTTCATCCGCGACAGGTCGTTGTGCTTCAACTCGACGCCGCCGAGACTCATCATCGGCTTGTTGATCGTCACTTCTTTCTCGCTGTCGTCTTCGGTCTGAATGCGCATCGTGCGCTCAGTGTCGTAGACCTTGGGCATCATCTTCAGCAGGATGCGGCCCAGATGCTCCAAGCTGTGTTCGAGGTTGTCGACATAGTGGTAAGTCGCCTGGTTGCCCTGCTCTTGGCGCGCGGCGATGGCAACGCCGGAAGTCTCATTGCTCTTGGCGCCGAGGGACGCGTCATACTGGCCCGTCGTCGCCTTCATGTCGTCGGACATCAACTGCGTCAGCTGGACAAGGCCGGCGGGCAGCGGCGCGGGCGTAACGCGTTCTGGTTTGGCGCCCGGTGCGGACGGGTCAGGCTCATAGGGCAGATACGGCGTCGCATCGCGGCCAGCGTTGTCCCACAGCCCCTTGAACTTGGTGATCATCTTGGCCGTGACCAGATACGGCGTCTTCGGCTGCTGCCCCATGGTTTCGGCGGCGACGCTGAGGAAGTAGTTCGACAGCTGCTGCGGCTCGCGCTGGAAACGCAGCACGCCATGGCGATAGGTGCCCTTTTCCAGCGGCACCTCAGCGCCGATGACCGGGATCAGCGGCAGATACTCACACGGGAACTCGTATTCTTCCTCAAGCTGCTCATGGCCAGACACCATGGTCATCACGACCTTGAACGTCTTGGCCTTGCGCGACTGCTGAACGAGCCCGTTCGCCTTGATGTATTCCAGCGCCTGCTTGTTGATGGTCGACAGGTTGACGACATCGCCGGTCGTCAGCAGCGCCACCTCCTGTTCGACTTCCTTGCGCCGCCAGTATTCGGCAACGCGCATCCAATCGCCGGAGCCCCAGACGATCTGCGTCGACGCCCCGCCCGCGCTCGGCACGGGGAATTCGTGCGTGGCGACGGCTTTCGGCCATTTGGCCTTGAACGTCTTGACCGGCATCGGCTCGGAGACGAGACACCACATCATGTCGCCACGGTGCGGATCGACGGCGCCGGGGTCTGGATACACCGACAGCGGGTTGACGACGCGCTTGATGAAGATTTCCTGATCGAAACTCTCGTAATCCTTGTAGTCCGTCGACACGCGAAACCAGCCGATACCGCAGGCAACGGCGTGCTCGACCGCCGTCGCGTACACATGCGCGGCGCTCGAATTGTACTGGATGCGACGCAACAGGCCGTTGGCGATCTCCGGGTCGCCGGCATCGTCGCTGCTGTCCGTCTCTACTTTGAGGATCGGCATGTTCTGCCGGATCGGGTTCGACACCTGCCTTAGAAACTGCTGCGAACGATTGATGGTGATCATCGGCCGGCCCTTGCGCTCGGCCTTGGCGGCGTCCGACCAATGGAAGCCGGCGGCAAAGCGCAAATCCTCCATCGCTTCTTTCCGGTTGTCCCGGTCGAAAGCGTGCGAGGTTTCCAGCGCTTCAACGGCTTCTTTAACGAGTTCGTCCATCAATCTTTAGCCCTAGCGCTGTAGAACTGGCGGTATGTAAAGTCTGCTTTGCCGCCCCGGCCTCCATCCAAGGCCGGCATGAACTCGCCCGCGTAGCCGTGCGCCTCGGCAATCACCAAATTGCGCCTGGCGCACTCGGCGGCTGCCGCGTCATAGGTGGGGAACACGTCCAGCCCATCAGCCGACCGCCCAGTCGAATGGTCGACTGGCATCGACCAAGCAACCCACACAGGGCCACGGGTGCCGCTCTGTTGTTCGATTGGAAACAATGGTTAAACTCCTAGCCAAGAGGCATTGGGCGGCGTAGCGCCTACATGCCGTATTGTTCCAGCGCCTTTGCCGACACGCCGTCTAAGGCGTCGACAAGCCGCTTGTAAGCCCCCAGAACGTACTTAGCCGCGACGCGGCTGCCTTTGGCGCGGCACTCGCGCACTTGAGCTGCAGCATCGCTACGCATCTTCTTTGTCTCGCAGGGTTTCTTCATCGAAATTGTTCTCCTTAGACGCCAAGCCAGGAGGCATTGGGCGGCGGGCCGGCCGGGCGGAAATCGCTATCCATCTGCACTTCCGCGTGGCGGATCATCATCAACCCGATGCGCGTCGCGCTCATCAGGTCATCGCGCTCTTTGACCAGCTTGCCGTCGACACGGTGGTAAAGCCGGAACTCTTCGAACCATTCCTTAAAGGTCGAGAACACTTTGAACCGGCCGGTCTGCATCCGGTCCAGCATGTCCATGAGCCCGGCCTCGACACCAAACCCGCCCTCCGGGTGCGTCGCGTGGTCGGGCAGCATGTTGAGCCCTTGCGCGGCGTACTGGGCTTTGAGCTGGTCGCCTGAACCCTTGTCGTGCTGGTAGCCGTCGTGCGGCCAAGCGCACGGCACCCAATCCCCCCACGGGCGAATAGCAGCGGCGTGGATGACCGGAGTCGTTTCCTTTTGCCGATAGCCCTTTGTGACGTAGATCACATCGGCGTCACGGTCCCATGCAAGGTTGACCGCCGCAAATGGATGGTCCCAACCAAAGTCGAGGCCGTTCACCTGTGCCCAGTGGCGCGGGATCGGCAACGGATCGACGGTGATGAGCTCTACCGCGATGGGGAACACGCGACCGGAACCCATCGTAGGGACGCCCTTGGCCCGCGCCTCGCGCTCATGAGCCGGGTAGCTGGCGTAAATGCGGTCCTTCTCTTCCCGAGTGTAGTGGTCGACATCCTCGATAGTCATGATCGTGACGTGCTTGGACATATCAAGCCCACTCAGCGCTTTTCATTGGCTGCATCACCCAAAAGGAAGCGGCTAACGACGTTCGACATGCCGAGCAACGGCGTAAACGTAATGTACACGAACTGGCCACGCTGGCCTCTGTTGGTTCGGGTTAGCCCCTCGGTATAAATATCTTCCGGGGGCTCCTCATCACACCATAAGGCGTCGATCGTCGGCCCCTGCCACTTCTCGCGGCCCTTCTCGTAAGCCTTGAAGTAGCAGAGCGCCTCGCCGGCCTGGACGTCGCCGCCGCCGCCCCACCTGATGCGGGCGTTATCGAGAAGGTTCGGGACACCCATCGCCCGGTCCCAATCGAGCAGGCAGTCCTTCGGGATCGTGCCCGTGCCCCACATTTCCTCTTTGGGAGGGTCGCCAATCAGAACGCGTTGCGGGTTGTCTCGCGTGCTTTCACCCGTCACGCCAGACGCCCAGATGATCGGCGCCTTGTCGAACGTCTGGCCTTCCCACCAATCGGGATAGCGGCCCGTCAGATGCATCGCCGTCTCAAAGCCGCCCGCCCATGTCTTGCCGAGCTGGTTGCCGGCCATAAACAGACGCTCGTGATGATGCTTGCCGGCGGCGTGAAACTCTTTCTGCTTGCCGTAAGGCTGGTAGAACTTGAGCCGGTTAGTGTCGCGGCGCCTTTTCGCTTCCGCTTCCAAGCGCTGCAAAAGCACCGGAAGCAAGGAGGGATCGAACTGCATCGAGCTGGCTGATAAGCTCGTCATCGGTGATTTCCTCTAGTGCGCCCGCCTTAACGTGAAGCTCCTTCGGCACGATGGCGGCGACGACCTTCAGGAACTCGTGTGGGCGATCTTCGATAACCTGATTGATCGCGCTCTTGCCCTTGGCTTCCCAGGCTTCGAGCATGTCGGCGAGGAAGCTGTCGGATAGCTTCTGCTTGGCGTTCTTCGGCCGCCCCTTGGGGTTGCCGGACTGGCCGGGCTTCCACTTCCAAGGTTGCATGTGTTCTGTGCGAGTTTTTACAGGCTTTTCCTGGTTGCTGCTCATACTCTTGATCCGATCAATTCAACAGTTCTCTAGTCGTGGTGATCTGTGCCGCTCTTGCCCTTGATGTGGTGAGGGTCGACGGCAGCGCTCGGGATGTCGTCACCAGTGTTCTAGGTATCTTGGTAATGACGGCAAATAGGGTTGCGTCGGCTAGTGTTGCGATCAGCGTAGCGCCGCCGGCTTCGGTGGTGGCGGAAAGGGTAGCGGCTTCCAGCGTAACGTTGAGTTCGGCGTCAATCAGTAGCGTTGCTGCTGCACTGAGCGTGAGGGCATCGAGCGTGGCGTCTAGTGTGCCGGTGATGCCGAGTGTGGCGGCAGACGATAGGGTTGCGGCGTCCAGCGTAACCGCGAGTTGCGCCCCACCGCCACCTTGAGCCGATAGGGTGACATCGGCGAGAGTGACACTCAGCGTGCCGGTGATCGTGGTAACGCCGGTCGAGGCAAGCGTTACGGCGTCTAGAGTAGCGGCTAGCGTGCCTTCGATGCCGTTGTCGGCGGTGCCGGAGAAAGGCGCCTCCGCAAAGGCATAGCCAAACATGCTACCTCACATCCTTCCACAGCTTGGCTTGAATGCTGGTCGCGGAGCGTACCCAATACTGCAGCATGTCGACGCGGCCGGCGGTGGTGGTCAGAACGGGGGCGGTGGCCGACTCGAACTCCCAATTGGTGCCGTAGCTGAGCGTTCTAGAGCCGGTGGCGTCCTGCGTAATGTAGATCACACCCGTCTGTCCGGCCTTGGTGTTGGTCGGGTTGGCGAGCGTGCGGTTGCCAGCGAGCGTGACGCCGAAGTTGATGCCGGTCGAAAAGTCCGGCGTAATCGTAGCACCATCAGTAAGGGCAACTTCGGCGTAGGCGGCCCAGAATACAGACGGCTTCAGCAGGCCGTTAGCCGATGCAGAACGGTGCTCCGCTGATGTCGCGGCCGACACCACCTGCCAGGTGTTAACGCCCTTGGCGATGCTGACGTAGGTTTTGCCGCCCGACGTGTCGCGGTAGAACAGGCCCATGGCCGCCGCCACGCGCGAGCTGTCCGGGCTGGTAGACCCGGTGATATTCACGTCCGGCGAGTAGAACAGGTTGCCCGTGCCGCAGGTGAGCGAGTTGGATACGCTCCAATCGACGGTGCCGGACGTAATGCTGACGCTGTTGCCGTAAAGGTCAACACGCGATTGCACGTTGGCACCGATGACGACGCCGATCTTGGACGTGCCGGCGCTGTGGGTAACGGTGTTGTTCGATACCGCGATGCGGTCGACGCGGTCGATATCGATGCCGTTGGTGCCGCCGAACTCGGTAATACGGTTTTCGGTGAGGTCGAACGAACCGACATTGCTTGAGGCATCGCCGCGAATATCGATACCGTCGCCGTTGGGCGAGGTGATCAGGTTGCCGCGAATGGCGTTGGTGCCGCCGGAGTTATCCACCTGAATGCCGATGGTGCCGGCATCTAGGATTTCATTGTCCGCCACCGTGAAGTTGCTGGCGTGAGAGACATAGATACCGACCGTGCCGGCATCGCGGATGATGTTGCCTTTGACGATGACGCCATCAGCGCGGTTGCTGGTAGAGTTGCCTTGCACCGCAATGCCGACCGTCTGGGCGCCGACGACGATGTTACCGGCGATGATCGCGGTTTTGGTCAACGTGCTGATCTGGCCGCTGACGTGATAGGGCTGATAGCTGATGCCGGTCAGAGCGCCGCTGTCGCCGACGCCGTTAACGGTATTGCCGATGCAGGTCAGGTTTTCGGCCTGCCCGATCTTGAGGCCGATGTGGATATACGACTCGATAACGTTGTCGGAAATCACCAGCTCGTAGCTATCGAGATAGCTGTCGATGACGCCGATGAAGTTGCCTTGGACGCTGCAGCCAAACTGAATGGCGCGGTTGCGCTGGATGTTGCCGCGCGTCTTGATGTTGGTGCCGGCCAAGAACATGAAAGACGAGCCGGCCTGCGGATCGGTTTTGATGGTATCCTTTCCGAAATTGTCGCACCAATACATGTGCGCGTCGGCAGTAGACGGCCCCGCGTTATAGATGGCGTGGCAGGTTTGGCCTGCGGCTGTATTGCCGTGGCCGCCGGAGGTGCCCACCTTGTTCCACTGGATTACTGAACGGGTGTAGCTTGAAACCAGCCAGCCATACTTGCCGTAGTTCTTGATCTCGCATCCAGTGACGCGATGATCGGCGCCGAACTGGCAGACGGCGTAGGCGGTGCCGGTGGTCGAATGCAGCAGATCGCCGTCGAAAATGATGTTTTCGAACGTGCCGCCGTTGGCCGCGCTGATCGTAGTCGCGGTCGCCGACGTGGCCTTGATGGTGACGGCGCCAAGAATGCCGGTCCAATGCGTGTTGGCGCGGCAGGTAACGGTAGAGACGAGATACGTCCCGGCCGGGAATAATACCTGCAGCCCCGAGGCATCCGCCCGCGCAATGGCGGCGGTATCGTCGGTGACGCCGTCGCCCTTGGCCCCGAACGCCTTGACGTTAGCGTGAAGCTTGCCGGCAACTGCCGGGAGCGTCAGCCGGCAATTCTTGGTGCCGGCGCTGAAGCTGACCGCGCTGCCGCTGTTGGAACTGGCGAAAACCTGCGTCCGGGTCAGCGTCGGGCCGGTCGTCGAATAGGTGCCGAGCCCGGTTTCCCATTCGTCCAGGGTCGCGTGCTGGATCGCGTACCAGCACGTATCATTGTTGGCCAACACGTCGCCGAAGGTCTGGAAGCCATTGACGGCAGCGTTGGCCAGCGTCAGCGCACCCGTGCCGGTGGTCGTCGAGGTGTCCTTGACCAGATCGCCGGTTACGAACGCCATTTAAGCGTTGCCGTCCGTCAGGGTGAAGCTGGAAATCGTGAAATCCTGACCGGCCGAGAATGAGGTATTAACGACGGTCATATCACCGCCGCCGCCGGTTGCCGTAACAGTGCCTTGCATGTGGCAGGTCGCGCCCGCCTTGATACGGAAATGCGCCGCCGTGCCGGTATTATCGGCCGAGCTGTCCTGCCAAGTGCCGGCCTTGGCCTTGGCGCCGCCGGACGCTGCCGCCATCCAATCGGACGGCAGGGTCAGCGTCGCCAGTACCGTACCGCTATCGGCGTCGGCGCAGGCGGTCGGCTTGGCGCCGGTCCTGATTTCCAGCGTCGGCGAGGTGCTGATGGTGGTTTCGATGGCGTCCAGGCGGGCGTTGCGGACGGCTTCGGAAAGGTTAATGGCCATGGGGTCAAACCATCTTCAAGGCTACCGCCACAAGGGCGAGTTCAGAAATCGAGCCGGGAACCGGGAGACGCATTCCAAAGAGCTTGGCGAAGGCGCAGGCGGCGAGCGCAATGGCGATATAGCCGAGCACTGTGCGGACTGTTGCGAAGGCGTCGTTTTCTTTAGTGGTCATCTGCGCTTATCGTTCCTGCTGAGGAAAGCCTTGGACTGATAGAGGCATTCGATAACGATGAGCGGGCCGATGACGGCGATGAGCAGCCAGTGGATGGCCATCGTTTTGCCCTCTGTTGCTGGAATGATCCGCCACATACCGCCAGCCGAGCCGGCGTGTTCAGGTGCCGTTAAGGGGCATCCCGGTATGGTCTGACGTGTGATGTGGCGGGTTGCGTCGGCGTAAGCTTAGTTCCGCGTACACCTAACGGAAAACGGAGCCCCGCTGGTAAGGCGTTGGGGCTCCGTCATTATTTCAGACATAGCTTGGGTATCGTGCGGCATGGGGGCCGCCGGGGGCGCGCGACAGGCATACTCGTTAGCCGTCTAAGAAGCGCCTCGTCCGAGATACTGAGTTGCCGAGACTATTGGGTGATTTGCTGTTGGCCGTCAAGGGTCTACGCGCCGCCTTCGAACCGCTTCTTCAACGTCTCGTATAGCGCCCTGTCAGCTTCTTCCTGTTTGCGGTACTCAGCTTCGCCAGCATAGGCGCGCTCAGCCTCGCGTATCATGCGCTCGTTGTATTCTTGGTTTGTTTCGTCGCGGTAGTAGAATACTTTTATAAAAACGTCCTTGCGGTCATAGTCATCCTCTTGATAGATGTAGCACATCGCGTTGTCGCGGTATTCGTCTGGGATTGACTCCAAGATGGCCAATAGAGACTTTGTGACCTTAAGAAGAGAGCCTTCATGATTAAGGCTACCAAAGTAGAACTGACCATCCTCATCGCCCCGTTGCAATAGGACGCGTTCTAGAACCTTCTTGCGCGAGGCCATCTGTTCATCCTTATTGGCCGTCAAGGCCCTAGAACCTTACGGCAACATAATAGATTGTGCCGGCGTCGGCTTCTTGGTGGGACACGACGCAGACGGCGCTATCGCGGCACTCTGGCGGGATGCTCGCAAGCATTTGGGTTAAGTTGCTGATAACGTCCTGCGGTCGAATGCCGGTGATCTCGAAGCACGGCTTGTACTTGCCTACGGTATTGGGAATCTTGAAGGGGGCAAACCTGATCTGCGGCGCGGTCATCTAGTCCACCTTTCTGGCCAGTCCTTGCGGGGCAGGGCCTCTAGAAGTTCTGCCACAGCTTCCATGTAAGTCGGGACCGGGCTTTTGCCGGTCGATATGCGC
>JACCDU010032753.1_pt1 | contig 36782 bp, 62 predicted proteins | sample 7446081 | NCBI WGS metagenome assembly JACCDU01 (sample SAMN15323447, study PRJNA562643) | freshwater metagenome | isolation source: river surface water | place: USA:Blue River Watershed | collected 2017-08-17
GCATCCGTAAATGTGTTCGCGTGGAACTGGTTGGCCGTTGCCGTGACGGTTTTGGTGACGGGCGTAAACGTTTCGTCGGTGCTGGTAAAATTCAGCGTGAACGTGCCAGATTCGTTTAGGCCAAGCCGAACGCCTTTGATTACCAACTTGCCGCCGCGCAAATACTTAGGCCAGATTTGATGCCCTATGTATGCCTTTGTTGGGCTGCCAACGCCAGAAAATTTCAACTGCCCAATGTGGCCTGAAAATGGCGACATTTTAGAGGCATGGTCATTCCTTAGCGTAGCCGCGAGGTCGGTTTTGAAATCGCGTATGCCCGCCGCCAACGCTCTTTCAAGCAGTCCCCAGCCCTCTGTTTCGCACGTTCCAATTATTTCGAGGCCGTAGTCGGCATCGGTGAGGAAGTAGCCAGAGGCGGATTCGTCGAAAGATGTTGGCGCATCATCGGTAAAGCAGGTATAGTCAACCTGCGACAACCCAACGAGCGTATCGAGACAAGTCAAAGCCATGTGTTCGTTTTTTTAGCGGGCGAGTTTCCCCGCCCGCCCGTGCTGTTTTTTGCTGCCTTTCCTTTATTCTCGCCGTTTGTAATTGGCGATGGTAGTGTATTTGACGACCATCGTCCCCGTAGTGCCTGCGAGCCGGATTCGGTGGCGGCGGCCATACATAGTTGCGCCGGTGAATCGAGCGGGGGCGATTGAGGAACCCGTGACGGTAACGCTGTCAATGCTCAGCCAATCAGAGCCGGACGCGCTGCCCGATTCGTCGAGGTTGATTTTGATGCTGCGCGTTCCTGAGACGTTGGTGAGGATGGTTCGGATGTCGAATTGGTATGCAGAAACCAACGAAAACGGAACCGTCAGCGTGTTGCTTTCGGTGTTTGTGATGGTATCGTTCCATGTCTTTGTGGCGAAATCATCCGAAACGCCCTGCGGGTCGGATTTTGTGAAGGCCACCGCGACGAAAAGAGAAAGCAGCACGACGGCGGCTGCGCCAAACGAGAAGTACTTTTTCATGTGCTTGTTTTTTTGAATGATGCAAAAAGCAAAGGCAGGCGCGGATGCATCCGCGCCTGCGATGGCTTACGAGCGAACGAACTTAACCACGCCTTTCGTGGTGTTGCTGTCGCTGTCACGTCCGTTGGGCGCGAACTTGAACCCGCCCATGATTCGCCCGAAAATGTTGTACTGGATTTGAATTTCCGTGTTCGTGTTGCGGTCGGAGCAAGACTCTTCGACCTCGAATATATGTTGCACGGGGCGAAGCGTTGTCCCGTCACGGTAGCGCAAAACCGGGTCATTGACCCAGAACTGCATTTTCTTGCCGGTGCTGCCCACGCTGATTTCTTGCGGCGTAGAACTGCCCCACGAGAAGTTCCAGAACGCGAAGGAGTTTTGCTCAATCGCAAACGTGGATTTGCTGCCCACGAGCGTATCGAGGTAGCGAGCGTCTTGGTAAATCACCGAATTGCCAAAGGCGCGCATACGCGCCTGATTTTCAGGGCTTTGCGCGTAGGCTTGCGACAAAAACAGTTCGTTGTAAAGGTTGTAACCCGTGAGCATGAAGTACGGGCTGCCGAGCAGGTTGTTGTTTGCGACGAATTGAAATTCGCCCAAATTGTCCCACTTGAAATCGGCGGCAGGAACCAGAATATCCGCCCCGCTGGTTGACCACGCATCGGGCAAAGCCGAGATGTTGGTTTGTGCTTGCGCTGCGATTCGGGCAATGATTGCCTCATTCAATTGTTTGCGGTTCGATGCCATCACGAGCGACATTGCAAAGGCCATCTCCTCGGCAAAAGCCACTTCGTTATCGCAGCGCGCAGACAAGACACGCTGCGCGTCGCCCGCGAGCATTTCGTTGTCGTAGTTCTGCGATGATGTTTCGGAATACACGCCCGCTGGCGTAGTGCAAGAATCGGGCGTAGTGGTGATGGGATTGTGCGCGCCGCGCAAAAACCACGCTTTCACGCCGCTGCAATGGTTGCCCGTGTAGACGCGCTCGAATCGCGCCCGATTGTTTTCGAGCAACGCCTGCGCGCTAAGGGCTGGCTCATTGAGTTCGACGACGGTGTGGTTTGGAGATGCGAACATCTCGCCCAAACGCACCAACGCCCGATTCATGTTACTGGCTGAGAAATCTCCGGCTGCCATGTTTTAGTGCTTGTTTTTTGTGAAAATTGCCGGGATTCTCGCCCGGTTTAGTTGTCGCTATCGAGTTGCGCGAACCAAGCCTTTTGCGCCTCTGCCGCCTTTGCGGGGTCAGTTTCGCGGGAAAGGTATGCGTCAACGTCTGCCTGCGTTTTGAAATTCCATTTGTTGCCCGGCTGCGCTTGCTTGCCATCTTTGCCCGGCGATGGGCTGCCTTTGCTGGGGTCGAAATCATCTTTCCCAAACAGTTTTTCGCCGAACGTCGTGACATACTTGGAAAACGAAACCGGTTTGCCCCACGAATCAACCAAAACATCGCCGTCTTTCATCAGGACGGGCTTTCCGGTTTCATCGAGGCCGATTTCCTGTTTTTCAAGCGCAGAGTAGATAACTTCCAAGCGCGCCGTTTCATCCACGCCTTCCACGTTCAACCGAATGCGACCTTCTCGCAATGCAGCGGCAGCCTGTTCGCGCACGACGGTTTGCACCTTTTCGCGTGTGGCCTGCGCCTTGTATTGGTCAAATTCGCTTTTCAGCCTTTCGTGTTCGGCTCGTGCCGTACCCATTTGCTCGCTCAAAACCTCTTTGAACGCTGGCAGTTTTGCCAGTTGCTCTTTGGTCAGCGCGTCGGGATTGTTGCCCGCGCCAGATGCCTCAAAGTGTTCACGGAGCGCGTCAAAAAGTTGCTCCCCGCGAAGCCCTGCGGTGTTTTGGTAGCCGGTCTTTTTCGCCCATTTCTCGAACGCGGCGCGTTCCCTGCGCGTGGTTTCATCTATTTTGGCCTGCCCATAGGCATCCAATCGAGATTTTAGCACGTCGGCAACCTTTGTGGAAAGGTCGTCTTCGCCGAGCCATGCGCCGTTTTCGTCCTTGAATTGGTTGATTGATTCGTCGTCAAGATTGAAGGCAGACGACAATGCCCCTAACAGTTTATCCATTTTTACAAGTGTTGGACACTCCAAAACCGCCGAGCGGCGGCCATGCCTTTTTGCGTAGGCTTACGCTTTTTCCTTCGCTGGCTCAGCGGGCTTTTTAGCCTCTGGCGGCGTAGGTTTTGCGGGCGCGGTTTCGGTTGTTGGGATGTACTTGTAAAGGTTTGCCGAAAATGGGTCATTCAGGTAAGCCTGCTTGCCCTGTTCGTCAACCGTTCCAAGTTCTGCGCCCGTCTTTTTCGAGACTACTTTGTAAGTCATGCGTTTGTTTTTTGCGTCCCTTGTTTCTGTGGCTTGCGACCTCGCGCCCTGTGTTCTGGTTGTTGTTGCCCTTGCTTGGCCTCTGGCGGGATGCCGTCAAAAACTGGCTGCCCGTGTTGGTAAAGCGCATAGCCGGTCGCTTCAAATGCAGGCACAAAACTTTCTCGAACGTATGCCATTACCGGGTCGCCGTCGCTGTCTTTCATGTGCGGGTTTATCATCCACACAAAGCCAGCAATCTTGCGCGCCCGTTCGAGATATTCGCCTGCCTTCATAGTTTTCAGAACTTTTTGAAACTTTATGCAAAGTTGAAAGTTTTTGCGCGATTCCGCAAAATCAATCTGGTAAAATCGTTTCGACAATTTTGGTATTTCCCTGCTTTCGCTGTACTCGATAGCCGTTTTTGAAAGGGAAAACGACCTCTTTGGCCTCGATTGCCCGAACGATTCTTTCTGCGCCCGCCGTGTATGCCTCGCGCATGATGTTGTATTGCAAGGCGTGTTCAACCTCTCGCCGTTGCGCTTGCACAAAGTCAACGCCCGGCATCATGGATGAAATCGGGTTTTGGCGCGCGCGATGCTCCTTTGCCATCTTCGCAAGGTCTAAGCCTTTGTACTCGCCCTTGTTCAAATTTCCCAAAAACTCATCGTGCTCTCGGCTGTGCGCCGTGCCGATAAGCCACTCGCCATCTTCGACTTCGTACACGCTGCCTGTCGGGTCAATCATCCATTCGCCGCCCTGTTCGTGCGTCTTGCCTTTAATCTTCGCGCCCTTGCGAAGTTTGGGAGCCTCTGCCGCTTTGAGGGCTTGCGACTTCGCCTTAGCGAACGCGCCGAACATTAAGCCAATGGTTGCGATTGCAAGCGGGATGCCGACGAATGGGATGCCAGACAACGCCTTAAAGATATTCACCGACGACGTGACAAGGCCGCTAACCTGTTGCACCGAATCCAGCAAGATAGCCGCCCGACGCGCCTTCGCCTCTTCTTTTAATGCCTTGTCTCGCTGCGCCTTTGCCGTCGCCAACTCCTTTTCGCGCAAGGCGACATTGTTTGCCAGCCCCTTTTCTTGCAGTTCTTTTTCCTTGCCCAAAGCAGATTCGAGCGCGTCAACTTCTTTTTGTCGTGCCGAAACCGTGCGCTCTGCCGCCTCGATTCGAGTTTGTGCAAGGCTTTTCAGGCTTTCCTGAATCTGCGCGACGGCCATTTTCATGCCCTCTTGTTGCTCTTCGTCGGTTATGCCGAGCATATCCCAAACGCTTTTGGGCTTATCCTCGCCGTCTGCCGTGTCCAGTCCGCTCAATTCGCGCTTGACGTTGGCGATTTGTTGCTTCAATTGCTCAATCGCCGCCGCGTCTGTCTCGCCCGTCAATGCGAGCGATTTTTCCAAGTATGTAAGTTGGGTTTGCAGCCGTGCGCGCTGTATTTCCCGGTCAAACGCAGCCTGTTCTTCCTGCAACTCTTTCTCGCTCGCGCCTTTCGATTTCAGCACTTTTAGCGTTTGCTCTTTGAAGATTTCGAGTTCGTCAATTTGCAAATCGCTCAGCGTCCTTTGGTCGGCAATGGCTTTTACTGCCGCGTCTCGCGCTTCTTTTTGCTGCTTGCGGCGCAGCCCGTTTTCAATCTCTGCCTGCTTTTCCGCATAGTCGGTAAGCACATCCAAAATGGCCGACATTCGCGCATCTTCTAATGCTACTTCTTGCTCAGCCAGCGTCTTTTTCTGCGCCAGTTGTTCTGGCGTAAGCCCTCGCCGCCGCTCGATTGCAGCCAGCGTTTCGGCAGCCTCTTTGGTCTTTTTTATCTGTTCGTCAAATTTGCGGTTCACGTCGCTCAATGCTCGCGCCTCTGCGTCTGTCTCGATTAGGCGCGTATTTTCAGCGAGCAGTTTGCCGATTTCCGCAAGGTCTTTTTTCATTTGTTCGGCGGCCTTTTGCGCCTCTTCTCTACGCTTTTGCTCAATCTCTCGGCCTATCTTGTTCAATTCCTGCAAAGCGGCCTCGTTTTCCCTCTGAACGTCAAAAAGTTCAATTTCGGCATCGCGCAGCCGTTCGCGCCCATCGAGGCTAAGACTATCGGCTTCTGCCTTTGCTTTTGCTCGCTGGGCGATGATTTCCGATTCTGTCGCCCCGCTCCTTATTAACTCTTCTAAACGCTGCTTTTCGACAAGCAACTCCTCCTGCGTTATAGACAAGCCCTCGCGCGCCAATTTTTCACGCCTCGTAGCCATGTCGTTCGACAATTGCATTGCCTGCCTGCGCGCCGTTTCGCGCTCAATTGCAGATAACGTCTCATCCTCAGCCGTGCGCTGCAATTGCTCAATCGCCGCCGCTTGCCGTGCCGTTGTCATGCTGCTTTCAATCATCGCTTTTTGGAGCGCGTATGTCCTGCGTTCGAGCATAAGCGCACGGTCTGCCGCGTTTGCTATCGCGTTTCCAAGCCCATCGAAAGCAGCAGATGCCGATTTAGCCGCACCCTGAAAGTCGCCGCGAAAAACCGCCAACATAGCGTCGCCGAGCATCATCAATCGCTTGACAACTACTTCGACAACCGCCGACATAGCCGCCATAGTTCCGCGCACGGCCTCTGTCACTTTCTGAAACTTGCCAAACCACGCCACTACCGCCGTCAAAACGGCTACTATTATGAAAATAGGGCTGGCTTTAAGTATGAGGTTTAAGGCTTTTTGGGCAACGCCCATGTTTTGCGTCCCCGTCGTGACTTGCTTTAATGCGTTATGGCCTTGCGCCAGTTGTTCTCGCCATTCACCAATTGTTTTCCCTCCAAGCGTTAGCGAGTCCGTGCCTTGTTTTAGCAGGCTGCGCCACGTCGTGAGATTTTTGTTTGCGGCATCTAACGCCGCCTTTTGCTTATGCACCGCGTCGGCATTGCTTTCAATCGCGCCCGACGTTTCATCAATCGCGGCCTTTGCCTCTTTCATCGAGGCATCCATAGCGTCGCCAATCGCTTTTGCATCAGATTCTACCGCCTGCAAAGCGTTCTCGATTCGTTCAAGCGAGCGCACGACCTCAGAATCGTCAAACGTAAATTTTTCGATGATTTCAGCCATTGCCGTCTTTGCGTTTTTGGGTGAAGTAAAGACCGATTGCCGCAAGCGCAGCGAGCAGCGCGTAAAGCCACGCGAATTTGTCCGCGTGTTCGGCGGCTGGTTGGTTTACTACGCGCTCTTTGGTGAGGTAGATAGTGTCCGCAACGGGAACGGCGATGCCGCGCTCTTTTACGACTGTGCGAAAGCGAATTACCGTATCTCGGCGGATTTCCAGCCGCACGGCATCGCCGACCAAAACCGTGTCTTTCCCGTCTGGCACGGCAAACCAACCGCCAAAGACCTCATTGGTTTGCTCCATTTCTGGCACGTTCACGAAAACCGTGTCTGAATAGAAAACCGTGTCTCGCGTGACTACATAAATGCGGCCATCTGGAAGTTGAAGCCGAGCGGCTTGTTTTGCCGCCCGGCGTTCAACCGAACAAAATGGAAACAGAAAACAGATGCCCAGCAACGGCAAAAATTTAGTCTTCATGTGCTTGTTTTTTCATGCCTAAAATTTCAGATACAATAAATCCTACCATATAAGATTGTGGCTCTTGGATTTTTTTAGAGAAAAACCTACCAACTATACTTTGTAATTTCCAAGTTACATGAACGGCTTCATGGGCTACCACCTCTGGCGTAAAGTCTGGCAAGATGACTGCAATCCTGTCATTTTCTTGGCGATTTCCGACTATTATGCTTGTCATTGCTGGGCGGATTTCTCCCATGTAATAATCAACTGAGTTTGCTTTGTATTCCCGAAACATTCTTTTTGCAATACTCGGTAGGCTTTTGCCAACGTAAACATCTAATTCAACGTATGTCGGCGATAACCTAATAGTTTTAAACCTCATGCTCATTGTGTTTTTTGAGCCTTTCCACGCGCTCGGCCTCTTCCTGTTCGGCCTCTGCGAGCATACGCAAAAAGGTTACAATGTCCTTTCGTAAAATATCCGCCTCGCCGTATGGCTTTACTCGAATCACAAATTCGATAGCGCGGCGCAGGTCGGTTTCTATCTTTTCTTGCAGCAAGACGGGATTTAGCCCCGGCGTGAAATAGTAATAGCCGACAACCTTTCCTCCTGCGCCCTCACGTCCGCGCTGATTTTGTTGAACGCTTCTTTGAAGCCGCTCACCGCACTTGCTGACAAGGTAAAAAAATCAATTTCAGACAAGCCCTCCGCTGCCCAGTCTTCGATATACTCTTCCGCCAGCCGCTCATCCCATTTTAGCGGGTCGTCGTCGTCTCTTACGACGAAGATAGTAGCGAGGTATAGGGCTTTGTTGAACCTCGCCCGGCTTTGGTCAACTATGCCGCGTTTTGCCGAGTTGCAAAGCAAAATAGCCTCTGTTCGGATTTCCGAAAACGGCCTATCTGCGCCGAGCAACTTTTCCAGCCCGCCGAATACCTCCAAGATGCCCGCGAAAGACTGCCCGAAACCGAACACGCTTTGCAATTTTTCGTATTCGGTGAAACGCTGAATCCCCAGCGGCTCGCCGGGGCGCATGACTTTGTACCGATGCCGGGACGTACTAAAATCCGTTAGCAGCCCGTCCGCCCCTTTGGGCAAACTCTTTGTTCCCATTTATGCCATTTTGTTATGTGCCAAATCGAGGAAGTGCGCGACGACGATAGCCACCACGAAAACCCCGAAAGATGTTTCCAAACTCCTTTCTGCTATAAATGCCGACCAAAACGCAACCTGCCCCGCGTGGCACTTTGGACAACCGACGGCGGCTTTGTAAACCTTCTCTCCCCAGTCTTCGCCAAGACTGCCAGCCTGCGCCAAAGGCATCAACCAAGTCGGCAGGAAGTCAAACGCCTCGCCAGCCGCGCAAAGGCAGCGCACCCAAACGAACCCCCAAAACCCTATCAAAATGCCGACCTCCATTTTTTTCTAAATTTTTTCTGGTTTCTGCTTGCACAGTAATTTCTGCTTACTCTATATTTGTGCTGTAAATGATTGGTTATGTGTTTTTGTAACATCTGTTGTTCATGGCCGCCGCTGCAAAGTGAGCGGCCTTTTTTTATTCCGGCAAACACTCAATTTCGCTGCCCGGCAAAGTGAGCGTAGGCAAGCAAGCCACGTTAACGTCAAACGTGCCGGAAATTACCAACCCAAAGTAGTCGTAAGGGTACAAGAAAAGCCCGCGCTTTTCGGCCTCGGCGAATGTGTACGGCTGGAAAATGCTGGGCGTTTTCGGCATTTGCCTAATCCTGCTCACGCTTACTTGCTGGTAAACGTCTTGAACTTCGCCATGCTCTCCCCAAAGTTTCGAGACGACATAGGGGATGGCTACGCCCGTCCATTCGCAATCGGTCAATCCCAACTTTTTGAGATTGAGCCAGCACAAAAACTGCAACTCGAAAGCCATGCGAAGGCGCGAGTTACTTTCTTGCACCGACTGTACCGAAACGCCGCCCGTGTCTTTGAAAAATCCGACGGCTGAGACGCTGCTATCGGGCATGAAAAATTTGTACTTGCCGTTATTCCAGCAGTCCGCGTCCGTCGTGTCGCAAGCAACCGGGTATACCTCTTCCCCGGTTTTGATTTGCGCGCCGTCTGCGCCCGTGACGTATTTTGGCTTTACGGCATTGACGACAACGCCGCCAAGCCGCTCCAACCAAGTCAGGGTAGCGAGTTTGTCACGCAACATTGCGCCAATTGCTTGTGTCATTTGCTCAATTCTTTGAAAAATTGATAGTAGTCTGTCAGTCCCTTGCCGCAACGGTCGTAAATCATCGCGTCAAAAACTTCTAACGCTGTTTGCTCGCCCTCCTTTCGGCATTTCTCCAAAAACGTCGCTTTGGTTGCCCATGCCCGCGTTTCATCGTAGCCGCGAGCGATTAGGTACGGCTCTAAGTAGCGCGTGTCCATCGTGTCGCCCTGCCAAATGAAAACAATCTGCAAGCCAAGCGACTTTGTTTGCCCAAAAACGGGCAATGAAGCCAGCAAAAACAAAGCAAACAAAATCTGTTTCATGTTCCCAAAATTTGGTTTAGGTATCTCATAATGCGCGCCCGGTTCGCTTGCGAAATCAACGCCCGCTCAGCGTCCGACGGCGCGAGAATGTTGCCGCGCTTGTTTTCATGCCCGCTAAGCATTGCTCGTGTCTTTTCGTCTGCGCCTTTCATTTCTACCGTTGCGCTAAACACGCTGCTTTGCACGACGAACGGCTGCACATTCGCCCACATCCTGCCAGTCCGCGTAAAATCCACAAAGCCAACTTGGTATCCTTTCTGTGCGCGCTCTCTGGCGTATGTGGGCGAGTATGGCGTAAACGGGGAGCCGCTCGAATCAATGCCCCGCTGCTGTATCCTAAGTTTTACGAGGGCTATTTGGTCAAGCGCAATCGTCAACGCCTCGGCCTCGCGGTTCGCTATCATTTCGGCCTTTACGCGCCGAAGGTTGTCTAAAAAGCCGCGAATCGTTGACATATCAAAGCAATGTAAAGTTTTCGTCGCAGCCTGCGAAATACTCCGTCCGTCCGTCAAACTCGAAGATACCGGTATTCAACTCTTTGCCTTGTCGCCGAGACGAAAAGGAAAGGCGCGTCAAAGCCAGCGTTTCGCCGGTCGTCACGTTTTCCAGTTCGACCACGCTAAGTTCAGCGGCAGACGAAAGGAAGTGGATAACGTAATCTGGCAAGTCCATCGTTTCAAATTTCAGACGCTCAACCGTGCGCGCCGAGCGCGTGATTGACTTGCCTTCGCCGTTCACAACGGCCTCAATTTCGCGCTGAACCTCTGGAATATCGAACACGGGGCAAGGCTCCAAAAAGAGTTCTTGAACGTACCCGTTTTGATACAAAACCTCGCCCCTGTCGGCCTCATTGTTGCCGAAGTTTATGCGCCACAAGTCCGGCACGTCCAATGTGTCGTCGTGCGAATCTTCCTCGTATGCCAGCGTAGCGCAAGGGTCGGCAGCATCCCATTCAAAAACGTAGGTCGTCTGCAAGGTGTTTCCCGTGCTGCTTTCTACGGTTATGCGAATCGTCGCACCTTCGTCGGCGGTCGTCACGGTGGCCGTCGTGTCGCCCGTTCCAATGCCTACCCATGACGCGCCGTCTCGCAATTCAACCAAAACAGACGTTGCCGTGCCGACCAAAAGCGATGTATCGAGCAAGTCGAGGTTTAGGTCTGCGCCGTCTTCGCTGCAAGCATCGAACGTGAGGCGCGCGCGCTCAAAATTGCCCCAGTTCGCAAGCCTTAGCACTTCGCTATACCTGTTGAAAACCTCCGATTCGTCTTCGGGCGCAGCGTAAAGCCAGACATACCAAAAGCCACAGTCAGGAGTTTGGTCTAAGTCTGAGCCGTAAAACGTGAGCCAGAACCCGTCGGCGTGTCGGCTCATTTCGATTAGCGCGCTATCGAGCGTCAGGGTTTCGGCAGTTACGATGTTCACCAATTTGAAAGTGATTGTAACCGGGATGAGTTCGGTCGCTATGTAGACTTGAAACGGGGCAAGGCGCAGCCGAGAAACGGGCAAGCCATAGGGCAGCGCATCTTGGCCGACTTGCCGATGCCTTTGCCAGTTCACCGTGTCGTAAAACGGTATCAAGTTGCCCGCGTTCTTAATCATGTCACGCCTGTTTTATGTTCAATGTCAAAATCTCCGTGAGGCTATCCCATTGCGCGTTCACCACTTCGCCCCAACCAAGCCCCGTGCGCTGCAATTCCGCAGCGTCAAACGCTTCGTCGAACGATGCCGAGAAGCACAAAGGCACTTGGATTTGCACCTGTTTTTTTCTTTTCCGTACCGAAACCGCAGAAAATGGCCCGCCTGAAAAATAGAAGTCGTCGGCATACATCCCATTGGCATAGTACCTTTTTACCAACTCCAAAAACGACATATCGCCGTTCAGGTCGTTGTTTGCCTGCAAAATGTAGGTCGTGCCTGAATCTTCGTAACAAGCAACCGGGCAAATGCCCTCTAACCCCGCGTCTGCATTGCCCCAAATCCCTGCAATATCTGTAATTGTTTGCGGCGGCTGGTGTTCTCGCGTCTCGCCTTTGTTCGCGCAACCTGCCGCAAACTCGATATACATCTCGCCAAAGTCCGCGTTGAAGTGCTGTACAAATGAAAACTTCTCCAACTGAGGCACAGTTTCGCTTTCTGTCCAGCGGTTTGTGCCTGCTATGTAGTCTGGCGCATCGGCTGTCCAGTCCGTGCCGTTGTTCGCGTCTTCGTACCACGAAAAATGTTCGAGGCGCAGGTATTTGTTCGCCCCGTCCACTTCGATAGACCAAAACACATTGCAGCACTCGCGCAGGATTTTTAGGCAATCCTCTAAGGTGATTTCCAACTTCGTCGCCTTGCCGGTCGCAGTCGGCGTTACAATGTCCGATTTTTGGAAAAACAGCAGTTGCGCGAGTTTGTCCGCCGCTTGCGTGTATGCCGAATTTGATGGGCTTGCGCCGCTCGCGTTATAGGAAAAGAAATTTGAGCGGATGCCGTCAATATCGCAGTCCAAGCCCGTGACAATTTCCTCCAAAACCTCCATGAATGACCGCCCATTTTCGAGCGTTTCATCCAAGTACACGGCCTCGCTTTCGTAGTCGTTCGAGCCGTAGCCGTTCGCCGTTGTCGTTTCTGAGAAGCCTGTGTAAGGTATTGAGCGCACCCAATCATTTCCGCTCACGTTCACCCATCCGCCGCCCGGCGGCGTTCCGACATGAGTAACCTTTTCGCGCATCCAAACCGTCGTAATGTCGCAGTTTGTCGAAGATGTGAAGGTCTTGACGGTAGATAGTGGCCGCCAGCGGGCGGTCGTGTGCGGCAGCGTGGACTGATAGAAATCTTGGTCTGGAACAGGCCAGCAAGCACCGTAGTAAACCAATCCAGAAAACAAAGGAGCCGTGCCAGAGTAGTTGCAGGTTATGGTTTCAACCGTTCCAAAAAACGGCTCCGCGTCTATGCGTGTGCCGTAATCGAGCAGATTGAACGTCTTTTTGATTTCGCCAACAAAGCAGTTGAAATCGTCGTCTGGTTCCGGCGTTATTTCCAGTTCGCAGCGGTCTAAATCCCAATCGCCCTTCGACAACTCCAATTTGCCCATCCATTCCCAACCACTGCGCGATATGGTTAGCGGCACGGAGGCGCAAGGGTCGGCATCGAACGCCGTTTTTAGGTATTCGTAATCTGCGCCACGAAACAGGAACTTGGTTTTTACTAAGCGGCGAAAAAACGCCGTTTCGTTCTCGCGTTCCCACGAAAACAAAAACCTGTCGTTTACCGGCGTTACCGTCGTGCCGTCGGCATCGAACGTGTATTTGCTTAGTGCTGCCATTTATTGCGCCCGCAAGTGTGCGGCGATTTCGTTGCTAATCCATGAGAGGTGATGGCGGCAGTTATGCCCGCCGCAATCCATAAAAGGGTCGTAAATCCGAGGCTTGCCGTCAAATTCAAGACCCGCCCACGACGCTATTTCCTTCCTGCTAAACACCTTGTTTACTCGCGCTTCGCAAAATGGGCGCGAAGTATCCATTAGCGTTCCCGAATACACGGCGAAGTTTAAGCCAAGCCGGTCGGCATACACGTTTTGCACCGACCTATCGAGACGCTGGAAAAGGTCGAACGTGTTGACGTTAAAATACCTTTCGAGCATCCCATTTCCCGGCGTTCCAACCAACACGCTGCGAAACAAGCGACGAAAGTCGGCAAGCGGCATCCGTGCGCCGATTGCGCGGTTCACCAACTCGGCCACGCGCTGCGCTATCGCTGTCGAGGAAAACAGTTTTTGAAAGTAACTGCCCTGCAAAAGTTCGCCCGTGTTCGTGTTAAAGCCCCACCGCAAAAGCGTAAGCCTGCGGGCTTCGTCTTGCACCGTTTTGGCTGGGGAAAGCGGTGCAAAATAACCCTCGTTTAGTTCGACATTCAACCCAAAAGCCTTGCGAATCAATCCCATTAGAGACTTTTGCAGGGCTTTAAAGAAGCCGTTTACCAAGCGAATCGCGCCGCCAACCTTGCCAAGATTGCGCGCTGAAAACTCGATTCGTTTGCCATCGGTTTCGATTTTGTCCAGCCAATCAAGCAGCCTTTCGGCGAAAACCGCTTGTCCAAGCCGCACGGCTCGCATTAGCGCGTCATGGGATTCCTGCGCCCACGCGCTCTGCTTTTGTCCTATTTCGTCAATCTTTGACATGGTTAAACCATCGGCGGCAGTTCAATTTGCGAACCGCCCGCCAGACTTATTTTTTCGACAATCGCTGCGACTTTCGCGCCAACTATTTCGCGCTGCTTCGTGTATTCGTATAGGTGGAAGTCCGGCACTTCCTTTTCCAGTTCGCCGAAAATCTCAGCCCAGTTTTCGCGCAACACACGGGCGTAGTCGGTAGGCGCACGGCTCGCCATGATTTGCGCCAACTCTTCCGGGCTTTTGTCGTCAAAGGGCAGCCACTCATACTGCGCCTCCAATTTTCGCACGCGCTCCGGGTCGTCTTCATTCATCTTCTCCCAAATTTGGCGGCGCAAATCGCGCACAACATCCCATCCTGCGCCGGAGTCTTTTGCCTCTTTCATTGAGGCTATCAACTCGCCAAGCGTCTTCATTTTTTTGTCTTTGGGAATGAAGACCGAAACGGAGAAGTCGCCGATTTCGAGGTACTGCGCGGCAACGCGATAGGCCATTTCTGCCGTGAGTTTCACTTTTTTGCAAAACGGCTCCAACACGTCGTAAACATCCTCCATCTGGTAGTTTTTCTCCGTCGCCGTCGCCGCGCCAGTTGCCCGTTCAATGTCGGCTGCGCTAAAAATGGCTTTCATCACGCGTTCTTCGGTTTTTTCAACCTGCCCGGCAAGCCATTCTGGGACGGCGATGTTTCCCTGCTCGTAGTGGTAGAGTTTCGCCAATTCCAAAATGTCGCCCGCGTTGTCTGGCAACACAAGTTGCAAAACCTCCTGCTCCGTCGTGAAGTTTGCGACTTTCCCGGAACCACCGCAAGCGGCGCACCGTTCGCCGTCATGCTCGCCGCCTCGAATGTATCCACCGTCGCAATGCCCGCCGTTGTCTTCGTATTGGCAAGGCTTCACATACTCATATTTTTGAGGCATTGCATAGAGCGCAGTAGCCACGTCTAAGTTAGACTTATGACGAATCAGGTCTTTCAGCACGTCATGCGCTGGCTCGAACCATGTCACGAAACCGGCGCGCTCGTTTGATTCGTCCACATAAGCGCCCGCGCAAATGGCTGGCGTTTCGGTCGTGCCGTTGCGATATTCGGATACAAGGAAAATGCGGTCTTTTGGCTTGGCCGACATGACGACCTCTATCTCGCCAGCCTCAGCCATCGTTTCGTCGCCCTTTTCGCGCGCGCGGGTCAATCCGCCCGGCTGATATAGGTAAAGCGTTTCGAGCGTCACATCGTTTCCATGTCGGTCTTGCTCGATTCGGATTTCGCGCCACAACAGCCATAGCGTCTTGCCGTGCATCTGCTTGAAATCCAGCACGTTAATCGAGGGAATGATAACGGGATAGGTAGCAACGTCCTTTTTTTGACCGTCTGCGCCGAACACGTCGTAACGCTCGAACAAAATCCATGCGTTTGGGTCGGTTACGCCAAGATACTCCAACGTGTCAACCGCCCACTCAAAAAGCGTTTGGTTGTTTGCGAAGTCGGCCATTTGGCCGTTCAGCCTTTGCATCTTGGATTCGTCGCTGCCGGTCGCAACGATTTTCACGCCCGGAACGCGGGCTACCTTTTGCCAGTATTTGCGCGGGCGCGCAATGGCGTATCGCGTGAGCGGGTTGTATAGGCGGACGCGCTGCTTTTTTTGCCCGTCTTTCTCGAATCGGCGGTAGCGCGTAACTTCCTTTTCTTGCTCTTTCGCGCCACCTGTTACTATCATTTTGGCGAACTCGGCTACCTCGTTTGCGCGCTGATAGCCAGCGTGACGGGCATCGGCGGCGACGTGGCCGCGCAAAATTTCAAGTGCCGTTTCTTGTTTCATGTCGCAAATTTAAAGCAAAGTTACACGAATCGCACCCGATTTTGAGGCTGAGAGGCTTTTGTTACCCAGTATCTCGCCGCGTCTATGGCGTGATTCCACTGGTCTATCGGCTCGCCGGTGGCTGCGTCGTTTCTGCGGTCACGCTGCCACTCGTAGTTGTCCAATTCCGTTTTTAGGTTTTTGCTACGCTCTGTGACACAGATTTCATAATTCAGCATTAGGTCAATGCCCGCCTTAATGCTGCCCGCGCCCTTTTTCGCGGCCTCGATTCTCGAAAACCCTTTGCCGCGAAGTTCCGCGATTGCTTCGGGGTTGTTGTCGGCCACGATTTCCGCGTTTGACGGAACCGCAAGACGGCGCATCAACTCAGCCCGTGTGCCGCTTGTTAGGTTGTTTTCGTAAATCTGCTCATCCAAAAACAACTTTCCAGCCTTTATGCCGCACCGAACCAATGCCGTAGGGTCGGGATAGAAACCCCAATCGAGGCCGTAACCGACACGGCGGCAGTCGTTTGGAAATTCTGTGACTATGGAATAGTTTGGGAACACAAGCCCTTGTTTTAGGCTGCCCCATTCGCCCATCGCGTAAACAGCCCATTCGTCGGGCTTCTTTTCGCGCAGGATTTCAAATTGCCGCGCTTGCTCAGACGGGCTAAAATGATTGTCTAAGTATGTGGTTTTCAGGCGGAACGGCGCGTAGGATTCAGATTTAAAAAAGTAGTCGTGAATCCAACTGTCTTTCGAGACAGGGTTAAACGTGAAGTGTATGTGGTTGGGAGCAAGCGGGCATCGGAGACGGCGGTCTAACTCAGTGAAATCGCTTGAAAGGATTGAGCCTTTGCGGTCAATCGGCTCTTCCAACCAAACATCCGTAATATCGGGGATGGATTTCAGTTTGTCCACGTCGTCCAAGCCGCCCGACAACAGGATGTTTCCCGTCGGGCGGCAAACGATGTCCATTTCCGATTCCTTCACATGGAAAATGCTTTGCCAGCCGTAACGCTCAATCAACCCTTTGAGCAAAAGAAACTGGCTGTCTCGCACCTGTTCGCGGTACTTGCGGGCAAACAACACACGGCAAAACGCGCCGGGTTTCATGCATTTTAAAAGCAGTTCGGTAGCCTTCCAGTCGGATTTCCCAGAACCGGAACCGCCGTACAAAATTTGCACACGCTCAGGCCGAAACTTGTTTTGCAGATAGCAATCGTTCACCACAACGGGCGACACGCCCAGCGTTCGCAGTTTCGCAATATCTTCTTGCGTAAACTTCGCGCCAACGCTCGCGGGGATTAGTTGCACATTCATTCACCGCGCAATGTTTTTAGGATTTTCTCGGCCTGTTCCGCTGTGAGTTCTCCAAAATTCGCGTTCACTGCTATCGAGCCGCTTTGCTCAACTTTTTGCCTATCGGCGAACATTTCAGGCTCTAAGCCTTTGAGCGCGAAAATGACAGCCGTCGGATTTGGCGCAGTTTCCGCTTCTTTTTCGGTTGTGGCTCTCTCATTGGTAAGCGAGCCTTGAAAGGTCAAATCTTCGACAGTCGTCGTTTTAAGAGTTTGCCCCGCGAGCAACCTTTGCAGGGCTGTTTCAGCAAGCGGCCTAATCACGTCTTGCCAATACACTTGCCTTTGGCGCTCTTTGGCTTTTTTATACCGCTCGGCAAAGTCGGCGTTTTGGCTAACCCAAAGCCTAAAAGTGCGAGAATCAATACCAGCGGCGGCGCAGCAACTTTCTACGGTCGCGTGTTGCGATTCATATAACTCACAAACGCGCTCAACGATTTCGGTGCGCTCCGGGAGGTTGGTCTGTAATTTGGCTGAGCCTTTTTTTACGCCCATGTTTTACGGTTTTAAATCCATGAACTGCCAGCCCTTCGCGTGAAGGTTTGGGAAAACAGGCATCGGGTTTTCCTGCGCGGCATTGTTGTAACTGCCGGTTTGCAGGTAGGTTTCGTCGTATTCGCCCTCTACCGTATGCCAGACCAACTGCCCAATCGGCATACCTGGATAGAGCAGCGTCGGCATTGTAACGCGGATTTCCAGCGTCCAATGCCCGACGAATCCCAAATCGCCCATGCCAGCGCAAACGTGCGATTCAATGCCCAGCCTGCCGAGGCTGGACTTTCCCTCCATTTGCGGCACGGTATCGAGGCTGGCCGTGTGTTCTACGGTCACGCCGAGATACAGTTTCCCCGGCCACAGTTCAAACGCGCCATCATCGTTGGTGTGGACTTGTCGAAACATGGGCGCGCAGTCCGCCTTTGTGTCCACATATCCCGCGCCTGTTTTGGACAGCACGAAAAGGTTTTTGCCCAAGTGCAGGTCGTAACCTTGTGGCGTTAGGTATCGCGGGTCAAACGGCGACACGCTAAGCGTTCCCCGCTCCATCCGCGCGAGGATTTCTTTTTTCGTTAGAATCATGTGGCAAAGTTACTGTTTTGCCACAACGAAAAAAACCCGCGCCGAGCGGGTCGGAGCGGGCGGTGGCATCTGGCGCGGGCTGCATTCAAAAGTCATGAAATTTTTGTTGGGTGGCGGAAAAGTTCAAGCCCTGCGCTTTCGATGGCGGCGATGGCGAGAGCGATGTCAGTCGCTTTATCAAAGCGACCAGATCCTGCGATTTCGTTGCTGTTGTCGTCTTTCAGGATGGGGTTTGTGTTTTCGGTGAACCCGAATCCAACTTTGACTTTGCTCCGTGTGATTGCGCCTTCGTCGTTGACCTCGTGGATAGCGGCGATCATGTTTCCTTTTCGGGTGTACTCAAGTTCAGTGATGACTTTCATTGTTGGAGATTTTTGATTTTTCGGCGGGCGTTATCGCTGCGCCGTTTTGATGATACAAAGATAATAGCGCAGGAATTACTGTGCAAGCGAAACGCGAAGTTTTTTCAAAAAAATTTCTCGCGCCGCGCCAGCCTGTTAGGTCGTTGTAACCACGAGCGGGCGGTGGCATCTGGCGCGGGGTTTTTTATTCTGGGAATTCCCGCTCCCAGAAAGTCGGCTCGTCCCGCAGTTCGAGCCAGAACCGGGAAAGCAGCGCGTGAAGACGCGCCTGCTCGTCTGTCCATGCAAATTCGTGTTCACCGCCCGCGTCTCGTTGGGCTTCGAGGATTTCCAACGCCTTGCCGACAGCGTGGTAGGCAAGCAGGCACTCGTCGCGCCCCGGCATGTCGTGGCCGAGCGCGGAGAGCGCGATTTGGAGGCCGCGCTGGACGAGCGTGGTGGCAGGCATGGGATGCGCCCGCAACTCAGCGATGGTTTCAGGGAAAAACCTGAAACTCATCGTCACCCGGTTGCCCTTGTCCGGGTTGGACGGTTTTCGGCCTTGCCCTCTGCCGGGGCCGCCGCGCTGAGATTTTTCGCTCATCTTTGTGACTCGTTTTAAGATTTGCCCCGGTGGATGTTCGCGCATCCGCCGGGGCTTTTTTTGGTTAGAGGCTTTCGATAAAAGCAAGGGCTTCTCGTGCCTGCTCATCTGTCATGCCAGAACCATAATCACTCACATTTTCCTCGTTGATTAACCACCCGTAAAATGTAGGGTCGTTTTCTGCGCAATATTCCACATATGCTTTGAGCGTCATTTGCTCGGTTGCACCAGTGTCAGCCATTGCATAGGCGTGATTTTCGGCGAGGATTTGGCGGGAGAAATTTGCGTCGCGCATCGTTTTAAGATTTTTGACTTTCAGCGAAGCGGAATTGCTTTCGCTGTTTGATAGGTCAAAGATACGCGCTTTTTTGTTTTCGCAATACGCAAACAAAAGTTTTTCCAAAATATTTTTCAGGCGGCGCGTAACTCCCTGAAAATCAGCAATATAAAAACGCCCGACGTGCCTTTGCGCGCCGGGCGTTCATCATTTACCAAAGAACCTAACCCTAACCTTTCTTCTTTGGCAGCCGCTCGACTGTGAGGCCGCCGGAAACTTTCGGGCTTGCGTCGCCGCGCCAGCCTGTTAGGTCGTTGTATCCGCGAGTGGGAGGCTCGAAGTATTCTACGCCCGGCTCGCGCTGGTTTTTTTTGACTGCCTTTTCTTTCATGTTCGATGAGATTTAAAAAGGGCGGCGAACAGTCAATCAAGATGCCCGCCGCCCAGTATCAAAACAAATTCTACCAACCCTTTCAAAAGGCAGCAGGCTGTTTTTAGGCAGCCCGCCGCCGATACGACGTTAAACTTTCTTCTTTCAAAAACGCTGTCAGCCACGCCAGAAAGTCGTCTGTGCTGCGAACGACAAAGTAAGTGCCGCCAGCCCGTTCAACTTCCTGCTTTCGCGCTTCCTGCCACGCGCTCAGCCTGTCTTTTCCTGCCTTCACCTCGATTTCCACGTATCGCCCGCGCAAGCAAGCGAAAATGTCGGCTGCGCCGCGCGTGGTTGTCGAGGTTCGGCGGATTTGCTTCTTTTCGTCCCAGATGCCCGCGTTGTTTATCCGCGTCGCCATGCAACCAGTTTGCAGGGCGCACACGCGCAGAATGTTCGCAGTTATCTGGTTGGCCGATTCCTGTTTCGTCATTCCGTTTTTTGCGCCTCGCTCGGCAGGTAGTACACAGCATATCTGCCGGGAAACCCGCTTGGCGAAACAAATTTAACCGATTCTGTCTGAATAGGCCAGCCCTCCTTTCGCAGTTCGGCGATTCGGCTACGCAGGCTGGCACAGTCGAACATTTGCAGCGAGCGCATGAGGTCAAGGCGGATGCCTTTTTGCAAGGCCGCCAAGATTCTGCGCTTGTGTGTGCGCGTTAGGTCGCTGCGTAGATTCATGTGCAAATATGCGACGCGCAGTAATTCCCGCGCAAGTTTCATCGCGTTTTTTTTCGCATTTTTTTCACCGTCAACCGATGCCCGCGAATTTCGAGCGAAAAAACGCCAAACCGGGCGGCAATGCGAAAACCTATCGAGGCCGAGCCTGTCTGATTTTCGGCCAGCCAACTGGCTAAAAAATCCCAATCGCTCGCCCATTGCGCCCAGATTGTCGAATCCGACGCGCCGGGCTGCTCGATTGCGTAATCTACCCAACGCGATATTGCCTTGCACAGTTCGCGCTTTTGCGCTGTCATGTGCGAGGCGGACTGGCCGAAAAGTTGGATGCCGCGTTTCATGGTTGCGATTTTTGGAAGTTGGCCGCCATATAGCATTGGCAGTCGGGCGATTCCGAGCAAAACCAGCCCTTCAAAACCGCCTCTATTGTTTCGGGCGGCAGGTTTCGCAGACGGGCATCGCGTTCTGCATTATTCGAGTAGTCGGGCGACGACGGGTCGCAAAAGCGGCACGGTTCGTTTTTGGAGTTTTGGCTCACCTCGAAAGACGCGAGAAAGCCGAAATACTTGTCCCAGAGGTCGTCGCTCATGGCAATCCCTTTAAAATTTCTGAACACTTGGCGCAAAATTCGTCATACTGCTCTGCCGAGTATGCATAAACAGAAATACCCCAAAGCACATAGCAAGTAGCCGTGCCGTCGTGTTCGATGCTAAGCGAAACCCCATCATTGTCGTATTCGACAAAATCTAATACGACAGGCGCTATATCAAGACGACGGAAAAACAGCCTAAGCGCAGTTTGTCGCTGCCACTTGTTTCGCGCCTTCAAATTCTTGTTTTCGGCGATAAGCGCGGCGAGTTCGTTTGCGAATTGCTCCAAATTCATCGTTTTGCACGTTTGGGATATTTCACCTGCGCGGGCGCGCCGCCGTAGGCGAGGATGATGAGTAGAAAAATGGCGAAAAGCATGGTATCGGGTTTTAACTGTCGCCTGCCGCCAACCCGCTGGGCGCGGACTGCGGTAGGCTTGGAGTTCGACACAATTAAGAAGTAAATAAAACACCACGCTTAAACTTCGTGGCGATTCCAATTCCGTCCAAAACTTCGCTCAAAAAAATGAGTGAATCTTGGTGCATTTTGAACTTGTGTAGGTTTTCTGGCAGCCATTGTTCGAGTGTGTTCCCGTAGGTTTTGCCCGCACCAATCCAGTCGGCTACCATTTCGGCAACGTAAATGTCTGGCATCCGCAAAACCTCAATTTCGCCGCCTCGCCCGACCGAAAGCCAAAATTCAGGATGGTGCGGATTGTGGTTTTTGTGATGATTCCAAGCCCAATCGAAACAAGTCTTATTTCCTGATTTTGTCTTGAAATTCCACCCTGAATACCCAATCGCTTCAATCCCCGAAAATTTGGACAAATCGTGCATCCAGAGATTGTCCACAAACTCAAATTCGTCAATGCCACATCGTTGAGGCAATTTCTTGAACAGTTCAATACCAGCATTGAAAACCTCGATTTTGTGCGGAATGACAACCTGTTTTAAGTATCCTTCCGTGCCAAACCAAATCGAATCATCTGCGTAGCCAAAATCTTCTACGCAAAATTGCCCGTACAGGGCATCGGTCAATTCTTCGGGACTACCCCAATTTGTCTCTTTGCAGAATGTTTCAAAGAGGCGAAAAAACGACGGCTTGTTATCCGTGCGAAGTCTGTAAAGTCGTTGATTCATAAGTATAAAAAATGTGTCGAACAATGCTTTGCTGTCCATGCCTTTCAAAGCCCACCCGCAAATGCTCAACTCGAAAGGCACGGCAGCAAAGCAGCCGTTCAATTTGCCGCCATCGCCCGAATCTGGGCGCAGCGAAGTTACTTGCGACGGGATGCCCCGCCTATCGAGATTAGATTGCACATTTCAAATAGCCGGTCGTGTACGCGACTACCGTAGATAGCCTCCAACTCGGCCACGCTTTTGTTTGTCGTAAAGTGCGTTTGCACCCCGTTGACTTCAAACCGCCGATGCCGAGCCAGCAAGGTTTCGCACAGCACCTCGATACGATTGCCGTAATCGTGCAGCACCGTTTTTTCCTCGCCTAAGTCATCAAAGCAGCGATTTCCTGCGCGATACTTCGCCAGCCCGTCGTCGTTTCGTTTGCGCGCCGCCTCAGCATCATCGAACACAGACGCGCAAACGTTTATGTCAAAAATTCGAGGGCTTCGCATTTGCTGCAAGCACATCCGAACAGCGCGCATGGCGAGCGTTTTGCCAACCCCGACGCTGCCGAGCAAGCCAACGCCTTTTTCCGAGTCAATGCCGTCGGTTTCGTCTTTTGCCAGCCATTGCGACAAGGCGACGAAAACGGCTTTGTTGCTGTCGTCAACCTCCAATTTGCGGTTTTGGCGGATTGCCTCGGCTGTGAGGAAATTGAAAAGCATAGCCTTCGCGTCTTTCAGGCTTAGGCTTTGCTCGCGCATAGTGGCGCGTTCGTCAGCAGCGCGCAGGCGCGCCGCGTATTCGGGGCTTATCTGCGTCGGGGATGGCGCAAAGCGCGCGACGTGTGCAGGCCAGTTTGGGCTAAGTTCAAACCGCTGCCCATCGAATTCAACGGCGTATGATTGTAACGCCGGGCGCGAATTTGTCGGCTGCGAATACCTCGCTTGCGCCGGTTCGTTTTGCATTTGCTGCATTTGCTACGTTTTTGGCTTGCTCTGCGCGCCAGCGGGCGGCGCAGAATGAGAAAAAGTGTGCGCGAAATTCGGCGCGGTTCGGATAGTTTTTGCCAGAAGCCGCTACCTCTAACCTCCACGCGGCAAGGTATTCGCCGAATTTCTCGGCAGGCACTTTGCGCGACATGATTACTGCCTCTTTTACCGTGTAGTCGGTTTCGAGGCTTTCCAGTTCGGCGTTTACATCCAAAGGCCGCCACGCCTTCATGTGCGCGGGCGCGCTTTTTTTGCGCGGTTTGCCGAGCGAAGACGGGATTGGCTCGGCACTTTTCACGGTCACGACCTTTACGCCCAACTCGCTTTCGAGCATTTCGGCGAAATCGTCGCCGAATTTGTCGCGCCGCGCCCCGGTTGAAGTTGTTGCCTTTTTCTGGACTTCTAAGGCAATCGTTTCCCGCCTTGCCGGTTCAAAAACTTGAACTTCAAAATCGGCGGTCGTCGGCGAAAATTCATTTTCGCCATTCTCATCTGAATTACTAAGTGTATTACTATACTTTACTACTCTGTTCCCGTTTTCGGGAAGTCCGCTTTCCCGTTTTCGTGAACCTTGTTTTCCCGTTTTCGGGAAGTCCGCTTTCCCGTTTTCGTGAAGTCTGCTTTCACGTTTCCCAAGTATTTCAGGCGAAATACGAAGCCCGCGAGAGCGACCATCGAAATAGATTTGCTGGACAAGCCCGCGCTTTTTCATGCTCGTTAGCATATTCGCCAGCCGCCCCTCTGACACGCCTATAAAGTCCGCCAAATACTCATTCGAGGCATAGCATCCACGCCCTGAATTATCCAGCGAATTGATTTCAACCAAAAGACACTTTTCTGAAAGTGACAAATCGCCGTTTAGCCAAATCTCTTTTGGTATCCATACGCCCTCAAATTGCCTGTTTTGGTCTGTAAATTTTCCCATACGAAAAAAGAAAACGCCTTTGGGTGTGGGTCGCTGGTTCGGGAAAACCAAGCGAAAGCGCGGAGACTGTCGCACTTTGCCCACGCCCAAAGGCGTTTGTTTAGTCTCTATCAGTTGCACCTGTTCCCGCAGGTGGGCGCGTTCGCCACGACGAAGTTAGGGGTTTGGCTCCAAACCGTCCAAGATTTTGAACCAAAAATCTTCGCCCTCTGGCGAGAAGGCGAACAAAAACGAAGACTTAACAGCCTTATGCGCGCTCGGCCAGTATAAGTCGAGCGCTTGCTGCCCGTTAATATCTATAGCGTTAGCCCTCGCCTTGTCGCTCCACTCTGGAAACTCGGCGAACCACTCAGCGGCGGTTTTAAATCTTGTCTTTGCCATTGCCAAAAACTGTGTTGATGATGTAAGAGGCCAGCCAACAGCCAGCCATGAAAAGCGCGATGATTGCCACCGCTTCGCCGATATAGTCGAACGGTGGCGCGTTTTGGTATCCCATTGTTTCAAATTTTGATGCCACAAAGATAAGGCGCAGAAGTTACTGCGCCAAACATCGGGCGAGTTTTTTTGCATCGAAAACAGCGCGCCCATACCTTCGCACCGTTGTTTAAAATACGAATTAAGCGTGTGGCCGCCTGCTGGAAAGTGGGCGGCTTTTTTATTTACCTGAAAATCAGGCAGTTACGCTTGCTGGCGAGATTTTTTGAAAAAAAGTTCTCGCTTTGCTTGCACAGTAATTCCTGCTTGCATTACCTTTGTCCTATCAAATTCACAACCAACGCCCGGCGGGGCGGCGAAAGCGAAACGCATGAAAAAATGAAATTAGAAGCAGGGCAGGCTAAAATTAGCGACACCGGTGAGGTGTTGCTAATGTGGGGTGGCCAACACAAAGTGTTGGCCGAAAACCTGTTGTCGTTTGAGGACAATGAGAGCAGTTGGCATTTTCAACCATCCTCTTGGTTCTCGAAAGACGAGATACGGGAGGGAATTGCCGCCACGCACCCAGAACTGGCGGATGAAATCCAAAGGGTGCAACACGGCGTGTACGCCGTTCACCAAGCGTCGCTAATGTCAACCTCAGAGAGGTTGGCCGACTACCTCTGGACGGCTTTGTGTTGCGGCAAGTCATTGGCACATGGTGAACGCCCACTTTGGGCGTGGACATTTGACGAAGGCGACGATGAAGTCATCGGCATAGGCTGGTTCAAGGTCTTCACGACCGAATACTGGTTCGCTGTTGACGACGAAGTTGTGTCGTCAAAAATCCTGTCAAAAGGAATATTCCGGCGTGAATATTCCAAGTGGCAGGAAACCGTGCAGACCGAATTTTCGGTCGGAGCAGTTGAGCCGCGCTTTTTTGTAGGAGAAACCGACGGCTCAAAAACGCCGGACGGACTGCCAGCGTACACATGGCACGAAGCCGAAACCGCGTAAGCGGTCTTGCGGAGATTTACCACCCGCAACTGATGAGGCAGGTACCTTGTTTGTCAAACAAAATGGCACAAATAAAATCAACGCTGGGGTTTATTGCCAAGACCGCAAGTGGCGAAATCCCGGCTACAACGCTCGCCACGCCGCCAAGCGTAAACCGCGAAGGCGTGGTTGAAAACGAGCCGCCCGCCGATGGTTCGCTCTGGCTGGTAAACGCCCGCGTGTTTGGCGCAAGCCAACGGCCGGACTTTATCCAGTTCGACCCCGCACAAACGCAGAGGAACGAAGCAGGCGAGGCCGTCGCGCAAGGCGGGTTTATCATGCGGGACGGGTCGGCGCACACATTCTAAACCGCTTGAAAAAAACCGCGCAGGCAATGCCCGCGCGTTGGTTGGCGAACGGCTGAAAAATCCATGCCGTGCCTCATTAGAGGTGTGCCAAATGGGGAATCAAAAATCACTACCGCAATGAAAAAAACAATCAAGCAATGGTTCAAAGGCCACGAATTAGAGGCCGAAATAGTCTTTAACGCAACGGCGCAGGAAAACGCTGAGTATAACCTAAAAACAAAGTACGCGTCGGCCAGCAATGCTATTTTGCTGGCGTTTACGTGGAAGGAAACGCCAGAGGGCGAAGACTTTTGGAGTGCGCTGTACGAGCAACTCGCCGAATCCGAACGCGACGAACACGCAGCGCAAATCCAAGCCACCGAAGACGACAAGGAGGCCGAAGCCGACGCTTGGCGCGCCCTCCGCTCTGAAATCTAACCGCGCACCTTGCGCGAGAACCCCCGTGCAAGGTTCGTGAATTTTGATACTCCCGGCGGCCAATCACCGCCGTCAACCGCCGATGTGCGGTCGCCGGGTTTTCAATTTTTCCAAATGGCAATGGCAAACGAATCACGCGATAAGAAAATCGCGCTCGAAAAATTCCAAGCGGCACTAAACCGCGAACCGTTGGCAAACGAGGTGCAAATACTCGAAGGGGTTAAGTACCTGCCCATTTCATACGTCGAAATGCTGCTCGATGAAATGTTTTTTGGCCTTTGGGAAACCAAAGACTTTCGCTGGCAAACAATGGGAAACGAGGTCGTTGGCAGCGTAACCCTGCGAGTATTCCATCCCGTTGCCGAGCAATGGATTGAAAGAACTGGTGCAGCGGCAACACAGATAAGGCAAATAAAAGGTGCTGCCGTAGGCGATTTTAGCGCGAAAATCAAAAACGCGCTGGAAATGGACTTTCCGCACCTCAAAGCGGACTGTCTAACGTCGGCTGCGCGCTCTTTGGGCAAGGCATTTGGCAGGGACTTAAACAGGAAGTTGGCCGATATTTATCGGCCAATCGTTCACGGAATTGAGGCAACAAACGCGCAAACGCCAGAACGCGCCGCGCTGCTTGCCCAAATCCGCGAAGGCTTGCAAGATTGCACCGACGATGCCGCGCTTGGCGCGTACTTCAACCAAGACGCTGAATGGCGCAAAGACGCGGAAATCATTACGCTTTTCGCCGAGCGCAAAAACCAATTCGCAAAATGACAAAGGCAGAACTACTCGCCGCCCTGTCGGCTGGCAAATACCCAATGTCGTTTTCCAAGTTGCGCGCGTTTGAAACGTCGCCCGACTACTTTGTGCGCTACTGCCTGCGCGAAACCAAGCGCACAAAGGCAATGCGGTTCGGTTCGATGCTGCACTGCCTCGTTTTGGAGCCAGACGCTTTCTCTAAGCAGTACGCGGTGATGCCCGACGGCGTGAAGTTGAACACAAACGAAGGCCGCGAGGCTTTCTTTGAGTTCCTTAAAAGCGTCGCAGACGTGACTGAGTTTGAAGCCGCGCTTGGCCGGTCGGCGACATTCCGCGACCACAAAGCCTTTGCCGACCACATCGAACTGACGCACGGCATTGAGTTCGTGAACAACGCGGACAAGGCCAAAGCCTTCGCGCAGGCCGAGGCTATTTTATCCGACAAGCGCGCCGCCGAGATAATCGGCGAGGCAAGCGAACTGGAAAAGTTCGTGGAGTTTGAACTGTCAGGCTTCGCGTGGCGCGGCAAGATTGACATTTTGAACGGCGGCGACATTGCCGACCTCAAAACCGTCGCCGATGCCGACCCGCGCGGGCGGAAATTGTACTGGAAACTGCGAGACGAAGGTTATTTCTTGCAGCAATACATCTACCGCGCTGCGCTCGGCGTTCCGGGCGAAAACCGGATTGTTTGCGTGGATAGCGAGTTCCAAGTGTCTGTGGTGCGCCTCGGCCAAGACACTATGTTTGAAGCAGAGGCGGATTTCAACAAACTTATCACGGCTTTCCGGCTTTGCCAATTCCAAGACCTCTGGGCGCAGTCTTTTGGGTTTTGGAGCGAAGACGGGGAGTTTAACGTTTAACTCCAAGCCCGCCGCAGTCCGCGCCCAGCGGGTTGGCGGCAGGCGGCAGTTAGATAAAAAAACACCAAATGGCATATACATACAAAGAAGGCTGGGCGCAATACGGCATCGAGCCGTCGCAATTCACAAGGCAGATTCGCCCCTGCCCAACCTCGGTGCGCGAGGTCGTGTATGACCGGCGCATCCCTCGCGCCGAGCGCATTGAACTGTTTCTCGCGCACACGGAAACACCCATTGAAACCCGCCTGAAATTTTGGGCGTGGTGCATACGGCACACGCCGCTTGGCGACGGGAAAACTACGGGCGACATTCTAAACCAAGACTTCGCCGATGCGCTGCTGTATATCGAAAACGGCGACAACGTGCCGCAGGTCTATCTGGCGAGGATGAGGGATTTTTTTGAGGAAACACGCCAACCCGTGTGGGGCTTAGAAGATTCGATGGATAAAATTTGCGACAACCCAAAAAACAAAGAATCGTGGCTTTCGCCAAGTCACATTTTGACTTTTTTCGATTTGCACCACGAAAACCTGCTGTCGCAAATCGAGCGGCTGTACCTCGCACACATCAAAATTTTGATTTCGTAATGGCAAAGCAACGTGAGCGCCTTTGCGCGTCCAACCAAAGCCAAGCAGATGCCGAGCGCATCGCGGAAGGGTTGTCTAACAATGGACAACCCGCCCGCATACAAAGGCAGCCGAACCAAAAATTTAGCGTCTGGGCGTATCCCGCGCCGTCGCAGCCCATGTTCACGCGCCCAACCGATTCGCTTAGCAAGCGAAGCAGCGGGGCGAAGGCATCGAACGAAGCCGAGCCAGAACGCAAGCCGCAAAAGGCGAAGGGCGAAACACAAGTAAAAAAATCAAAGCCGGGCGACTGGCGCAAAAAATGAAATGAAAAACACAGTATCGTTTGAAACCGCCAAACGCCTCGCGGAAAGCGGGTTCCCGCAACCCGAAATAGAACGCGGCCAGACGTGGTTTTCGGAAGAATCCGAATACCTCTTTTTAGGCAAATACGAAGACTGCGACGATTTGCCCGGCTCAATCTTTTTTATCGAAACCACTATGCCGGAAATCTTGCTTGAAGGGAGCAGCGAGGATTTCGAGGGCATGGTGTTCGCCCCAACCGCGACGGACATTTTGGAAGAGATATACGAAATCGAGACGGGGTGGAGCCTTCGCATGATAAGCGAAGGCTGGATTATGGAACGGCCTCATAGCGACAAAGGCGAAAGGTTCCATGCTCTCAAAATGCACACCAACCCCGCCGAGGCTTGCGCCGCAGCGTGGCTCAAAATCAAGCAAAAATGACGATACCGTACTACCGCCTCGCCGACGGCAGAACGCCGCCCGAAGTTCACGCGAAGGTGGCCGAATACCTGCGCGGCATCCCGTTAGGGCAAAAGGTGTGCATTGCCGTCATGCCTGCCGAGCCTATGCACGACCTAAGCGAGTTCGAGCGCATTGGAGCAGTCGTGGAATGGTACGCCATACTGCCGCCAGACTTTGCCGACATAGACACGCTGGCGAACAAATCGCGCGTGCTGGCTTGCGCGAACTTAGACTTAGCCGCGCTTGCCGGGCAACTGGCGAAGGCGGAAAACGTCGCCGAGTTCCAGCGCAAGGCCATGTTTGCGCGCAGCCGACAATCTCTTCTCGATTCGCAGGTAGCGAAAAGCGTAGCGGCGGCAGAGGCGCAAGTCGAAGCCGATGCCGAGTACCTAACCCTGAAAAAGGCAGAAATCGAGGCCGTTGGCGATTCGCAGGCTGCGCGCTTGCTGCTTAGCCATGCGTCCGCCGTGCTGGATACAATGCGGCAGCACATTTCAAACCTCAAAACCGACCGGCAAAACGAACTTGCCGGGCGCGGCAGCCAAAACGCATAACCTCGCAAACGGCGTAACTTGCGCCGAAAATACTGTGCATGAAGTTTGAACGTATGACAAATCGCGGGCAAGGCCGCCCGATTATGATTTTCTCAACGCCCGAAAATCGGGCATGGATTGCCGACAAAATCGCCCGCGACACACGACCGCGAGCCGAGCGGCCAACTACGCCCCACGTCGTCGAAACACTTGTAAGGCGCGGCCTGCAATTGCTCGCAGACGGCGCGACGGTGACTTTCACCGAACCAGAACGCCTGCGCGCAAAGCCCGGAAAAGAGGGTTGCGCGGGCAAGATGCTCGAATTTTACGCCGATGCCGAGGTGCTTGCCGCGCTCGAAAGCGTGGTGCATGACGCGAACGCCGGGCTGCACAAGGTAGCGGGCGCGAAAAAGGCTCGTGGCGTGAGCAAAAGCACGGTAGCGGGCGAATTGCTCAGACTTGCTATACTTGTAAATTTTTAAACAAAAAATATCATGGAAAAAGAAATCATCATTGGGCAGCGCGGCTGGATTTGGGTAGGAAACGTAACCCGAACCGCCGACGAGGTTATAATCGAAAACGCAAAAAATGTCCGACGCTGGGGAACAACCACCGGGCTTGGCGAAATCGCACTGAACGGGCCGACATCCAAAACGTTGTTGGATGACTGCCCAACGATAATCATTCATCCACTCGCCGTAATTGGCGCGTACAAATGCAACCCTGAAAAATGGAAATAGACGCTTATCAAACCGGCGGCGACGGCGGCTACGGCGACGGCGACGGCTACGGCTACGGTGACGGCGACGACGGCGGCGGCGGCGGCTACGACGGCTACGGCGACGGCTACGGCGACGGCTACGGCGACGGCTACGGCGACGGCTACGGCGACGGCGGCTACGGCGACGGCTACGGCTACGGCGGCTACGGCGGGCTAAAAAGAAATTTTTAACCCGCGCAAGCGGCTTGGTTTCGCCGCTCTTCCGAAAGGTTGGGCGGCTTTTTTATTTACCTGAAAATCAGGCAGTTACGCGGTCTGGCGAGATTTTTTGAAAAAAAGTTCTCGCTTTGCTTGCACAGTAATTCCTGCTCGCATTACCTTTGTCGTATCAAATTCACAACCAACGCCCGGCGGGGCAGCGAAAGCGAAACGCGGACAAGATGGAAAATTCAAAGTCTATCTCCGACTGGCAGAGAGAGGAATCTACCCAACGCCAAACATTTATGCGCGACGAAGCGCAGAAATTGGAGATATGGGCAAAAGAGGATGCGGAGCAGTGGCTGGCATCCATCAGGGAACAGGGCTACACGAGGGCGTACGCCCAAGTGTCCTTCAAAAAAGGACGCTGCCACAGAATCCTCGGCCCCGACTACGAGTTGGAGAGAACGATAAAAATCAAGGAGGCTGGCATCCTCTTTGACAAAACACACTTCGCCTCTAAACAGGCGGTGCGAGAGCACTTCGATACCGAAATGCTTCCATTGCCGAGGGGATTTAAGGTGAAATAATTTCAATCACAATCACAATCACAATGAAAGTATTCTCATTTGACGCAGAAACGGACGGGTTGTGGGGCGACCCGTTTGCCGTTGCCGCAATCGTTTACGAAAACGGCAACGAAACCGCGCGTTTTCTCGCCCGCCTTTCGGACAAGGCGGTGACAAACAGTTGGGTCGCAGAAAACGTCCTCCCGACGATTGCCGACGTTGCCCCGACCCATGAAACTTACGAGGCGATGCTTGCGGACTTCGCTGGCTTCTACAACGCCCACAAGACGGACGCGGAGTGCGTCTGCCACATGGGTTACATCGTCGAGGCGCATTTGTTGCGTGAAATGCACCGCCTCGGCTTCATCGGCGACTGGGATGCCCCGTACCCGCTTTACGATGTTTCGGGCAACCTACAAGCGGCTGGCGAAAACGCTACGAGCGTGGACGCTTACGTCCAAAAACACGGCCTGCAAATCGGCGACTACGGCACGACGCACAACCCACTGTACGACTGTGAAGTCGCCGCGCGAGTTTATATGCACTTGCGGCGCTGAAAAACCGCGCGGGCGCAATGCTCGCGCGTTGGTTGGCGAACGGCTGAAAAATCCATGCCGTGCCTCATTAGAGGTGTGCCAAATGGGGAATCAAAAATGACAATAGCACAACTTGCGGAACGGAACGGAATCAAACCGGACACCATGCGGAAACGCTGGAACCGGCTACATCCATCCGTTCCGTTTTCCGTCAACGCGGAAATAACGGAACAGCAAGCGGCGGAACTGCTCAACGTTCCGGCGCGGAAATCCGCGCCCGTTCCGTCGCGCGTTCCTCGTGTTCGTTCCGCGAATTTGTCCGCGTCCGTTCCGTCCGTCGCGGAATCCGTGCCGCCAATTCCGTTTTCCGTTCCGCCGGAAATCCGCGCGGAACAGAACACGGAAAGCACGGCGGATTTCCGCGTAATCATGTGCCGTTGGCTACTCTGGCTCATAACCGCCGCGCACATGATGCTTGTGCTTGTCGGCGCATTTATACGCTTCGACGGCCTTTTGGGGCTGTTTGTGGCGTTTATCCCGTGCGCCTTCATTGTCGCCAGCAACATCGCGGCGACGGATTCGCGGTTTTGGGAAACAACGGAAAACGCGAAATTTTCCGCGTTCGTCTTGTACTGCGCGTTCGGATATTTGGATTTCCTAACATTCCGCGAGGTCGTGGATTTGCCCAGCGCGGAAAGCCGTTTTTGGTTTTCCGTGTCCGCATCCGTCTTGCTCGGAATGGTCGCGTTTTCCGCGCTGGTTTTCCAGCAAAAAATGTCGGTGGAAAAATGACGATTGATAAAATCCGTTCCGCGCTCCGTTCCGCGTTCCGGCATAATTCCGTCCGCGAGGAATTGCCGGACATATTCGCGGCCAAGCCCGCCAAGCCCGCGCCCGCGCCCAAACCGGTGCAAAAGAGCCTGCCAGTTTTGGTGAACGAGGAAACCCGCACTTTCGAGTTTTCGGTTTTGGGCAAACAGACAAAGACGGGAAACGCCGCTGCGCTCACGCCTGCGGAAATCGCGGTTTTGGAGGCGCGCAACTGCCGCAACCATGCCCGAAACCTGCAAGCGAAACCGATGTGGGCGAGGGGCGACACGACAGCGCAGGCGGCAGCGCAGTTAGGATGCTCGCAAAGCAGCGCGGAAAAGATATTCGCTGCGCTGTCGAAAGCGAACGCCGAGAAATAGGCTTGCAATCGCTTGCAATTTCACGTTGCAAGTTGATTATCAAGGAGTTGCGAAAAAAACGATGCAAGGCAGGCTTGCAAATCGCTTGCAGCCAACTTGCAAAAAATAGCAGCATGGACTTTTTTGTAACGTACATCGCGCCGCTAATCATCATGTTTTGTTTTTACAAAATTGGTGAGCATTACGGCGCAAAACACCCAAGCGAATGACGGCAATTTTCTTAACCATCGCCGCAATGTTCGCCGCCTACCGCATTGGCCGTTGGGTTTCTGCTCAGCGCGAAGCCGACATAGTGGCGAACTATTGGCGCACGTTGTCCAGTCCGCCGCTCGTGATTCAGATGCACATCGGCGACCGTACAGCGATGCAACGCCGCGACGAAATCGTGGCCGCGCTGACCGAATACGAAAACCGCTGGCACAAGGCGGGTATGCCGGTTTGCTGCTATGTGTACGGCTCGCAAATCGGCGGCAGTAGCACAGTCGGGATTTCGTGGGCGGCGTTTGTCCAAATGTCCATGCAGGACTATTTCGGGCAATTGGAAGCGTGGAACAACCGCGTTTCTATTGCGTCTGGCGATGCGGCAAGGCAATACATCCTAAACCAAGCAGTATGAGCAAAGTCGCAATAATAGAAAAACTCGCAGAGCGCGAGGCTGAGTTGATGTGTTTGGACGCGCAGGGCGTTTACGTTCCCGCGCACTATGTCCGCCATCCAAACGGCAGCGGGCTTGTGCTTGTGCCAAAAACGCAGCCCGTCGCCAAAATCGAACCTGCGCCAACTCCGCAAAAAACAGCAGCGCAGGAAATCGAGCAGCCGCAAACAGCGATTTTGCCCGTGCTGGCCGACGCTGGCCTCGCGCTTGGCGGGCTTATTGGCGCGGCTTGCTGGTTTGCCGTGTGCGTCCCCGTTGGGATACTGGCGCACATCGGCAAGGCGATTACATCCAAGCCAAGCGCGCCAAACGCTGCGCTCAGCGACCTGCCGCTAATTCCAAAACAATCGCGCCGCCGCTCGATTACGATTGAACGCGAATGGCGGGAAAAAATCGAAATTCAAGAATGAAAGAACATCCAATTTTGTTTTCCGCCCCGATGGTTCGCGCCATCCTCGCAGGCCGCAAGACGCAGACGCGGAGAGTGATGAAACGCAAGTTTCCACACGGCGAATTGACAGGCGTGGTTTCGCTTGGCGGCGCGGAGGTTGATTTGCGGAACACGAACACCTTTGTTGCAGGTCGCAAAATTCTATATGGCACTGAATGGTGTCCGTTTGGACAGGTTGGCACCCGTCTTTGGGTGCGCGAAACGTGGGCGAAAACCTGCATCAGCCCCGACGGGCAATGCGACGGCGAAGGCTGCGATTATTGCAGTTGGGACTATCGATCCGACGACCCGACCGCAAAATATCCGGGCGATTGGCCAGATAACACACCCGCCCACCAATGCCCGCCGCGCTGGAAGCCCTCCATTTTCATGCCCCGCGCCGCCAGCCGCATCACGCTCGAAATCATTGACGTGCGGGTTGAGCAATTACAAGCAATCTCGTTCGACGATGCCCTCGCAGAGGGCATTGAGCCGCTCGCGGCAAACGGACACTGGTATGACTACCAAGCGCTTGGCTTTAAGTCTCATTGCCCAATCGCGTCTTACAAAACCCTTTGGGAAAGCATCAACGGCGCGGGCGCGTGGGAATCCAACCCGTTCGTGTGGGCTATCACATTCAAACAAACTTAAAATGCAAAAAATATCCATCGGTCAGCGCGCCCGGTTCAAAATTTTAGCCCTCGAAATGGAGGGCGTAGGGCGCGGCATGACCTTTTATGAAATCCAAATATCGGAGGCCATTACCGTTTGGCGCACCCGCGCCGAGATTGTCACCACACCAACCAATCAACAATTTTAATCAAAAAAAAATGAGCGAAGACATAAACCACCACTCCCAATACGACGACGACCTCGAAGAGCGCGACGGCTGCGCGACAGTACTTTGGATTATCCTGCTTTTCATACTGCCGCTTTTGAAGGCGTAACTCCAAGCCTGCCGCAGTCCGCGTTAGCGGATTGTCGGCAGGCGGCCGCTCGACAAAAAAATGCTGTTTCTAATCCGACCCCGCGACAAAATCTACCTGATGCTCAGCGCGTCCTACCCGTTGCGCGTCAAAATCGGCGTGAGCAACCGGCCACAACTGCGCGCCACGCAAGTCGGACAACGCGGGAAAAAGAAGCCAGCGCGGGAGGCAAAAGTGCTTTTCGCCGTCGGGATGCCCTTCGCATACAAGGTAGAGGCGGCGTTTCACGCGCTGTATGCGCCACTAAACGCACCGACCAAAGGCGATGGGCGAACGGAATGGTTTACTTGCCTGCCGCTCGTTTTGCTCGCCTGTGTCGTGGCTCTATTCGCGTCGCCGGGCGCGACGTTCGAGGGCTTGCTGCTTAATCTCGCCGCTGCTTCGCTCGCTGCTTGGCTTGCGTTCGTCGGCTTTACCATGCTCGCGCTGCTTGTCTGCCGGGCGATTTTTGAACTGTGGCCGCTCGTTTTGGTGGCCGCTTACATATACATTTGAAATAGCAGACCAAAACAAAAGCCCCCGCCTCGATTGCTCGAAACGGGGCAAAACCCAAATCCCATTTGTAATGAGCCGCACGGCCTCGATAGGCGGCGCGGCTCATTCATTTAGGCCGGTTCATCAAATTCGTCGGCGAGGCCGTCAAAATGCACGTCCTTATCTGGCGGCCACATGAAATTTTTTGCAGCCCGCGCCAAAACGTCTTCGTGCGCCGGGATAACCGCCTCGAAAAACGAGCCGTCGGGCTGAGGCACTTTGTACGCCCGCTCAGGCACTTGCTTTTTGCGCCAAGTGCCAAAGTGATTTACCTGCACTTTTTCGCCAGCCTGCACCAAGCGGCGGATTTCGGCGAAAAGAAACTCGGCGATTTCGCGGCCATCGCCGTCGCTCATGCCAAACTCATGGTCAAGTTTTTGGCCGAGTTCTACTGTGGTTTTTATGTCCATTGTTTGTGGTTGTGTTTAAAGTTTGCGGGGCGCACGTTCGCGCCCCGCGCCCCTATAATCCCATGAAAAAACTATGCTACTTCAAGTTCCAGCATCGCTTGTGACAATGCCGCATCCACGACGCGGCAGACCGCATCTGGCGAAACTTTGCTTGCGCTCGAAACCGCAAGGACGTACGGCGTAGGCCGTCCGCCCCGTGTCGGTCGGTAGTGTTGTTGCTCGAAGTGCTTGCGCGCAAGGGCGAGCCTGCGCTTTTGTTTATCCCCGTCATTCATTGCGCTTGGTGAATAGCAGCAAAAACGCGCCTGCAACCGCTGCCATGATTAAGCAGGCCGTGAAAACGAGGATTGCCTTAATCATTCGAGGCAATGGGTTTGGATGTGAACCAAATGCGAAGGATGCCCAAAAGCGGGCCAGCCACCGCGCCGAACGCGGTGAGAAATTCGCCGAGCGAGTTCACAGATTGAAACTTTGCCGCGATTTCCGGCGCGTTCGCAGCCAGCGCGTCAATTTGGTCTTGACTAACGCCATTGCCGAGCAAAAACGTGTTCACGAAATTGCTGCCGAAAATCAGCGTGAGCGCGATGGCGAGCAAAACGATTTTGGAGTTATACCATTTTTTCGCTTTCATGTGTGAGTTTGAGTTTGTGGGCTTGCGCCCGGTTATTTTTTCAGTTTGAACGCCAGCAAAACCGCGTCCGCGATGGTTTTGAGGTCGTAAGACAAGACAAACTCCGTCAGCCTCATGCCCATCAACCCCATAAAAAAACCCGCAAAGGACTTGTCCAGCGAGGTGAACAAAAGGCAGAGTTGCTTGCTCGCATAGATGGCAAATGCCGCCCCAACGATAAAGGTTAACAGGTCTTTGCGCCAGTTGAACCGGCGCGCCCGAACCCCGTAAAGGAGATAAACGAGCGAGCCAGCGAGGGCGTGTCCTAACTCCCGAAAGTTATCGAGAACCCACAGAAAAAATGTGTCTTTGTACGGCATTGTAACGTTTTTCATATTTGCTGGGGGGCAAGTTTATTGATTCGTCAACCCGCGCAAGCGAGCAAAAACAGCGCGAGCGCGGCGGCGAGTTTTCTTTAAAAGTAGGTAACTATCCACACCCCACCGCCGCCGCCACGCCCTCCCGCCCCGGAGTCGCCGCCGCTTGCGC